>Ga0207659_10000294_pt1 | contig 30347 bp, 27 predicted proteins | sample KBSM43metaG_FD_184330 | JGI IMG/M metagenome (GOLD analysis project Ga0207659, IMG submission 184330) | Miscanthus rhizosphere microbial communities from Kellogg Biological Station, Michigan, USA - KBS M4-3 metaG (SPAdes) (version 2) | ecosystem: Host-associated > Plants > Roots > Rhizosphere >...
GCTGGCGAGTCTGTGGTCGCTGGCCAGCTCGTCCGGCCAGCCGGCGCGCGACACCACCGACACCGGCACGTCCTCGGGCCAGCCGGCGGCGACGAGCCGGCGCGCCAGGGCGCCGAGTTGCTTGCCGGCCATGTAGAAGACCTCGGTGTCGGCATTGCGGCCGACCTCGAGGCCGCGATCGTGGGTCATGGCGGTCGTGAGGGCGACGCTGCGGCCGCTGCCGCGCCGGGTGAGCGGGCGCTGCGTCGCCGCCGCCGCCGCCAGCGCCGCGGAGACGCCGGGCACGACCTCGCTCTCGATCCCGGCGGCGGCGAGCGCCTCCAGCTCTTCCTCGAGACGGCCGAACACGCTCGGGTCGCCGCCCTTCAGGCGCACCACCACCTTGCCTTCGCAGGCGTGCTTCACCAGCAGCGCATTGATCGTCGCCTGGCCGGTGTTCTCGGCGCCCGGCGCCATGCTGCCGTGCGGCACGCCGCGAAAGCCGCGCTTGCCGACGTCGATCCAGCGCGCCTTCGGTGCCAGCGCGCGCAGCGCCGGGTCGGCGAGTGAATCGAACAGCACCACATCGGCCTGGCCGAGGCGCTGCGCGCCGCGCACCGTGATCAGGTCGGCCTGGCCGGGTCCGGCCCCGACGAAGACGACGCGGCCGGGAGTGGCGCGCGCGCCCTTCATGCAGCCGCGGGACGCGCGAAGCGCGGCCGGGTCTCGCTGACGTCGCCCTGGTAATGGCCTTCGGCGAAGAAGCCGAGCGCGCGCCGGGCATTCGCCAGCGTCTGGTCGGCACGCAGCAAGGCCGCGTCGAAGCCGGTGCGCACCATCAGCGGCAGCATGTCGACCAGCACCTCGCCGGTGGCGCGGATCTCGCCCGGGAAGCGGTAGCGCATGCGCAGCAGCCGCGCCTGGCTGTAGGCCCGGCCGTCGACCCATTTCGGAAAGCAGAGCGCCACGAGCCGCAGGCGCGGCAGGTCGGCGACGACGGTCTCGATGTCGACGTCGTTCGGCACGATCAGCCCGACCGGCACGTCCGCCGGCCAGGAGGCGCGCACCGCCTGCCACTGGGTGATCGTCAGCAGGCTCCAGGGCTCGGCGGCGGGCACGGCGACGAGCGAATCGTCGGCCGTCACCTCGTGCCAGCGATCGTGATTGGTGTCGATGACCTTCATGTTGGCGGCCGCGCTCACGAGTGGACCGCCGTGGCCCGGCGCACGGCATTGGCGGCAGCCTTGAACGGCTCGAGGCCGACCCGCTTGACGGTGTCGATGAAGCGCTCGGCGGCGGCGCTGCGCTGGCCGCGATAGGCGTCGATCACCGCCTCGATCACGTCGGGCACCTCGTCGGCGGCGAAGGAGGGGCCGATCACCTTGCCCGGTGCGGCGCCGCCGCTGAGGGCCGAGCCGTCCATGCCGCCGAGCGAGACCTGGTACCACTCCTTGCCGTCCTTGTCGACGCCGAGGATGCCGATGTGGCCGCTGTGGTGATGGCCGCAGGAGTTGATGCAGCCGCTGATGTGCAGGTCGATGTCGCCGATGTCGTGCAGCTCGTCGAGGTCATCGAAGCGCTCGTTGATCGCCGCGGCGATCGGCAGCGAGCGGGCGTTGGCCAGCGCGCACAGGTCGCCGCCGGGGCAGGCGATCATGTCGGTGAGGTAGCCGATGTTGGGCGTGGCGAATCCCACGGCGCGCGCCGCCTCCCAGAGAGCGGCGAGCTCGCTCTCGCGGATCCACGGCAGCACCAGGTTCTGGTCGTGCGAGACGCGCAGCTCGCCGAGGCTGAAGCGGTCGGCCAGGGCCGCGGCGGCGTCCATCTGGTCGGCCGTGGCGTCGCCCGGGGCCAGACCGGCGCGCTTGAGCGAGAGCGTCACCGCGCGATAGCCGGGGATGCGGTGCGGGTGGACGTTGCGTTCCAGCCAGCGCCGGTAGGCCGGGCCGCGGGCCGCAGCGTCGGCGAACAGGTCGAGGGGTTCACCGGTCGACGGCGTCACGCCCTCGGGCACGAGCTCGAAGTGGGCCGAGACACGGGCCAGCTCGGCATCGGTCAAAAGGTGGGCGCCGCCGTCGACGTCGTGCTCGCGGATGTTGGCGAATTCGGCCTCGACGGCGTCGATGAATTTCTGCCCTTCGGCCTTGACCAGGATCTTGATCCGCGCCTTGTACGAGTTGTCGCGCCGGCCGTAGCGGTTGTAGACGCGGACGATCGCCTCGATGAAGACCAGGATCTCCTTCCACGGCAGGAAGTCGCGGACCACGGTGCCGATGATCGGCGTGCGGCCCATGCCGCCGCCGACCCGAACCTCGAAGCCGATCTCGCCGGCCTCGTTCTTCTTCAGCACCAGGCCGATGTCGTGCCAGGCGGTGGCGGCGCGGTCCTCGAGGGTGCCGCTGACCGCGATCTTGAATTTGCGCGGCAGGAACGCGAACTCCGGATGCAGCGTGCTCCACTGGCGCAGGATCTCGCAGTAGGGCCGCGGGTCGACGATCTCGTCGGCGGCGACGCCGGCGAAGCAGTCGCTGGTGATGTTGCGGATGCAGTTGCCGCTGGTCTGGATGCCGTGCATGTCGGCATCGGCGAGGATGTCCATCACGTCGGCGGCGTCGGCCAGGGCGATCCAGTTGTACTGGCAGTTCTGCCGCGTCGTGAAGTGGCCGTAGCCGCCCCGCTGGTCTTGGTAGGGGCCGCCCTCGCGGGCGTCGAACTCGCGAGCGATGCGGCCGAGGGCGCGCAGCTGCTTGGAGCTCAGCTCGCCGTAAGGGACGGCCACGCGCAGCATCGGCGCATGGCGCTGGACGTACCAGCCGTTCTGCAGGCGCAGGGCCCGGAAGTCGTCGTCGGGAAGCTGCCCGGCGAAGTGGCGCTGCAGCTGGTCGCGGAACTGGGCGGCGCGCTGGTGAACGAACTGGCGGTCGAATTCTGTGTAGCGGTACATGCGTGGGGCGGGTTGCTCGGCGGGAGTCGCGCCCCTTCCGGCCAGAATGCACGGAGCGCGCTCACGCCCAAAGACCCGCTCTTGCGACGGAGCACGGGACTGTAGGCGACCGGGTACCCCGGCGCGAAACACATATTTGTTGGGTCGGTATCTCGATGCGATATATGCACCACGGCCGGGGCGAAGCGCCGGAGGGAGGCGACGACGCACCGGCGCGGGCTGGCAGGCGCCGGGCCGTCGTCTTCCTGGCGGCTTGCGGCGTCGGCGGCCTCGGCCTGGGCGGCTGCGGCAGCGCCCCGCCGCCGGCGCCGATCGCCGCACCCACGCCGCCGGTCGCCGTCGTGCCACCGCCGCCACCGCCGCCGCCCCCGCCACGGCGGCCGCGCATCGGCCTGGCGCTTGGCGGCGGAGCGGCCCGGGGCTTCGCCCACATCGGCGTGATCCAGGCGCTCGAGGAAAGCGGGCTCGCGCCCGATCTCGTCGCCGGCACCTCGGCCGGCAGCCTGGTGGCCGCGCTCTACGCTTCCGGCAGGAGTGGCAACGATCTTGCTGTGCTCGCCGATACCATGGACGAAACCGCCTTCGCCGACTGGGCCTATCCCGGCCGCGGCCTGATCCGCGGCGAGGCGCTGGCGAAGTTCGTCCGCGACAAGACCGGCAACCGGCAGATCGAGCAGATGAAGATCCCCCTCGGCATCGCTGCGACCGACCTCGACAGCGGCGAGGGCATCCTGTTCCAGCGCGGCGACACCGGCACGGCGGTGCGCGCCTCGAGCGCCGTGCCGGCCGTGTTCCAGCCGGTGAAGATCGGCAGCCGCGAATACGTCGACGGCGGCCTGTCGGCGCCGGTGCCGGTGCATCACGCCCGGGCGATGGGGGCCGAGTTCGTGATCGCGGTCGACATCTCCGCCGTGCCGCAGGGCAACCCGACCAGCGACCTGGCGCGGATGCTGATGCAGACCTTCTCGATCATGGGCCGCAGCATCAAGGGCTACGAGCTGCGCGATGCCGACCTGGTGCTGGTGCCGAAGCTGCCGGGCGTCGCCGGCACCGACTTCAGCAGCCGGAAGCTTTCGATCCGCGCCGGCCGCGAGGTGACGCTGGCGCAGATCGCCGAGCTGCGCGAGCGGCTGGCGGCCAAGGGCCGGACGCTTTCCCCGGCATGAGCGCCGCGCCCGAGCCGGTCAGTCTGCGCCAGGCCTCGGCCTATTGGTTCAAGCTCGGCTGCATCAGCTTCGGCGGCCCGGCAGGGCAGATCGCGCTGATGCACGAGGAGCTGGTCGAGCGTCGGCGCTGGATCTCCGAGCAGCGCTTCCTCCATGCCCTCAACTACTGCATGGTCCTGCCCGGGCCCGAGGCGCAGCAGCTCGCCACCTACATCGGCTGGCTCATGCACCGCACCTGGGGCGGGCTGATCGCCGGCGGCCTGTTCGTGCTGCCTTCGCTGCTGCTGCTGATCGCGCTTTCCTGGATCTACATGGCGTTCGGCGCCGTGCCGGTCGTCGCCGGCCTGTTCTACGGCATCAAGCCAGCGGTGACGGCGATCGTCGTTGCTGCCGCCTGGCGCATCGGCTCGCGGGTGCTGACCAACGCCTGGCGCTGGGCGATCGCGGCCGCGGCGTTCGTCGCCATCTTCGCGCTTGATCTGCCATTCCCCTTGATCGTTCTCGGTGCCGGGATCGCGGGCTGGCTGGGCGGCAAGTTCCTGCCGACCCGGTTCGCGGTCGGCGGCGGCCACGGCGCGGCGGGCAAGGGGGGCGGCGCGGCACTGATCGACGACCAGACGCCCACCCCCGAACACGCCCGCTTCAGCTGGCGCCGTCTGGCCAGGGTTGTCGGCGTCTGCCTCGGCCTCTGGCTCCTCGCCATCGCCGGACTGGCGCTGATCTTCGGCGTGGAGGCGGTGCTGACGCAGATGGCCTGGTTCTTCACCAAGGCCGCGCTCCTGACCTTCGGCGGCGCCTACGCGGTGCTGCCCTATGTCTATCAGGGCGCGGTCGAGCAGTACCACTGGCTCACTGGCCCGCAGATGATCGACGGTCTCGCGCTCGGCGAGACCACGCCGGGTCCGCTGATCATGGTGGTCTCGTTCGTCGGCTTCGTCGGCGGCTGGACGCGCGCGATCTTCGGCTCGGGGTCGCTTCTCCTCGCCGGGGCCGCGGCGGCCACGGTGGTGACCTTCTTCACCTTCCTGCCGTCGTTCTTCTTCATCTTCGCCGGGGGCCCGTTCATCGAGTCGACTCACGGCAAGCTCGGCTTCACCGCGCCGCTCACCGGCATCACCGCGGCGGTGGTGGGGGTGATCGTCAACCTCGCCGTCTTCTTCGGCTACCACGTGCTCTGGCCGGCCGGGCTCTCGGGCCGGTTCGACGCGCTCTCCGCGGTGATCGGCGTCGTCGCCGGCATCGCCCTGATCCGCTTCAAGGTCGGCGTGATTCCGGTCGTCCTCGTCGCCGGCGCGGTCGGCATCGCGGCGACGTTCGCGCGTCCACTGTTCGCCTAGGGCTGGCAAAAAAAAGCCCGGACGAATCCGGGCTTTTCGGGTCGCATCGGCGAGCGATGCGACTGTCTTTCAGCGAGCCTGAGCTCAGGCCTTCTTCGCCTTGGCGGCGCGGACGGCGGTCGTGGACATGGCCTGGAAGTTCGCGTCGGCGACTTCGGCGGCTTGCTTGCCGGCCTTCTGCACGCTTTCGAAAGCGTTGTTGGCAGCGGCGACGGCCGACTTCACCAGGGCGACGGCGTTCTCGGTGCCGGCGGGCGCGTTCTTGACGGCGTTGTCGACGACCGACATGAACTTCGCTTGCGCATCGGAGGCGGTCGCTTCGGCGACACGGCTCACTTCGGCGCCGGTCGAGGCGGCGATTTCGTACACCAGACGGCCGTAGGAAGCGGCCTTCTCGGCGGCGGGCTGGAGCAGGCCGGCTTGCAGGGCCAGCAGCTCTTGCGCGTCCTTGACCGACAGGGCGGCCTGGATCGTCGCCGAAGCTTCGGTCAGGGCGCTCTTGGCGACTTGGGTGTTCAGCTCGATCAGCTTCTCGACGCCTTCGAAGGCGAGGCCCGAGAGGCCGAACATGGTTTCGACATTGGCCTTGTATTCGGACACGATTTGTTCAGCGGTCAGCATGAGGGGTCTCCTGGAGTGAAATCGGGGGTAGGGCAGTGCGGTTCAGCGATTTATGCTGCGATGCAACATGAACGAAGTATAGAGGTAAACCCGAGCATTGCAAGCACTTTATGCTGCGCCGCAACACTTTAGTCGGATACCCCTATTTCAGGCCGGGACGAGGCCCGGCCGGCGACGCGTGCGGGAGCCGATGAAGGCCTTCCATGCCGACCGGCAACCGCTTGTCCTGCCGCAGGGACACCGCTTTCCGGCGACCAAGTACCGACGCCTGCGCAGCCTGGTCGAGGCCTGGCCGGAACTCGACGTCCGCGAGGCGGAGCCGGCGCCGGATGCGATCCTCGCGCTCGCCCACGAGCCGCGCTACGTGCAGGCGATCGCCGGCAACGGGCTGAGCGCAGCCGAGCAACGGGCGATCGGCTTTCCGTGGAGCGAGGCGATGGTCGAGCGTGCCCGCCGCTCGGTCGGGGCGACGCTGGCCGCGGCCCGCACGGCGCTGGTCGACGGGGTCGCCGCCAATCTCGCCGGCGGCACCCACCATGCGAGCGCCGCCCGCGGCAGCGGCTACTGCGTCTTCAACGACGTCGCCGTGGCTGCGCGCGCCGTGCAGGCGGATGCGGCCGGCGCGGCCAGCGGCAGCGCCATGCCACGCATCGTCGTCATCGATCTCGACGTTCACCAGGGCGACGGCACGGCGTCGATCTTCGCCGGTGACGCCAGCGTCTTCACGCTCTCCCTGCACGGCGAGAAGAACTTTCCGTTTCGCAAGGCATCGAGCGATCTCGACGTCGGCCTGCCCGACGGCTGTGGCGACGACGACTATCTCGCCGCGCTCGACGCCGCCCTGGCCGCCGTCTGGCGCGAGCATGCGCTGCGCCCGTTCGGCCTGGCCTTCTACCTCGCCGGCGCCGACCCGCACGAGGGCGACCGGCTCGGCCGCCTGAAGCTCTCCGCAGCGGGGCTGCTGGAGCGCGACCGGCGGGTGCTCGCGGCGCTGCGCGAGCACCGCCTCCCGGTGGCCTTGTCGATGGCCGGCGGCTACGGTCGCGACATCGAGGTCACGGTCGCGATCCAGGGAGCGACGATCCGTGCCGCGATCGAGTCCTGGCAGGGATGGAAGAATGCGCGCCCATGAACGACAGCTCCCTGGCCGCCTGCAACGAAGCCGCAGCCCTCGACCGGCCGGAGCCGCTGCCGCGTTCCGCCTATCGCCGGTTCGTGCCGCTCGCCACCCGCTGGCTCGACAACGACGCCTACGGCCACATCAACAACGTCGTCTACTACGCGCTGTTCGACACCGCGGTCAACGGCGTCCTGATCGAGGCTGGCGCGATCGACATCGCTGCCGGCCCGGTGATCGGCTACGTCGTCGAGACGCGCTGCAACTACTTCGCGCCGCTCGCCTTCCCCCAGCCACTCGAGGCCGGCATCCGGGTCGGCCGGATCGGCGGCTCGAGCGTGCGCTACGAGATCGGCATCTTCGCCGCCGGCGCAGCCGAGACCGCGGCCCGCGGCCATTTCATCCACGTCTACGTCGATCGTGCGACAGAGCGGCCGGTGGCCTTGCCCGATAGCCTGATGCAGGTCGTGAAGGAGCTCGCGTGAGCAGCGTCGCCCCCGCCACCCTCCTCGACGTCGAGGAGGCGATCACCTCGCGCCACTCGATCCGCGCCTTCCTGCCGAAGCCGGTGCCGCGCGAGCTGCTCGAGCGGGTGCTTGCCGTCGCCTCGCGCGCGCCCTCGGGCACCAACACCCAGCCGTGGAAGGTCTACGTGCTGACTGGCGCGGCCAAGGAGGCGCTGTCGCAGCGCGTTCGCGACATCTACGACGATCCCGAGGAGCGCGAGCTCCACACCGAGGAGTACGCCTACTACCCGGTCGAGTGGAAGTCGCCCTTCATCGACCGGCGGCGCAAGGTCGGCTGGGACCTCTACGGGCTGCTCGGCATCGCCAAGACCGACAAGAACCGGATGCACCTGCAGCATTCGCGCAACTACGAGTTCTTCGGCGCGCCGGTGGGCCTGATGTTCACGATCGACCGGATCATGCGCCAGGGCAGCTGGCTCGACTTCGGCATGTTCCTGCAGAGCCTCATGGTCGCGGCCCGCGGCCTCGGCCTCGACACCTGCCCCCAGGCCGCATGGACGCCGTTCCACCGGATCATCATGCCGGCGATCGGCGCCGCGGCCAACGAGCAGCTGGTCTGCGGCATGTCGCTCGGCTACCGCGATCCCGATGCGATCGAGAACACGCTGGTGACCGAGCGCGAGCCGGTGGCGAATTTCGTCAAGTTCATCGAGTGAGCGGCGCGCTGTAGGAACGGACCCACAACGGCCGAGGACGCGGGCCGATAGCAGCGACCGGGAGCGGGCGCAGAATCGATTTCGCCTTTCCCCTCCCTTCGGCGCGCCGCGCGTCCCGCTGCATGAAGATCGAACCGCAATCCACAGCCGATCTGGTCCGCCTGGGCGAACTGATCGCCGACATGTCGGTGGCGATGCTGACCTCGGTCGGCGACGACGGCGCCCTGGTGAGCTGCCCGATGGAGGCACTGGAGATGGACGGCGAGGGCGCGCTCTGGTTCTTCACCGACCTGCGCTCGGACCTCGCCGAGCGGCTGCGCGCGGTCAACCTCGGCTTCGCCGACGAAGTCCGCGGCACCTACGTGTCGATCTCCGGCCGCGGCGAGATCGCCAAGGACGCGGCGCGGATCGCGCGCCTGTGGACCTTGTTCGACCGCGCCGCCTTTCCCGAAGGGCCGAGCTCGCGCCATCTGGCGCTGCTCAAGGTGGTGGCGGATCGGGCCGAATACTGGGATGCGCCGAACAGCCGCACCGTTCGCCTGCTCGCCCTCGCTGCCTCCGCGGTGGCCCGAACGCCGATCGGCCAGGTCGATCACGATGTCCTGACCGATCTGTCCGCGCCGCTCTCGGCCGGCGCTGCCAGCGAACGATGAGGAATCCGCTCGCGGCCTGGCGGGCGGGCGTTCGCTGGCCGCTGGCGACTCTCGGGGTCGTTGCGGCGCTGCTGGCCGCGGTTCTCGCCTGCGAGGCGCTGGGCTGGCCCTTCCTCGTAGCGCCGGTGCAGCACTGGCTGGCAGGCACGCTCGACCGTCGGGTCGAGTTCAACGACGAGTCGGGCGGCACCAGCGGCGTGCGCGTCGGGCTGGTGCGCGGGGTGAAGATCACGGCCCAGCGGATCGAGATCGGCGCTCCGGCGTGGAGCCAGGCGGCGCACACGCTGCTGGCGCGCGACGCCATCCTCAGGCTCGGCTACCTCGACCTCTGGCGCACCTGGCGCGGCGAGCCGCTGCGCATCAAGGATCTCGAGGCGCGCGAGCTCGACGCCGTGATCGAGCGCCAGGCCGACGGCCGGGCCTCGTGGCAGTTCGGCAAGCGGGCCGCCGGCGCCGACACGGAGGCTTCGACGGCGCTGCCGAACTTCTCCAAGCTGCGCGTCGGCAAAGGGCATCTCTCGTATTCGGACGAGCTGCTGCCGGCCTCGATCGACGCCTACTTCGCCTTGAGCGACGGTGCCGGTCCGGCGGCCGCCGCGCTTCCGGCCAGCAGCGCCTCCGACCCCGAGGGCCTCTTCGTGCGTGCCGGCGGCGCGGCCAAGGGTGCATCGGCGGCGGCCGCGGCGGTGGCGCTCGCGCCCGGCGAGCGGGGCTTGCGCCTCAATGCCTATGGCCAGTATCGAAAGCTGCCGGTGCGGATCGAGGTGCGCACCAGCGGCGTCCTCGGGCTGCTGGTCGAGGGCAAGCAGGCGGCGGCGCAGCCGCTGCGCCTGATCGCCAGCGTCGGCCGCGCCAACCTGACGTTCGAGGGCAGCACCACGGATCCGCTGCATTTCGCCGGCGTGCAAGGCAAGTTCACTGTCTCCGGTGCCTCGCTCGCTGCCATCGGCGACCCCTTGGGCGTCACCTTGCCGACGACGCCGTCGTTCAAGACCCACGGCGTCCTGGTCAAGGACGGCGGCTTGTGGAAGACCGTCTTCGACGAGGCCACCATCGGCAGCAGCCGCCTCGCCGGCGCCTTCACCTACGAGAGCCGGCGCAAGGTGCCGCTTCTTTCCGGCCGGCTCACCGGCTCGCGCCTGGTGCTGGCCGACCTCGGCCCGGTCGTGGGCGCGAGGGGCGAAGGCGATCCGTCGGCTCCCGGGAAGGCGGACGAGCATGTCATCCCGGACCGCAAGTTCGATCTGCCGTCGCTGCGGGCGATGGACGCCAACGTCCTGATCGACATCGCCATCTTCGATCCGGGCACGACCCTCATCGAACCGCTGCGGCCGGTGCGCGCCCACCTGCTGCTCGCCAACGGCGTGCTGACCCTTGCCGACTTCGACGGCCGCACGGCGCAGGGCCGGCTCGTCGGCTACCTCCAGCTCGACGGCCGCGGTAAGGAGGCCCTCTGGACAGCCGACCTGCGCGCCCTCGGCGTCGATCTCTCGCACTGGCTGCGCCTGAAGCGGTCGGACCCGGCGTCACCCGCCTTCGTCTCCGGCAAGCTCGACGCCCTGGTCCAGGTAAAGGGCGCCGGCCGCTCCACGGCCGAGATCCTGGGCAGCCTCAACGGCGACGTCCGGGCCCATGTGCGCGAGGGCTCGATCTCGCACCTCGTCGTCGAGATGATGGGCCTCGACGTCGCCCAGGCGCTGGGCCTCAAGCTGACCAAGGACAACCCGCTGCCGCTCCTGTGCAACGTGGTCGATCTCGACGTTGCCGGCGGCGTCGCCAAGCCCAAGGTGTTCGTGGTGAACACCAGCGACTCGACCCTGTTCGTCGATGGCGAGCTGTCGCTCAAGACCGAGGCGTTGGACCTTCGCACCGTGGTCTCGCCGAAGGACTTCAGCCCGCTGACCCTGCGCACGCCGATCCTCGTCCGCGGCACCCTCGGCAACCCGACGGTCTCGGTCGACGCGAAGAAGCTGGTCGCCAAGGCGGCCGGAGCGGCGCTGCTCGGCGTCCTGGTGGCGCCGCTCGCGGCGATCGTGCCCTTCGTCGACCCAGGCTCCCGGGATGCGGCCAAAGAGACGGCGCAGCGCTGCGCCGACATGGTCGGCACGAGCGGCAGCATCTCGGCGGCGACACGGGTGCCCAAGGGCGCCCCGGTGCCCGCACCCTCGAACCCGGCGAGCGCCGCAACGGCTGCTCGCTGAAGGGCGTCAGCTCTTGCGCTTGTCGCTGACGAGCCGGCCTTCGCCCTTCGAATGCGACTTGCCGGCCTCTTCGGCCTGCTGCATCTGCTCGGCCTCGGCGGCCGAATCCGGCGCCGCATCGCGCGCCGCCGGCTCGACCTTGCCGGACTCGGCGAACTCGCGCGCCGCCTTGTCGTAGCGCCGGCCGGCCTCGTAGTCGCCTTCGCCCTGGACCTGGTCCTGCTTCGGGGTCTTGGATGTCATCGCGTCTCTCCTGGGGTGGTGGATGTCAGGCAGCGGCCCGGTCTTCGACGACCTCGTCGGTGACGACGTCGAAGCGCAGCAGGCTGTTGGGGCCGAAGCACATCGTGATCGGCACGTCGCCGGCGTCGCGGCCGCGTGCCATCACGATGCGGCCGATGCGCCGGCGGTTGTGGCGGGCGTCGAAGGTGTACCAGCGATCGCCGAGGAAGACCTCGAACCAGGCGCTGAAGTCCATCGGCCCGGGCACCGGCGGAACGCCGATGTCGCCGAGGTACCCGGTGGTGTAGCGCGCGGGAATGTTCATGCAGCGGCAGAGCGTGATCGCCAGGTGGGTGAAATCGCGGCACACCCCTTCCTGCTCGCGATAGGCGTCGAGCGCCGTCCGGGTCGGACGCGCCGTCTTGTAGTTGAACTTGAGGTGCGAGTGGACGAAGTCGCAGATCGCCTGCACCCGCGCCGTGCCCGCCGGCACGCCGCCGAAGCGGTTCCAGGCGAGCGGAAGCAACTCGCTGTCGACCTCGCAGTAGCGGCTGGGCAGGAGGAACTGCAGGGTCGAGAAGGGCAGCTCGGTCGGGTCGTGCTGGCGCGCAGACGGGTCGATCTCGTCGAGCGCGCCGGAATCGCGGATCAGGGCGTCGTTCGTCAGGCGCACGGTGTTCATGCCGAGCGGCACGTTCACCCGGCCGCAATGGTTGCCGAAGCTGTCGACGTATTCCTCGGGCTCGAGGCCGCCGCTCAGCCGCAGGTTCTCGGGGGCGAGCAGGTCGTCGCGCCGCGACGGATGCACGTGCAGCAGGTAGATGAGGGCCATCGGCGCGGTGACGGACAGCTCGATGTCGAACCCGATCCTGATCAGCATGGAATGCAACTCCGGAACGGCCTCTCTGGCCGCCGAGGAAATTTGCCAGCCCGTCCTCGGGCCTGCCATGCGACGGCACCGACCTGCCATGTAGGAAACCGCGCCGCAGGTCGGGAGTAGGTGGCGTCCGACGCGCGCGAGCGGACTCTGCCGCTTCGTCGTCGTGCCCGGGTCGCCTACCGTGGTGATTCAGGAGACCTCGACATGTCCACCGTCGCCGCCAAGATCGATCGCTTCGTCCGTTGGTTCTTCAACGTCTCGCCGACCAAGACAGAGATCGAGCCCCGGCCGCGACGCCGCGCCTCCTCGTCGTCCCGCCAGGCCCGGCCGGCCAGTCCGAAGGATCGGCGCGATGCGCGGCCGGCGGAGCGGCGCGATGCGCGCTCCGCGCCGTCGACGAAGGCTGCCCGCTCCGGCGACGTAGACGGCGCATGAGCCTCTCGTTGCTGCGCAGCCCGGAGCTGCACCGTGGCGCCGTGTGCCTGGCGGCGATCGGCGCATTGATCCTCCTGATGGTGTTCTATTCGGTCGTCTCGGGCGCCGTCAGGCGCGCGGATGCGCAGCGCCGGGCCGAGGTCCAGCTCCAGGCCGCGGCTCGGGCGGCCGCGGACGCGCGCTTCGCCGCCCGCCCCGTCTTCATCATCCAGTCCCAGTCGCGGACGCCGCCACGCTACGTGCCCCGGGCCGTCGCCTTTCGGACGGCCAATTGACGCCGCCGGCCGGTCGCCCGCACGGCGGCGGCGACCGGCCGTGATAATCGACGCCAGGTCGCGCCGGGGGCGCGCGGAGTCGGGATGAGCCGTGAGCAGAACTCGCTGGTCGTATGCGAGCAGTGCGGTTTGGCGCACCGCTGGCGCCCGCTCGCGCCTTCGTCGGTGGCGCGCTGCGCCCGCTGCGAGGCCATCCTCGGCCGAGGGCACCGCCTGACCCTGCCGACCCTGCTGTCCTTGACGATCACCGCGACGGTGGTCTTCCTGATCGGTCTCGGCAGCGACGTCCTTTCCCTCGACATGCGCGGCGTCGCGCGGGCAATGACCTTGCCCGGGGCGATCTCCGCCATGTGGGAGGAGGGCCACGAAAGCGTCGCCGTCCTGACAGCGATCACCGCCCTGGTCGCCCCGGCGCTGTTCCTCGGCCTGCGCCTCTATGTCCTGGTGCCGCTGGCGGCGGGCCGGGTGCCGCGCGGATTCGCCGCCTGCGTGCGCCTGCTGCACCAGGCCGGCCGGTGGAGCATGGTCGAGGTGTTCACCATCGGCGCGCTGCTCTCGCTGGTTCGCCTGTCGAGCCTGGCCGACGCCGCGCCCGGGCCGGGCCTGCTTGCCTTCGGCGCGGCGATGGTCCTGTTCGCGGCGATCGAGTCGGCCGGATTGAAGCACCTGTGGTGGCAGGTCCGATGAGCGCCGCGCCGGTCGCGTCGCCAGCCGATGCCGGCCTGCCGCCGGTGCTCGGCTGCGAGAGCTGCGGCCTGGTCTCGGCCGATGCCCTGGCCGGCGCCGAGATGGAGCCTGCGGGGAGGCCGCCCCGCATCCAGAAGTGCTCGCGCTGCGGCCACGTGCTCCACGCCAGGAAGCCGATGAGCGTGCAGCGCACCTGGGCCTGCGTGCTCGCCGCGGCCGTGCTCTACCTGCCGGCGAACGTGCTGCCGATCATGACCACCGTCTCGGCGCTGCAGCGCGAGGAGCACACCCTGATCGGCGGCATCCTCGAGCTCTGGGCCGACGGCTCCTGGGGCCTTTCCGTCATCGTCTTCATCGCCAGCATCGCCGTGCCGGTGCTGAAGATCGGCGTCCTCGGGCTGCTGGCGTGGACCACGCGGCATGCGCCGGCCTGGCGCCGCCTCGAGCGCGCCAAGCTGTACCGGCTGGTCGAGACCGTGGGCCACTGGTCCATGCTCGACGTCTATGTCGTCGTCCTGCTCGGCGCGACCATCCGTTTCGGTCCGCTCGCGAGCGTCCAGGCCGGGCCGGGCCTGCTCGCGTTCGCGTCGGTGGTGGTGCTGACGATGCTCGCCACCTACGCCTTCGACCCGAAGCTGATCTGGGACGATCCTGCGCCGGTGGCGCGCCACGGCGCGCTGCCCGCGAACGCCACGGAGACCGCGCATGCCGGACGATCCGCCTGACCCGGCGCAGCCTCAAGCGGCGCCCGGAGCGGCCGCCCCGGAGCCGCCGCGGCAGGCGCCGGCGGGCGCCGAGGAGCTGCCGCAGCCGCGGATCGTCGAGGCGCGGCGCTGGAACGTCTCGCTGGTCTGGCTGCTCCCGGCGGTTGCGGTCGCCATCGGCGCCTCGCTGCTGGTGCGCAGCGTCTTCCTTGTCGGCCCGCGGATCGACATCGAGTTCGCCTCGGCCGAAGGGGTCGAGGCCGGCAAGACCGACGTGCGGTACAAGGAAGTGGTGATCGGCAAGGTCCAGTCGGTCTCGCTGCGCGACGATCGCAAGGGGGTCGTCGTCGGCGTCCGGCTGGATCGCTCGGCCGCCAGCTTCGCGGTCGAGGACACCGCGTTCTGGGTGGTCCGGCCGCGCATCGGCGTCGGCGGTGTCACCGGCCTGGGCACGCTTCTCTCGGGTGCCTACATCGGCACCGACGCCGGCGTCTCGACCAAGGCGCGGGCCGAGTTCAAGGGCCTCGAGGCGCCGCCCTTCGTGCTCCGCGGCGAGCCCGGCAAGATCTTCGTCCTGCGCTCCTTCGACCTCGGCTCCCTCGACGTCGGCTCGCCGGTGTTCTATCGCCGCACGCACGTCGGCCGGGTCGTCGGCTACACCCTCGACGCCGAGCGCGACGAGCTGTCGGTGCGCGTCTTCATCGAAGCCCCCTACCAGCAGCTCGTGGGCGAGGACACGCGCTTCTGGAATGCCAGCGGCATCGACCTCACGGTCAATGCCAGCGGCTTCACCCTCAACACGCAGACGCTGGCGTCGGTGCTCGCCGGCGGGATCGCGTTCGAGAACCCGCCGGGGCCGCGCAAGCCCGCGGCCGGGAGCGCGGTGTTCACGCTGTTCAACGACCGGAACGCGGCGATGGCGGCGCCCGACGGCCTGCCGGTCAGGGTGCGGATGGTGTTCGACTCGTCGGTTCGCGGCCTGGCGGAGGGCGCGGCGATCGACTTCCTCGGCGTCGAGATCGGCCGGGTGACTTCGATCGCATTGCAGTACGACCCGGCGCGCAAGCGCTTTCCGGTCGAGGTGACCGCCGACGTCTTCCCGCTGCGCCTGGGCGCGGTGCGGACGGCCTTGCTGCAGACCTCGCCTGTCCCTTCCGGCGGCGACGCGGTGGTGCTGCAGCAGCTCGTCGCCCAGGGCGTGCGCGCCCAGCTGCGCACCGGCAACCTGCTCACCGGTCAGCTCTACGTGGCCTTCGATTTCATCGGCAAGGAGCCGGCGCGCACGGCAATGAATGACGGCACCCTGACGGTGCCGACGGCGCGCGGCACGCTGAGCGAGATCCAGCCGCAGATCGCCGAGATCGTCGAGAAGGTGAGCAAGATCCCGTTCGACGAGATCGGCAAGGACCTGCGCTCGACCCTGGCCAGCGCCAACGCGGCGATCGGCCGGCTCACGCCCGAGGCGCAGACGGCGTTGAGCGAGGTGCAGAAGACCCTCGCACGGGCCCAGGCCTCGCTCGACAACCTGGACCGCAACGTCACCGATCCGGGCGCGCCGGTGCAGCAGAACCTGCAGGAGACCCTGCTCGAGCTGCAGCGCACCGCTCGCGCCCTGCGGGTGCTCGCCGACTATCTCCAGCAGCATCCGGAATCGATGCTTCGCGGCAAGCCGGCCGATGCCCCGATCCCTCAACGCTAGTGCCGCCATGACGCCGAGATCCCGTCCGCTCGCCTCCCTCGTGCTGACCGCGCTGCTCGTGCTCGGCGCCTGCTCGACCGCGCCGCCGCCGATCCGGCTGCACACCCTGATGCCGGCGGAGCCGACGCCGCGCGACCCGGCGATCTCCGGGCGCCCGCCGGTGTTCGTGTCGCTCGATCCGATCCGCCTGCCGGCGCAGGTGGATCAGCCGCAGTGGCTGGTGCGCCTGCCCGACGAGAGCCTCGCCAGCCTCGAGCAGGAACGCTGGGCCAGTCCCCTGGCCGACGAGCTGCGGCAGGCGCTGCTCGAGCAGCTTGCGGCGCGCTTCGGCGTGGTCGAAGGGCGAAGTCCCGCGCCGCAGGCGGCGCCGCCGCTGCGCATCGCCCTCGAATTGCGCCGCTTCGATTCCCTTCCCGGCCGCGAGGCGCGGATCGAGGGCGCCTGGACGGTCGCCGGCCCCGCCGCGCTGCGCTGTAGCGTCTTCATCCGCGAGCCGGCGACCGGCGGCATGGCCGAATTGGCGGCGGCGCATCGGCGTGCGGTGGCGCGACTCGCCGGCGCGATCGGTGCCAGCCTGGTCGCCCTGCCACCGGCGGCCGCGCCCGCCTGTCCGGTGGCCGAGCCGCGCTGAGTCGAGGCAGCGACCGCCGCGATCGCTGCGCGGCCCCGAAAGCGAAACCGCCCGGCCGTCGCGAAACGGCCGGGCGGGGCGCTGCCGGAGCAGCGATCAGCCGGCGCCAGTCGCCGGCCTGAAAACGATTACGGGCGGACGACGATCTGGTTCTTGACCGTCTTCACGCCCTTGACCTTCATGGCGATGTTCTCGGCCGTGTTCTTCTCGGTCGGGTTCTTGGCGAATCCGGACAGCATCACTTCGCCGTTGAGCGTCTCCACCTTGATCGCGGACGCATCGACGTTCTTGTCCTCGACCATCTTGGCCTTGACCGAGGTGGTGATCGAAGCGTCATCGACATAGGCGCCCGTCGTCTCCTGCCCGCGGGTAACCGCGCAGCCGGAAGTGACGACGAGGGCGGCAGCGGCGACCAGGGCCGCGAGAGGGGTGCGAAGGTTCATGGTGGATCTCCGATGAAAGGTTGGATCGAGTTATGGAAGGAAATGACGGTGCAGTTCGAGGAAGCCCCACCGACGCAGGCTGAACCCTAGGGCGTGAGCCAGTCGCTGAGCTCGTCCGCGTGCTCCTGCTCCTGGCTGAGGATCGATTCGAGAATGCGCCGCGTCGTCGAGTCCTTGTCGCCGATCAGCGCGATCATCTGGCTGTAGGCCTCGATCGCGACGCGCTCGGCGATCAGGTTCGAGCGGATCATGGCCTGCAGGTCCTTCGATTCGTCGTAGTCGGCATGGCTGCGATCGAGCAGGCCCGAAGGCGAGAAGTCGGGCTCGCCGCCGAGCTGCACGATCCGCTCGGCGAGCTGCTCGGAATGCGCCGTCTCTTCCTGCGCGTGGACCATGAACTCCTCGGCGATCGCCGGCGAGGCCAGTCCCTTAGCGGTGTAGTAGTGGCGCTTGTAGCGCAGGATGCAGACGATCTCGGTCGCGAGCGCGTCGTTCAGTAGCTTGATGATGTCTTCGCGCCACGGCCCGTAGCTCGGCGTGACCGCGCCTTTCTCGAGGCTGCGCTTGGCCGCTTCGAGCGCGCCTTCGTCGAGACGCAGGTGCTGGTCGTTGTTGTCATGCAGGTTCTGGACATTGCCCAAGGAGGGATTGCTCATGGTCTTCTTCCGGAAACTCATTTGCTGATGGCCTTGGCGCCGAGCAGCGCGAACAGGAGGACGCCCACGAACAGCACCAGGAAGACGACGAACAGGATCTTGGCGATGCCCGCCGCGCCGGCGGCGACGCCGGTGAATCCGAGCGCGCCGGCGATGAGCGCGATGACCGCGAAGATGACAGCCCACTTCAGCATTTCTCTGGCTCCGTCTGTGGCCCGCGTCCCGTTCCCGGTGCCGCATGGCCGTGTTCGATGCAGACGACTGTAGGGAGCGGCTCGGGCTGGCCCCATCGGAGCCCCGCGTGCGCCGCTGTAGGACAGGGGCGGGCAGCGGCGTCAGGACCTGGGGTCCCGGCGCAGGTCGTCAGCCGACGGAGACCCCGGCCTGCGCGCTCGGCGCGTCGACCGGCTCGGCTGGCGCAGCGAGGACGATGCGACAGGTGGACTCGGGCGGTAGCGTCGACCAGCGCAGGCGCTCGCCCGGCTGCAGCGCCGGCATGCCGGGCGCTGCGGGCGGCAAGGCAGCGTCGGCGCGAGCAAACACCACCCGCAGCGTCTTTCCGTTCCGCTTGAGGACCATCTCCGCCTCGTTCCATGCGGAAGGCAGGCAAGGCCGGAACTCGATCTCGTCGCCGAGCTGAACGAGCCCGAACATCGATTCGACCGCGGCGCGATGCATCCAGGCGGCCGAGCCCGTGTACCAGCTCCAGCCGCCGCGACCGACGTAGGGCGGGGCGCTGTACACGTCGCCCGCCATCACGTAGGGCTCGATCGCATAGGCCGGGCCCCGCTCGGCGTGGCGCGAGCGGTGCGCCGGGCTGAGGTAGCCGAAGGAGCGATAGGCAGCGTCGCCGTCGCCGCGTGCCGCCTGCGCCATCAGCGCCCAGACGCCGGCGTGCGAATACTGGCCGCCGTTCTCGCGCACGCCCGGGGGATAGGCCTGGATGTAGCCGGCGCTCGGCTCGGCGTGGGCGAGCGGCGGGTCGAGCAGGCGGACGAGTCCGGCCTCGCGGTCGATCAGGTGCGTCTCGAGCGCGGCCATCGCCTGGCGCTGGCGTGGCTCGGGCGCCGCCCGGGAGAGCACGGCCCAGGCCTGGGCGATCAGGTCGATGCGGCACTCCTTGTTTGCGGCCGAGCCGAGCGGCGTGCCGTCGTCGAAGAAGGCGCGCCGGTACCACTTGCCGTCCCAGCCGGCGTCCTCCAAGGCGCGACGCCAGCCGCGCGCGGCCTCGCGCCAGGGCGCGGCGCGTTCGGCGTTGCCGCGGCTCTCGGCCAGGGGCGCGAAGCGCTCGACGACGTCGACCAGGAACCAGGCGAGCCAGACCGACTCGCCCCGGCCCTCGTCGCCGACCCGGTTCATGCCGTCGTTCCAGTCGCCGGTGCCCATCAGCGGCAGGCCGTGCGCGCCGACCTTGAGGCTGCGGTCGATCGCCCGGGCGCAATGCTCGTAGACGCTCGCGGCTTCACTGCCCACGCCGGGCACGTAGTAGGCGTCCTCCGCGCCCGGCGGCACCGCCATGCCTTCGAGGAAGGGCACGCTCTCGTCGAGCACGCCGCTGTCGCCCGTGGCCGCGACGTAGCGCAGGGCGGCGTGCGGCAGCCAGAGCAGGTCGTCGGAGAAATGGGTGCGTACCCCGGCCCCGGTGGGGGCATGCCACCAGTGCTGCACGTCGCCTTCGGGAAACTGGCGTGACGCGGCCAGCACGATCTGCCGCCGCAGCATGTCGGGGGCGGCCCAGGCGAGCGCCATCGCATCCTGCAGCTGGTCGCGGTAGCCGTAGGCGCCGCCGGCCTGATAGAAGCCGGCCTTGGCCCAGAGCCGGCAGGCGATGGTCTGGTAGAGCAGCCAGCGGTTGACCATGGCGTCGAACAGCGGGTCGGGCGTCCTCACCAGCGTGGCCTCGAGCAGCGCATCCCAGTGGTCGCGCACCGCCTGCCTTCGCTGCAGCGGCGCGACCAGCGCGGTGCTCGCCGCCAGCGCCTGCGCGCCCTCGGGGCTCGCGGCCCAGCCGAGCAGGAAGCTGCGCTCGATCGTGTCGCCGGCGCGCAGCGTGATCCGGGTGGCGATCGCCGCGCAGGGATCGAGGCCGCCGCCGCTCGCCTGGCCGTACTGGTCGGGAATGACGAGGCGGCCGCGGGCGTCGAACGACTCGCGCCGGTCGCAGGTCCAGTCGGTCAGGTCCTCGGTGTCGCCGGCGAGGCCGAAGAAGGCGGTGCCGCCGCCGAAGCCGCCGGCGCGGTCGCGCTGGCTGCAGAACAGGGTGGTCATGCGCCGTTCCTCGCCCGGCGACTCGTCGCTGCGCGTGGCCGAGCCGTTGCCTTCGAGCGGCGCGGCGCGCTGGCTGGCCGCGCGGGTCAGCGTGGTGCCGCGGTCGGAACGGTTCGCGCCGAGGATCCATTCGGCGATGCCGACGACGCGCAGGTTGATCGTCCGGTGGCCGCGATTGATGAGGCGCAGGCGCACCTGCTTCACGGCCGCGTCGCTGTCGACGCACCACGAGGCGCTGATGTCCAGCGAGCCGCTGCGGTGGCCGATGGTGGTGTGCCCCTGGCCATGCGAGATACGGTACTCGGCGCGCTTGTCGCCGGCGGCCGAAGGGGCGACGCTCCAGGCCTGCATGGTCCGCGTGTCCTGGAGCAGGAACCACTCGCCCGGCGGGTCGGCGACCGGGTCGTTCGACCACGGCGTCAGCATGTTGAGGCGGCTGTTCAGGGCCCAGCTGTAGCCGCCGCCGGCCTCGCTGATCTGCGCGCCGAAGCTCGGGTTGGCGAGGACGTTGATCCACGGACGGGTCGGCCGGACCAGTGCCGAGACGTCGAAGCGGAACTCGCCGTTGGTCTGCGCGAATTCGCCGGGCAGCGAGCGCGGCACGATCTCGGCCCCCATGTCCGCCGGCAGCGACGCGGTCGAGACCGCCTGCCGGTCCCCGAGGGCGCGGTCGTGCTCCTCGACCATCTCCTGCAGGTGATGGGCGAGCGGGCGGCCGTCGGCGTTGAGGCGCACCCGCGCCAGGGCGCGCAGGGTCGAGAGCTCGTCGCCGTGCAGGTCGCTCGCGGCGAGGATGAAGAAGCCCGTCTCCGCGGCGCAGGGCTGGGCATTGCAGGCGGCGATGTGGGTGTCGCGCAACGCGCCGATCTGCCGGGCCAGCGCCATCAGGTACGACGCCGGCTCGTAGTTGATGACGACGAGGTCGCAGGCGACACCGCCCCAGGACCAGAGGCGCAGCCCCTGCGCCAGCGAGCGCAGCAGGCCGAAGCCCTGGGCCACGCCGGCGGAGACGAGGACGATCGGCCGGTCGCCGGAGATGCCGAAGCGCCAGAGCAGCCGCCGGTCGCAGACCTCGTTCGCCTCGGCGCGCAGCGCATGCGGCCGGGTCAGCGTCATCGCCAGCGAGGTGGTGAGCGTCTGGATGGCGGCGAAGGTCTCGGCGCCGATCCGCATGTCGCGCAGGCGAATGCCGGCGAGCGTGGCCGACATCATCGAGGCGCGCTCGACGTGGCTCGGCTGGCGGTACTTGTCGATCACCGCGCGCAGCGTCGAGCGGTTGTCGGCGGCGGCGGTGCAGAAGGTGACACGGGCCTGGCCGCCGGGGGCGATCTGCAGGCGGGTCGAGAACGCCGCCACCGGGTCGAGACCGGTGTCCAGCGGCGCGCTCTCGCCGCCCTCGGGCGTGGCCGGCGGCTCGTCGAAGGCGGCCAGCGGATGGCTGGCGCTGCGGTTGCGGCCGAGCCAGCGCTGCCGGTCGACCTGCAGCCTCAGGCCCGCCAGCGGCGGCTCGGCTTCGGCGATGAAATGAGTCGCGAGCACGCCCTTGTCGCTCGCCAGCCGGGGCTTGCGCTCGAACACCAGGGCCTGGTGGCCGGGCTGCCACTCGGCGCTGACGAACAGGTTCTGGAACGCCGGATGGGCCTCGTCGGCGCGGGCGTCGGCCAGCGACACCTCGAACGACGAGATCAGCTCGAGGTCGAGCATCCGGTCGCCGAGGTTGCGCAGCACGACGCGCCGGAACTCGATGTCGTCCTCGGGGCTGACCCAGACCACGGTCTCGGCCTCGACCTCGGCCCAGACGGCGCCGAACCAGGCGCGATCGCCGTGGAAGCTGGCGTGATAGTGGGCGGCGCGATCCGGCGCCGGGTGCTGGGTGAGGGAGACGGCGCGCGGCTGCCGGTCCCAGCGCAGATGGAAGAAGCTGCCGAAGGCGTCGCGCAGGACATCGTCGCGCGAGCGGGACACCGCGTCGCGGCCCCAGCGGCTGGTGCCCGCGCCGTTGGCCCGCAGGGTGACGGCATAACGGCCGTTCGACAGCAGATGGGTCGGCTCGATCGCCGCCATCCCCGGAAGGACGTCGCGCAGCACGCCCGGTCCGCGCTTGCGCAGGGCGGACGGCGGCGAGCTCGCCGGCGCCTCGTGCAGCCGCGGCACCTCGCGCGGCGCCCGCTCGTGCAGCAGCGAGGCCACCGCCTCGATCCGTGCGTCGCCCATGCCCCAGCGGCGCGGCGCCCGGGCGAGCAGGACGTTGGCCAGGGCGACGATGCTCATGCCCTGGTGATGCGCCATGAAGGTCTCGACCCGGGCCACGCCCTCGTTGCCCGACTGGCGTGCCGGCGTGTAGTCGAGCGCTTCGATGAAGCCGTAGCGGCCGCGCGCCTGCGCCGCCTCGAGACGGCGCAGGTTGGCGGCGGCGCGGTGCGGCGCGACCTGGGCGGCGAGGGCGGTGGCGTAGGGCGCGACCACCAGCTCGTCGAGCGGCGTGCGGCGCAGGGCGAGGTCGGGGACGCCCTGCGGCGCGTACTGGTACGCGAGGGTGTGGTCGCTGCCGGCATAGGCCGATTCGGAGATGCCCCAGGGCACGTGATGCCGCCGGCCGTAGGCGATCTGCTCCGCCACCGCCGCGCGCGACGCCGAATGGAGGACGCTGCCATGCGGCTCGTCCAGCACCAGCGGCGGCATCAGGTATTCGAACATCGAGCCGGACCAGGAGCGCAGGCCGGCCAGGTCGCCGCAGGCCATCAGCGGCCGGCCGAGCGCGGACCAGTGGGCGGCGGGCACGTCGCCCTTGGCGATCGCCCACAGGCTGGTGGCACGCGCCTCGGAGGCGAGCAGGTCGTAGAAGCCGGCATCGAGCTGGTGCTCCGCGACCCGAAAGCCGATGTGGAACAGGCGCCGCTTGCGGTTGTAGAGGAAGGCGAAGTCGGCCTCGCGCGCCAGCCGCTGGCAGGTGGCGACGACGGCGCCGAGGCGCGCCTTCGCGTCGGCATCGCCATCGCGGTCGCGCAGGGCCGAGCGCAAGGTCGCGAGCCGGTCCTCGACGGCCCAGGCGAGACGCGACTGCGGGCTCTCGGCGATGCTGCTCGCGGCCTCCGGAACCCAGGCGCGCAATTCGGCAAGGGCGTCTTCGAGCCGTCGGGTCGCGCCCGGAAGGTCGGCGCGGAGCGCGGTGAGCGGATCGGGGTCGTCGAGCAGGGCGGCGAGGGCGCCGGCCGGCAAGGGCCGCTCGCTCTTCGCGTGCAGCCTGTCGATGCGCTCCTTGGACCGCACGAGCTCGCGCCGCAGCGCCGAGTCGTCGTCGGGCGCGGCTTCGAGCTCGAGGCAGGCCTGAGCCACCGCGAGCAGAGTCATGCAGAGATTGCCGCTGTCGACGCTGGAGACGTATTGCGGCAGCAGCGCCTGCGCGCGCTCGGTGTCGTACCAGTTGAGGAAGTGGCCGCGGTGACGCGGTAGCGCCTGCAGGCCGGACAGGGTGGCCTCCAGACGGTCGAGCGCGTCCCTGGAGCCGATCCAGCCGAACCTGCGGGCGCACATCGTCGCCAGCAGGTACAGGCCGATGTTGGTCGGCGAGGTGCGGTGCGCGACCATGTCGTGCGGCGCGATCTGCAGGTTGTCGGGCGGCAGGTGGTGGTCCTGCGGCACGACGCAGCGCTCGAACAGGCGCCAGGTGTCGCGGGCGACGCCCAGGAGATAGGCGCGGTCGGCCGGCGACAGGGCGTCGGCGCGCCGCTGCGGTCGTGGCCGGCTCACCCACCAGGTCCAGACCGGCGACAGGGTCCAGGCGGCACAGAGCACGCTGGCAAACAGCGGATACGGGGTGCGGATCGCCATCAGCCAGGCCCAGAGGCCGATGCCGCTCAGGACCACGCCCCAGTGCTTGCGCACCAGGGTCGGCAGGTCGGTGCTCGCCGAGGCCTGCGCCGCAGCCGCGGTGGTCCACTCGAGCAGCCGGCGGCGGCTCACCGCGGTGCGCCAGACGGCGCGCACGATCGCGTCGATCGCCATCAGCGCGAGCTGCACGAGCTGGGCCAGGAGCCAGGCGCCGCTCAGCAGCACCCGCGTCAGGTCGGCGAGCCACTGGCGATAGAAGTGGCCGATGGCGACGTCGTCGCGGCTCGGCCGGATGCCGGCGATCGTGCCCATCAGCGGCCCGGCGGTGAAGGCCAGGGCGATCAGCGCCAGCACCACCCAGGGCGAGACCACGTCGGTCGCCAGCGCCGCCACGACCAAGGCGAGCGACGCCGGCGCGACCAGCGAGCGGCGCAGGTTGTCGATCATCTTCCAGCGGTTGATGGCGCGGGTCGGGTAGCGGCCCGGCCGAAGCAGGATCGGCAGCAGCTGCCAGTCGCCGCGGGTCCAGCGGTGCACCCGCGAGGCGGCGACGTCGGCGTGGAACGGCGCATCCTCCATCACCGACACGTCGGTCACCGTGGCGCAGCGCGCGAGCGAGCCTTCGAGCAGATCGTGGCTCAGCACCTGGCTCGGCGGCAGGCGACCGCCGAGCACGGCGTGCACCGCCTGGACGTCGAGCAGGCCCTTGCCGGTGAAGGTGCCTTCGCCGAACAGGTCCTGGTAGACCTCGGAGCTGGCGACGCTGTAGGGGTCGATGCCGCTCTGCCCCGAGAACAGCCAGTGGTAGAGCGTGACGTCCTCGGGCGCGCACAGCGGCGTGGCGACGTGCGGCTGCAGGATGCCGTAGCCGTGTGCCACCCGGCGGCCATCGGCCGACAGCCGCGGCTGGTTGTGCGGGTGCGCGGCGATGCCGACCAGGTCGCGCAGGCGCCCGGGCGGCAGGCGCGTGTCGCTGTCGAGCGTGAGCACGTAGCGCACGCCCGGGGCTACGCTCGAAACCCGGCCGAGATCGACGAAGGGCGAGGCCGTGCCCTCGGCGAGCATGCCCAGCAGCTGCTCCAGCTTGCCGCGCTTTCGTTCCCAGCCGATCCAGCGCTGCTCCGATTCGGTGAAGGTGCGTCCGCGGTGCAGGACGATGAAGCGAAGCGGCTCCTCGCTGCCCACGGGGTAGAGCGCATTGAGGCGCTCGATCGCCCCCACGGCCGCATCGAGCAGCGCGCCGTCGCCGGGCAAGTGCTCGCTCGGCGCATCGCCCCAGTCGGTGAGCAGCGCGAACTGCACGCCGCGCTCGGGATTGGCGAGGTAGTGCAGCTGCAGCTGATGGGCGAGCGCGGGACCGGATTGCGGGCCGGTCAGCATCGCCGGAATCACGACCATCGGCCGGTACTCGGGGCCGATGCCGGTGGCGAACGCCAGTCGCGGCAGGTGGCTGGGTCGCGCCGATTCGCTGATCAGCCGGTTGATCACGGCAACCGCCGCTTCCGAGGCGGGAACCAGCATCAGGATGGCGGCGAGTGCCCCGAGCCACGGTGACATGCCCGGAGCGAGCGCGGCGCTGTGCCGCAGCAGCAGCCAGGCCACGATTGCAGCCGTGGCCAGTGCCATCGCGCCGAGATAGAGGGTCAAGGCGAAGCGGCGCAGCCGGGCCCGGCGCTGCAGGGCGTGCGATTCGCGCAGGCCGATCGTCGGCAGCAGGCGGGCCTGCCCGCGGCCGAACAGCCAGTACGCGGCGACGCTCTTCGGATCGTCCTCGCCGGCGGCGACTTCGGCTTCGCTGCCATGCATCAGCTCGAGCAGCTTACCGGCCACCGCCCGCTCGCTCTCGCCGCTCTTCTTCGCCAGCTTCTCGAGCGCGTGCAGGGTCCGGTCGCGGGTGTCGTCGCGCTCGGCGGCGAAGGCGGGCGACTGCAGCATGAGCTGCATCAGCACGCTGGTCTGGCCGACGATGTCCGGCCAGTCGGCATCGCCGATCGAGCGCAGCGAGGTGATCGCGTTGCCGGTGCTCAGGTTGTCGGCCGCCTGCGCCGCCGGCAGCCGGGTCTGGATCTCCGCCAGGTGCGGCGCGACCCGGCGCAGCCACTCGAGCGCCGCGTGCTCCGCCTCGACGCGCGGATCCTGCAGGCGCTGCGCCACCTGCGCCAGGAACGTCTCGCCGACGCCGCGCCGGTTGAGCAGTGCCAGCACCGCGTCGAGGCCCTCGGGCGGAAAGGCCTCGAGCCGGTCGATGCAGAGGTTGGCGACTTGCCGTGCCGCCTTGTTGGCGGCGACCCGCTCGGCCAGCCGACGCAGGTTCTCGATCAGCACCACCCGCAGGGTGGTCGGAAGGGCCCAGAGCTCGCCGAGCGTGAGCTCGCGCGCTTCTTCATAGGCCTTGAGGAAATGCACCAGCAGCTCCTCGTCGAAGGCGCTGTCGGTGTGGGCGACGAACGCCCAGGCGACGCCGTAGACGCGCGGCAGGCCGACCAGCGGCTCTTCCTGCAGGATCGGCAAATCGCGGAAGTAACGCCGCGGCAGGCCGTCGGCGATCTCGCGCAGCTGCGCCTCGATCAGATGGAAGTTGTCGAGCAGCCACTCGGCCGCCGGGCTGACGTCGTAGCCGGTGGTCGCCTGCTGGCCGATGTAGCGGTGCGCCTCGCGCAGGATCCGGATGTTGTCGCGCAGGCGGGGGAAGAACGCCGTCGAGCCCTTCGGCGCGAAGCGCGCGGCATGGGTGTCCCCCAGGCTGCGGCCGTGCTGGGCGAATCGTTCCGGACCGAAGATCTCGGAGCGGTTCGGCCGCTCGAGCGGCCCGCGCGCGGGATCGAGAATCCTGCCGACCGCTGCCGGCGCGTCGGGCACCAGCCGCAGCAGTTCGGTCGCCGACATCGCGCGGTCAGACGATGAGCGAGCCTACCCCGATGACGATGGCGATGGCGACGAGCGTGGTCACGATCCGTGGCGCCAGAAAGCCCGAAAGCGTGTCGGCGGCGCAGCGCAGGCCGAACATCGGCCCGCGCAGGCCGTTGCAGCGGTCGACGTGGGCGCCGAGCGCGGAAAGGTCCGTCGGCAACGTGTCCACCTCACCGTCGATCGCCGAGGTCGCCCAGACGGGTCGGCGGCGGGAAACGGGTGCGGCGTGGCCGGCGGCTTGTGGATTCAGATCGCGAAACAGGTACATCAGATCAATCATAGGAATCGCCCCTTCGACCGTCTGTCGGTTCGACTGAACTGGGCTTGTAGGAACCGTCCGATCCAGCAAGATGCGGACCAGAATACGCCTTCGCGGAGAAAAAAAACGCGCCGAAGCGCGTTTTCAAAGACCCCACGGAGGGAGACCGGCCGAGCACCGCGCGGGCGGGTCGGCAAGGGGCCGTTGGGAGGTAATCGATAAGGGTTCTCTTAGGGTTCTCTTGGCAAACCGGATGCCGGCTCCGGCGATTCCGGCGATTTCGACGATTTCGCAGCTCGCTTCGCGCTGAAGGTGGACAGCATCTGCAGCCAGGTATCGAGCGGCATGCGCTTGAGCGCATGAGAGGCGATCTGCGGCACGAGGCCGATGAAAAGCGCCGGCCGGAACAGCCAGCGCCATGGCTTGGAGGCGACAAGCAGGGCGCCGAAGACGACGCTGCCGACGATGACGGCGACAGGGTTCTTGCGCGCCATCGGGCCGACGTAGCGGCGCGAGGCCTCTTCGGCGATCTCGCCGGCGGCATGGAGCGGATGCTCCGCCCACCACTGCTCGATGCTTTCGATCACCAGCGCCACGGCCGGAAAGGCTTTCAATCGCTCGAGGATCTGACTGCCGAAACTGCCGATCCCGAGATCGTCGAGCAGCGACGGCTTGGGCGGCGGATGGGCGATCGCCATCAGTGCCATCCGCAGGCGGGCTCGAGAGGCCTCCAGCCGCTCCGTGGCCGAGGGCGCAGGCGGCGGCGTCACGATCGGCCGCTCGGCTTCGCCGGCGCTGCGCGGCACCGATACGTTCGCCGACCCGGGCAGGACGGCGCTCACGGCGCGCTCACCTCACGCAGCATGGCCATGTCGGCGCTGAGTTGCTTCTTGACGTTGTCGAAGCCGCTCTGCGCCGGCTTGCGCCGAGCGATCAACAGGCAGGCTCCGGCCAGCACGAAGGTGACGAGCGGCACGACGACGAGGACCCAGGGCGCCTGAAAGCCGCTCGGCGGCAAGGCCGCCCAGAGCATCAGCGCCACGCCGGTCAGGACCAGTCCCACGCCGACGAGGCACAAGGCCGCAGCGTACAGACCGAGGCGCATGCTCCAGGCCGCACCCGTCTTCTTGACTTCGTCGCCGACCATGTCGGCGTAGGCTTCGACATGGTCGCCGAGCAGATGCGGCTCGGTGGCGATCAGACGAAGAAGCGGGTGGATCATCGCGTCGCCCCGGCCGGGGTCAGTCGCGCGAAGAGCGGCTGAGCAGGGCCACCAGGCCCATCAGCAGGGCGCCGGTGGCGGCAGCGATCAGCATCGCCTTGATCGGCTCGTCCTTGACATAGCCGACGGCGCTGTCGGAGGCACGCAGGGCCTTCTCGCGCAATTGCTGCGACGTGTCGCGCACCGCCTCGATGCCGCGCCGGGCGGCCGCCTCGGCCTGAGAGGAGACGCGGTTCAGGAGGGGCGCCGCCTGGCCGCGCAGGTCCTCGACCTTGGACGACAGGTTGTCGAGCGCGCTGTCGGCGGCGCGCTGAGTCGACTGGATCGCGCTTTGCGCCGTGCCGGCGGCCTTGTCGGCCATCTCCTGGCCTTGTTGAGTGAGGGGCTTGCTGCTGCTGACGGTGTTCATCGCGGTTCCTTTGACGAGTATCGGATCGGTGAAGAGATCGAGGGTTGCCGATTTCAGTTCAATAACAGGAAGAGTGTCGGTGGCGACCATCCCCAAGGCGATAGGGTACGCGCGCGCAGACCTGTCGGGGGAGCAACCCCACACTCGTAGGACGCTACCGACAGGCCGCCGGGGCCAGGGCGGGGCGCTTTCACGCCGCGATCGCCTCGGGAACCGGCGTGGGCGTGTCCGGGGAATCGATGTCGGTCACCGGCAGGATCGCTTCGATCAGCGTGCCCTTGCCGGGCGCCGATTCCAGGCGCATCGAGCCGCCCTCGGCCTCCACCCGGTAGCGCATGCCGATCAGGCCATGGGTGGCGGCGCGCTGCACCGTCGAATTGAAGCCGATGCCGTTGTCCCTGACGCCGATCCGCACGTGCTGGTCGTCGACGCTCGCGAGCGTCACCTTCACCTCGGTGGCCCTGGCGTACTTGGCGATGTTGGTCAGGGCCTCCTGGACCAGGCGATAGACGGTGAGCTGGGCGGCCGGGCTGAGGTCGACATGCTCGAGATCCTGGCTCACGGCCACCTCGCTGCGCTGGCCGAACTCGCGGACCAGGATCTCGAGCGCGGCCACGAGGCCGAGGTTGCTGAGCGAGGACGGCCGGAGGTCCTCGATGATCCGCCGCTTGAGGGCGATGCCGCCGTTCAGCGTCTCGTTCAGGTGGGCAAGGCGCTCCAGGATCTCCGGCGTCGTCGTCTTGCCGAGCCGCGACTTCAGCCGCGCGGCGTCGAGCTTGGCCGCGGTGAGCAGGGCACCGAGCTCGTCGTGGAGCTCGCGCGCCAGCCGGCTGCGCTCGTCCTCGCGGATCGTCTGCAGGTGCTGCGCCAGCTCCTTGAGCTGTCGGGTCCGCGCCGTGACCTCGGCCTCGAGGCGGTCGCGCTCGCTCTCGATGCGCCGTGCTTCCTCGTCGGTATGGCGCTCCAGCGTCGCCGTCTGCCGCAGGTACATGAAGAGGGCCAGCAGGCTCACCGCCGCCATCGCAGTGGTGCCGATCCGGTTGAGCATCAGGGTCTGGTAGACGCCCTTGCGCCCCTTCGCGACCTGCGTGCCCTCCTCGGCCAGCAGCTGCTCGGTGAGGGTTCGCACCCGCTCCATCTTCTCCTTGCCGATGTCGCTCAGGAGCAGGTCGCGCCAGGCCTGGTCGGCGCCCTTGTCGTGCAGGGCGATCGAGGTCGCGAGCTCGCTCATCTTCTCGTCGACGGCGGCGCTCAGCTGATGCATGAGCTTGGCCTTCGGCGGATCGTCTGCGTAGAATTTCTGCAGCCAGTCCGTCGCTTCGCGCAGTCCGTCCTGGGCGTCGCGGTACGGGTTGAGGTATTCCTGGCGGTTGCTGAGGAGATAGCCGCGCTGCCCGGTCTCGGCGTCGAGCAGGCTCTTGGCGACCTGGTTGAGGCGGTTGCGCGCGATGGCTCGCTCGCCGAGCGAATTGAGCGCGGACGTGGCATCCTGATACGACACCTCGCTGATGACGAACATCGCGAGGGCGGCCAGGGCGGCGAGCGGAAAGGCGACAACGCTGCGCCGGAAGTAGGATAGTAGTGGACTCATCGTCGGCTACCCAACACTAACACC
>Ga0207659_10000303_pt1 | contig 29892 bp, 23 predicted proteins | sample KBSM43metaG_FD_184330 | JGI IMG/M metagenome (GOLD analysis project Ga0207659, IMG submission 184330) | Miscanthus rhizosphere microbial communities from Kellogg Biological Station, Michigan, USA - KBS M4-3 metaG (SPAdes) (version 2) | ecosystem: Host-associated > Plants > Roots > Rhizosphere >...
CCAATCCACATGATTCGGCATTTTGCCTGGTGCTGGCGCACAACGCAGTCCACGCCGGAATGGCCGGCCGCACCGGCATGGTCGTCGGCTTCTGGAACCATCAGATCACGCACGTGCCGATTCCGCTTGCCGTTCTGGAACGCAAGAAGATCGATCCTGAAGGATCGCTCTGGAGCAGTGTTCTGGCATCGACCGGTCAGCCGCACGACCTGACACGCCTCGTTCCGCCGGCATTCTGAGGACCGGCACCTTGGTGGTCCGACCCTGTGCTTCCGCTGCCGCGAAGTTTCAGAACCGGAAAGACACGTGCACACCGGCCACCTTCTTCCCTACGATTGGAGCGATATGCATCTGTGTCGTATTCGAACGGGAGAAAACCGTTTCTTGTTTCCGGATTAGGGTATCGATCAGTGCTCCGACAGCGGCCCCGCCTGCCGCAAAGGTGGGAACGAAAACCACGGTTGCGATTGCAGAACATTCGGGGTCATTGGGGCAGGTCGAGGCGACAGCCACCACGCCGGCTCCGGCGCCGGCAGCGAGACCGATCAGCGAACCATTCCATAAGCTGTCGCGCCGGCCGTGACGGATTTGGAGCACCTGCGTCTCGGTTAGAGTCCGGGGGGCCCCCTCGCTTGTCACGGTTAACGTCCGATCGGAAATAGACGTGAGCCTGGCCTTGTACGTTGTGCCATTTGTCTCGGTGATTTCAACGGTATCGTGTTGCTCGAGCGTTGGATTCGCCTGAAGTTCTCGAAAGGTCGACGCGGCGGTTTGCGAGTACAAGGGCAGCGTGAAGACACTGCCCAGTACGATGACCGAGATCGTAAGCGCGAGAGATTTTCCTGAGTTCATCGTTGTTGACCTCCCTTTCTCTAAATGCCTCTGTCTTTAGATGCGGGAATTTTCCGAAGAAATTGGCAGACGGGTTCAGATATTCGTAAAATCCAACGGGTCAACGGAAAGAAAAGGGTTCTGCCTTGGGCGGCGCGAATGATGACATCAATATCTGGCACAGCAGGCCGCAAAATCCGAGTAACGCGCGGCTACCCCGCTGTTCTTCACAGACGGGACACCCGTCAAACGTTAGATCGTTTAAAAAATAGCGGCTGACACGTCAGCCGAGGAGATATTCATGAAACGCTTATTCACCCCAATCGGACTGGCCATCCTGCTGCTTACAGCGCCTTCCGTCTGCACCGCGCAGATTCTCGTCGCCGGCCAAGGTCCGGTCGTCTACGGGCACCACCATCTGAACACGACGAACATGGACGCGCAGAAGAAGTTCTATGTCAACACACTCGGAGGCGTCCTCGTCCAGTTCGGTTCAGGCGATCGCCAGCAGGAGATCATCAAGTTTCCGAATGTGCTGATGTTTTTCCGTCCGATGCAGGCACCGACTGGCGGTTCCATCGGAACGACGGTCAACCACATCGGCTTCTCCGTGCCGGATCTTAAGCCGCTCGTCGCGAAGATAAAGGCGAACGGCTACAAAATGATCACCACCGATTCGGTAGCCGCAAATGTGAAGGTCACCGACGACATCGCCGCCGCGAACCCGACGACGAACATTGCGTTCGTTCTCGGTCCCGAGGACGTGAAGGTGGAGTTTGTCGAGGTCAAATCGCAGAAGGCGCCGATTCAGCTCCACCACATACACTTCTTCGGTGAGATGAACACCGAGATGCAGACGTGGTACGCGAAGACGTTCGGCGCGAAGATGCTTCCCGCCAATCCAGGTTCCGCGTTCGTGCAGGATGAACTGCCGGGCGTGGTCTTGAACTTCACGCCGTCCCCAACACCGACCGTCGGTACAACGGGGCGAGCGCTCGATCACATCGGCTTCGAGATCAAAGACCTCGAGGCATTCACGAAGAAGCTCGAAGCCGCGGGCATCAAACTGGATCGTCCCTATACGAAGGTTCCTCAGCTTGGCATCGCAATCGCGTTCATCAAAGATCCCTGGGGAACGAATATCGAAATGACGGAAGGCCTGGCGGACGTGAAGTAAGGGTTTGGGCCCTTTGGGCGTTAACGTTCCTCGAATTCCTCTTAGGGTTGATAGGCGTCGCGAGACTGCGTGACCTGGAGACCAGGTCGAAGAACCCGAACTTCGATCTTGCGGGATTTCCCGCTTGCAGCAGTGTTGCTGGGAGTGTAGCCCAGACTGTAGGACATGCCGAGTTGCAAGGCGATCTGCTCGTACAGTCCAGCAACATCTTCCAGACGTGCGGGAACGACTTGTCCTCCGGTGACTTCTGCAATTCGTGCCATTCGTTGGAGCGATCCCTTAATGTAATCCTCGGCAATTGTGGGACTCCGCAGGCCGCGTACGTATTCGTTGGTCTTACGATACTCAGAGCTTCTTAAATATGCATACTCGGCCGTCGGGTCTATTGGAAGCGCAACGAAATAGATTGGAATATTCTGCTTTGAGATGTTCTTCAAAATGGTTTTGAAGTTGCCGTCCTGTGCGATATCCCGCACTCCGCCGAGCGCCTTGGTTTCCTGCAGGAACTCCGAGTCACAACCATCGGTGAGCATAATGACGCCACGCCTGCCCGTTTCCTTCCCGAAACGCCTGCCGACGGAACTGAGCGTCTGATAGACGGCGGACCATGGCTGGATCGTTCCCATCGAAACCTTCGGGCTCCGTTCCTTGTCCATTCCCGTCCAGTTCAAGCGGATCTCAAACTCCCTCGAAAATGAAAAGACGGAGATGCGATCGACAGGCCGGATTGTTCGCATGAAAACGTTGATGGCCTGGAGCACCGTGGATTCCTGTTTTTCAGCGCTCCCGCTTCGGTCGAAAATCAACATGACGCTGCGCGGAGTTTCGGCCATTTCGAAAAGACTGATCTTCTGGGCGACGCCGTCTTCGTAAATCTGAAAATCATCTTTCTTCAGATCCATGACGGGACGGCCGCTGGAGTCCCTGACGACGGCTTCGAGAGGCAACAGTGAGGAGTTCACAGTTACCTGGAAGGTCGGGTCCTGGGCGAATAGCCCTATTGCAGTCGCCAGGACAGCGAATAGGAATGCACTCCACCGCCAATGCGTCGTTGCCACGGACATAAGGATCTTTTCGCGGCAGTCTATCACGCGGGCAACCTTGGTCCCGAGCGCAGTCAAGTTTGGGTAGTGGGGTCTTTTGAAATCAGATTGACTAATTACTCTTCCGGTCGTTCCGCAACTGCTGTAGCACCGCCCGATCCACGCTTCGGTTTCCGTGGAGCGCCGACGTATTCATAGGGGTCGAGCGGCTCTGGTCGTGGTTTTCTTCTGAGAAGTCGCTTAATACCTTCGACGACTCGTCGCATTAGAGTGGGCCTGTCGGGATGCATATTCTTAGGTTGTCCAATAATCCTATCATGCCTAAGCTTGCGTTCTCTGCTTCAAGCTCTACCCCCCGCAACCGCCGCAGCCACCACCGCAGCCACCGCCGCAGCCGCCACCACAGCCGCCACCACAGCCGCCTGCGTCAGAGTCGTCACCACTCCAGATATTGTGGTTGGCCCGCGTGAACATGTCATTGAGAGAACTCATCGCAGTTCCATCGAGCACAGTGAATCCAAAGAGGGCTGCCGCGAGAGATGCATTCCATTCAGTGTTGTCCGAGGAGTTCTTCAGCCAGCTCCAACTGCGTTGAGTGGCATCGAGGTAGTTCTTTCCCCTGCGGCTCAGGCGGCCCGGCCGACCGAGCATGACGATTGCGATGGCTCCGCCCAGGCCCATGAGAACCAGAAAGCCTATGGGCCGGCCGTGAGAGACTCCTATCCCGCCGTGAAAGACTCTGATAAGGAGGCGCGCCAAACCGATCGCGAGCACGACGCCGATACCGGCAGCAATGTTTCCACGGGCTTCTTCGCGGTGGTCATCGGACGTCAGCATCCGTTCGGTCCGTAGTCTCTGTTCGTATTTGTACGAGTGCATCCTCAGAGCAGAGGGCAAGTCGTCCCGTGTTGACGCCACGGACGGGCCTCGAATTACGGACTCCGCGGTTCGAGGCCGATCGAACCAGTTGAGCGCTGCCAATTCGAGGGGTGTGAGGGAAGCTGGCGGGTGAGGGTGGGTGACTCTTTCAATGTATTGATCCCGACTCTTCCACCACGTGGAGCCAGGCGCCGTTACCTTCAAGCAATTTCGCTCGGCCAGGCTGACGATGAGAACGCGCGCGAGTTCATTCTCGCCTCCCCGCAAGTATGCGATTTCGTAGGGGTCTGGTGTCTGGGGTGAAGGCAGGGGCGAGAGTTCTGCTGACGTGTCCCGCGACCACTGCCGCCACCAGCAGACGAGTGCGACGACGCTGATAAGGATCGCGAACAGGACGAGGAAGTGGGGACCGGTCATTTCGGTTAATGGGTTGCTCATTTGCGCCTCCTAGTTGAGAGTTGCCACGACCGCTGCCAGCACGAATGCGATGGCTCCTGTAGCGAGCGCCGTCATCCAGAAACGGGGAATTACGATGTTTTGTTCTACATTCACCCGCCGGTAGTACAAGTCGCGGCCGAAACGGATATCCGTTGCCGGCCAGATATCTTCCGGGGGCTCGCCGAAGACCAGGCGGTACGACTGCAGAGTTTGTTCGTATAGCGCTTTGAAACGAGCCTGTTCGGATTCGCCTCCACGTGTTGGATCGTGATGAAGGGGCATCTGAAGTGCGTTGGCGCAGAAGTCCGACCAGGAGCGGGTGTAGAGCAGGTGTTGATGCCACGCCTGATCCACTTGATCCGACGGCACTGCGATGTGGCCTGCGGCAATCGTCAGGAAGGCGAACTTGCGGTACTCGTCGATCACACGCATGGCGTAGACCTTCGACCAGCCGTTGTCTTTAGCGAGCCTGGCTGCGAAGGTCATTTCGGGAGCGCCTCATCGAATTCGAAGGCTGCGATTCGTGGGAAGAGTTCGGTTTCCACTGGAGTCATCCGCTCCTTTAGGCTCGATGTATTGGCGCGATCCTAAGGCAGCAGGGTCAGGAAAGAAGATCGGAATCTTGTTGCAGAATGTTGCGTTGTTGCCGGTGAAGACTGGCCTCGCGCTCCCATAGCTTGAGAGTTGTGATGGGATCGAGTTCCGCAATTGAAAAGGTGATGTTGGAGAGAATATTTCGCGTTTCCGAAGGCTCGAGCTTGTAGCGCTTTCCGATTTCGGAATGAAATGCTGCGACAGACTTTCTGCCGTTGGTGTAGCTGACAGACTCCTGCAGCCCTGAGAGATATGCGCGAACGGCGCCCGGGTGCGCCGTTCTCAGATTGATGGCGACATGCATCTCGAACGAGCCGAGAACGCCATGAGGGATCGGGTGCACAAGTTTCTTTCGTTCGATAGCGCGCCGCGCATGACTCACGAAGGGCTCCCATCCTGCAACACACTGCGCTCGTCCATCCAGGACAGCCTGAACGCAATCCTGTAGTGATGGCAGCACGAGCGGCGGAACAAGATCAAATCCCCAGTTGCGGCTTTCGAAACTCAGGCGCGCGACAAACGATGATCCGGCCAGGACAGCGAATCGCTTGTTGCGGAGGTCGAACGCTGAAGTGAGCGGTTTCGTCGAGATGCCCGCAATGTAGACCTTCGAGAGCCTGCACAGCCGCGCACACGACTCAGGCAGACGCGCGATGAGGTCGCCGGGAATCATTGCGATGTCTGCGCGCCCGCCCGTCAGATACTCGAAGCTGCCGTCGCCGTGAGGCGTGGCATGAACTTCGGGTTTCATGTCGTATCGACTGATGAGGAGTCCGTGCGGTGTGCCCTCCTCGACATCCCACTGGAGCATCGAAGAGGGAATCACGGACAGTGTCTTGTTCTCTGCGATTCGGATCAGCGGCGGGGGCCGTCTCGCATTCAGGATCTCGAGCGCAGCTCGCGCGCGTTTTGTCGGATGGGTCAGCCATCGCGAGAGCGTCGCCCGGTTGAGATTCTCGAATCCCTCGTAGGCGCGCAGCGCTTCAGCCATGGTCTCCAGCGACGTGAATCGCTGACGGAGGATGTTGAGGTCCCGCGCAAGGTCTTCGTTTGAATTGGACGGCATTGCCATAACGGACGCGAATGAGCGAGAGCCTAAATTGGGCTTGCAACATCGTGCAATAACATTCGTGTTGGCCACGTGGGCGTACTGGTGACACGAGACACTAGCAACCGGTACTAAAGCACCTGCAAAACCGTTGTCTTGTGCTTCAGCTTTTCGTAGCCGAAATGCAGATCGGCATAGATCTTGAAGAATCTCCACTCCAGAGGAACGTGGTCGGGCAAGGGAGCATCGCCTGTCAGGAAGAGATGGGTGGCATCGGCCGGCGTAACAAATGTCAGCGAGGTACTTAAGGACTGCCGGGGATCCAGGCGTGAGTTGATCGGAATCACGGACGGATCATCGACCAGTGGGAATCTCCTGCCGCGGTCGTCTACCAGATAAATGAGCGCATCGTCGCTGCCGGTCGTGACCGTATTCGCGTCGCTGAAGAAGTGCACATCAATCTTGTAAATTATCTCCTGGCCGCGAGGAGTCGTATTCACCTCGTCGATTCCCATACACCAGAGATCCCAGCAGTAGCTGTCGCCGAGTTTGATCACTCTTTCGGGTGAAACCCACCAGATCGTCGTGGCCGCCACAAAATAGAACGCAAGAACCGACACCGATGCCGCCGCTGCCTTCGCCGCCGTACGAAACTTCCCGGCTAGAAGTATCCCAACTGAAATAACGAGACCAATAGCGGTAATGAGCGTCGCCAAATAGGCAAAGCCTAAAAGCGCGCCGCCAGAGTGTAGGACCATCGATGCGACTCCGTTTCCGGAGATTATCTACGGACTGGCTTTCGTCTGCAATTTGATCCATGAAATCGCATGGGGTACGCACCCGGCGGTTACTTCCTCGGCGCTTTCATGTCGCGTCCGCCCTGATGCAGGACCATTCCGCTGACCCGACCGTCCTTGCCCCTGACGAAGTCGAGTTGCGCGTTCATCCCCCTGGTAAAGAACTTGTCTTCCGCTTCAGGGTAGATCGGAATTTTCGATTGCCCCGTCGCCTGGGAAATCAGTTTGCCGCCTTCGAGCGTGATCGTGAGATCGAAACCCGGAGACAGCTCATAGATGCCGGGATATCGAGAAAGAATCTCGGGCGGCAACGCGACCTCAACACGATCGGCAACCCTTTTCCCGGGGACCTTTCCGTCGGGGACGTGTATCACTAGCCCGGTTACCGTGCCGCCGGGGTCCTGTTCGAACTCAACCTCGGCTTCGTCCTTTCGGAAAAAGAAACGCGTGGGGAGACATCGCGAACAGCGGGTCTGGTTTGTCGCTACCGTCGCTGGCCGAAAGGCGGCCATCCGAGACGGTAATGATCATGTTCTGCGACGGTGAAACTTCATAAGTGCCGGCGAACTTCGTGAGTTGCTCGGGATCCATCTTCACTTCAGTCTTTTCGGTCGGCAGGATGATCTTCTCCCCGTGCGCGACGGCGTTCAATTGCTGGGTGATGCGTCCCGGCGCATCTCCATTCAGGTTGGCAAGGACGACAATCGTTAATCGCTCATCCGGGAGATAGGTGAGTTCGGTATTGAACCCTTCAATGCCGCCTCCGTGCTTTATCGTTTTGCGGCAATTCACATCGGCCACAACGAGCCCGAATGCGTAATCCTCCTTGAAAGGCGTTGTCATTTTTTTCAACGATGTGGCCGACAGGACTTTGCCGCCGAATAACCCGTTCGTCCAGCGCAGCAGGTCTTCGGTGGTGGAGTAGAGCGCGCCCGCGCCATGAGGGATGCTCATATGGACGAACGCCGCATTAACAATGCCGTCCGGCCCTGGCGTGTAGCCGGCTGCACGGGAAGAAATGACGGTCTCGTTAGAGTCATAACCCGAATCCTTCATGCCGAGCGGATCAAAGATGTTCTTTTTCACAAAGGTTTCGTAGGTTTCGCCGCTGATCTTTTCAATGAGGTAGCCCAGGAGCAGGTAGCCCGAATTGCTGTAGTTGTAACGGTGGCCGGGAGGAAATTCCAACGGCTTATCGCGAAAGAGGTCGATGCTTTGCTGGATCGATCGCCGGGAGAGTTTCCAGGTTTCGAAGTCTGGAAACTCCGTCAGGCTGGGAATGCCGGACGTGTGGGTCAGAAGATGAAAGATAGTGACCTTGTTCCACGCCGGCGGGGCATCCGGCAGATGCACCTTCACGGGATCGTCCGTTTTCAGCTTGCCACGTTCTTCGAGCAGGAGAATCCCTGCCGCGGTGAACTGTTTCGTGACGGACCCGAGCCTGAACCTGGTAGTCGCGGTGTTGGGCACTTTCCACTCGAGATTCGCTGACCCATAGCTCTTTTTGAACAGCACTTCGTTGCCGCGTGCGACGAGTACCGAGCCCATGAAGTCGTCGTTGCCGGCATGGAAGGCAACGATCTGATCCATCCGCACAGCCTCCTGCGCATCCGGTGTGGCGGGAGTTTTTCGACAGGCCGGGAATAGATTGATCGTTACCAGCAATCCACAAATAAGGAAGAGGCGTATCTGCATAACAGCACCTTGTGATCGTTGGAACGCATTGGACTCCTGGCGTCGCGAAAGGTTTTCGCGGATCGCGGAGATCACACCTTCTGCCGATTGGTTACGCGCGGAGGGTACCAGATGTCGGCGCGACGACAAACTGCGGTTATCGAAGGCCCCAAAGAGTGTCGGATACAAGCTCGTGGTTTAACGCGAATGCTTCGCGTTTCACAGTAAGAAAGAATCTAGCGTTTGAACTGTTCTTCCTTTATTGGCGCGACCGTCTCCATCTTGTCGTACACCAAAGAGTGTTCGTGCTTCGGGCGGTCGGGATATCGCAGAACGAGGACGTGAGGCAGCTTCAGGTTCGGCCCAATCGACTTGTACTGGGTAAACTCCATTTCCTCCTTCGAGACCGGGATGGTCAGATGTTCGTGGAGCAGCTTTTGAGGCGAGAAATCGCTGTTCAATTGAAAAGTGTAGCGGTCGTCGCTCGATTCCGCGATGAGAACAAAGCCAGGTGCTTTCCTGAGCGTCAGTTTCTCCGTAAGCGTCGATAGAACTAACGGAAGCCTCATTGCGGAAAACAACTGGATGCTATGCTGAAGTTCCTGCCCAAATTCTGTACCGGAGGCACTGCTTTTGTTGTCACCCTTCGAGCCGGCTTTCGTCCCATCGTAGAAAACATTCCATTTGCTTCCGGCAATCACCATTTCCCACCGCAGCCGATTTGGAGCGACAAATTCGACGACCGGGACGGAGTTCCAATTCCCGATCGATGTCGGGTCGCCGACAACCCGCATCCTGGCCTGATTTCTAAGATTCTTCACATTCATTATTTCCTTGCCGCCGAGAGAGCCCACGATTTTATCGAGGACTTGCGGCGGGGTCAGCGGCCCCCACAGGTCTGGCTCCAACGTAACAGCTAAGGGCTGAACGACTCGATTGGCTATCTGGACTGTTTGTTTCTTGGTGAGGTATTCAGACGCCTGTACCTCAACTTCATACTGGCCCAGGGGAAGACCCTTGACATTGAATTGATGGTTGGACGTTTGACCACTCCTTGAAAAATTCTGTCGTCTGACAGTGATTCCGCAAACCTCCACGGGTTGACAACTCACAGCCAGTTCTCCTGTGACTTCGGGCATCGTAAATTTTGGTACCTTTACGTTCTCCCAGGGCGGAACCGTTACCTGGGTTTCCTGGGCCTCATAGCTGGGAGGAGCGCTGACCTTGATGGTGGTCTGTCCGGGCTTTACTCGATGTACTAGAGCCTTCGAGACCGTCTTGCCCACGGGTTCGTTGTTGATAGTAACTTCGCAATCAACCGGTTCGCACAGGACGGTGACGGCTGTGAACCTGGAGTTCTGGCCGATAAGATCGACGATCCCGGAAGCCATTCCTAGTTCTCTGAAGTCCTGATTGGTCTTTGGATCGAGCTCGAAGTCCACGCCCACTCGCACGACTTCCTGAGTTAAGGCATCCTTTCCTAAATTCTTAAACAGTCGGATGACTTCATCCTTTGTCATCGGCGTCTTGTCCGCATTCTGCGAAGCCTGCGGCGGAAGCACTCCCAGGATAGTGGCCGCCACGAGGGTCAACACTGTGGGGAAAATTTGAAGAGTGGTCATTGCTTATGCTTTCTTGGCTACTCTTATTCTTGCGACTTTTGCCTGCTCTTGAAGCATCTGCGTTTTTTCCTTAAGCAGGGAGTCCGTCCGCTTGTCTGCCAGAATTTTTTCAGTCCAGTCAAGAGCGATCCCGTATTGCTTTAGCGCACCGGAAAAGTCAGATGAAGTCTCAGCACTTTGTCCGGCGAGCCAGGCGAGCCATGCTGAGGTATACCAGGTTTGTGGACCTTCAGGTGGAGGGCGGGGAGGCGCAGATTTTTTCACTTTGCCTTCCAGCGCGAGAATCGCTTTCAGAGTGTTCTGAGCCGGCTCGGTAGACTGCGCGGGCGGGCTGATCTTACTGAAGTATTCTTTGGCCTTGTCGACCGCCGCCTGCAAGGCGACCTTGTCGGTACCAATTAGCGCACCATACCGAACGTATCCCTGAATCACTGTGAGATAGATGTCATCGGACTCAGTATCCTGAAGCGGGAGACTTTCCAACTGGGATTTAAGTTCGACGGGATCTGTCACCTCGTTCATCCGTTCGAGGGCATGCGCCAGGTCAAATGCATGGTTATCGCTGATTTCAACATGCTTCAAATCCCTAAGATGGACGTAACCGCGATTAGCCTGTTGGCCCGGCGGTTGCACAAATACCCATTCGTCAAGCCTTGGAGAAGGAGGCAACGGCGCCAGGACCTCAACGGCATCGTCAAGGTTTAGCATTGCAACTGTTTCGCTGAGTTCGACCTTGTCCTTTTGCACTGCGGCAGCAGCCCGCACGACCGCATGGCCCAGAACTTTCACGACGGGAGGCGTGTTTACGGGAGGAGCAGGTTGCGGCTCTGAAGCGGGTTCACCGCCGGATCCGACGATGAGCACACCGGCCACGACCAAAACAGCCAGGGCGGCAATCGCGAGCGGTATTCGAAGAACTCGCGGCACGCGGGAAATAAACGTTGTTCCGTTTTCCGGCAGCGCAGGATCAGTGGGACCGCCCTGCCGTGTATCGACCGGGGCGATGTCCGTGCGCGCGTCATCGCTGGCCGAAATTGTCGCGTTTGCTACCCCATGACGGCGTGAGATTTCGTTGCCGATCTCGCTCGCTATGGTCTGGATCTGTTCGTCGGCCGGATGTTTCTTTGCAAGCACGACGCTTTCTTCCAGTAGCGACTCCAGTAACGAATTGTCGTTTGACACAACCAGACGTTGCCGGATATCCAGAATCTTGCCGCGATCCTTTCGAAGCTCAGACTGCTTGTGTACTCCCTCCAGGCTCGACTGCAGTTGGATCAACCTCGGTTCTCCCGGAAACACAGCCAGCCCCTTTTCCACTTCCGCAAGAGCGAGGTCGAGTTGATTCGCAAACTGCAGTTCACGTGCCCTGGACAGGTATTGATCGATAGTAGCTGAGCGCTTACGATCCGACACCAGGACCCGCATGCTTTTAACGCGGGCGTTGGTCGCATCGAGGCCGAATGCGGACTCGATCAACTTTTCCGCGGCGTCGAGGTCCGTATCGATTAGGGCGGAGGCTTTTCCTAACATGGCCTCGATATAGATTGCTCGTATTAATACGTTGTGCTCGTCGAGAGCATGAGCAGACTCCAGCGTTTGAAGAGCCTCATCAAAGGATTTGTCTTCTAATTGTCTTTGCCCCTGCTCAAGCAGACTTTGCGCCTGCTGAGACTGCTCCACGCGCTGCCGCGCCAATCGTTCAAGGGGCAGTAATTGTGCATCCTGCGGCGACTCGACCAGTGCTTGTTCTACAAGATTGAGGGCTCGGACATAATCGCCGGAATTGAGGGCACCATCAATCCGGTCGAGCCAGCGAGCCCTGGCTTCCGAACGCGTGTGTTGCTCGAATCGTCGCCGAATGCGGTCTATTTCGAAGTCGAGCCCGGGATACTGGCGATAGATCGATCGCAGCATTTCCCACTTGTCGATAGCTTCCGAATACTGGCCGCGATCTTCCAAATTGCGAGCCTGGTTCACCAACCCATTGATAAGGTCACGCTTCGCGTTGGCTCCTATCAAGGCGCGTTCGAAGTGAGCTTCATCGGGATATCGACCCAGCGCCTGTTCCAGAAGTTTCACTCTTCGGTCTAAATCCGGCTCCGCCTCGGTCTCGCGATCGACTTCTGCAATATAAGCGGACAAATCCTGACGCTGACGTTCCCCAATGTCGAACTTGAGCGCTTGAAAAAGCGCGTGATTGGGATACCTCTCCAAAAAGCTGTCGCAAATCCTGTCTGCTTCCGCGTACTCCTTTGATTCAAGCCGCTTTTTCGATTCATCGAGGGCGTTGCGTATCGATTCGGACTCCGATCGCACTTCGTTATAAACCATCTGGAACTCTGCCCCGCGCTCCGGTCGAAGTGGATCGGGTGCTTCTCGATCCAGTTGAAGCACACGTTGCAACCGGCTGAGGGCTGCGGTGAGGTCGCCCTTCCTTCGAAGTTCCACCGCGGAATCATAGTAACGTTCCTTCTCCTCACGCTTGCGCATGACTTCCTGCTCGATTCGATTGATCTCGGTAATCAAGCGCAAGGCGGTGACGTCCGTTGGATTCAAGTGCAACACAGAAGCGACAGCTTCGCGCGCCTGGTCAAACGCGCAGTTACTCAAGTGCGTTTGAGCGAGATTTAGCCAGTTTCCAATCTGCTGGGAACTGCGCTTTGCCTGGATAACCGTCGCCAGATCGATCGCCTCGGCGTTCACCGCATCCAGGCGCAAGGCGTCTTGCACCTTCTGTAGAGCAAGCGTGTACTCTTCCTGGGATTCAAAGCGGCGCGCACTTTCGAGGAACTGCCGGATATCGCGATTTCTCAAAGCCTGGTCGACTTGCCTGCGGAGTTCGTTGACGGTCGGGTGCAGGTAACCCTCTTCCTCGACCTCTGAGAGAATTTCTTGTGCGATTTCAAACTGTGAGGCTTCCAGCGCCTTTTCGACGCGAGACAGGCGAAGCTGCAATCTGCCCGGTTCAAAGCGTTCGATGGGCTCATTTCTCAGGGCTTTTCTCAGACATTCGCCAAATTCGCGAGCTGACGAGAACCGGTGCCGCGGATTCTTTGCCATGGCCGCGTGTATGACCTGGCTGAGCGCGGCGCTTACAGCGGGATTCAGAGAAGATACAGGAGGAGGAGTAGTCCCTACGATTTCTGCCCGGATTTGGTCCGGTCTCCCGCCGCCGCCAAACGGGCGACGACGAGTTAAAGCCTCAAAGCAGACCACTCCCAGCGAGAACACATCCGTTGCTGCGGTTACGGCTTTGCCCTCAAACTGCTCGGGCGCCATGTAATACAACGTGCCTTTCGCCCCGATGCTTTCAACACTGACGAGGTGCGCCACGCCGAAATCGATGACCTTGACGGAATCATCCTCGAGAACAAAGATGTTGCTTGGTTTGATGTCACGGTGAACAAGACCCTTTTCGTGTGCCGCCTGAAGTCCGCGACATACCTGACAAACGATTTCAACGGTTCGCTGGACGGTCAGATTCTGGGGGGAATCTTTGATGATTTCTGCAAGGGTCACGCCCCGGAGTCTTGCCATTACGAAAAATGGCTTCGAGACTCCGTGTTCATCCGAATCGCCCGTGTCGTAGAGCTCAATCACGTTGGGATGCGTGAATGACATCAGCACACTGCATTCCCGTTTGAACAGCTCCAGGGATGCGGCATCGGAGGCGTCCCGAATTGTTTTGATGGCAACTTCGCGTGGCGGGTCCGACTTCAAGTCCAGGGCGGCAAACACGTCTCCCATACCACCGCTTCCCAGTCTTTCACGAAACTGGTATCGGCCAGCCGGTCGTGCTGGACTCGTAAAAGCAGAACCCATAAAAACTTCGTCTGTAAATGAAAGATTCCTAATATCCTCCAGTCGTTAGCAAATCACAACATAAATGACTCGTTACGACGGAGGACAAACGTAGAGCACTTACAATTCCACGTGCCGAGTGCTATTAGGAAATGCGCCAGGCTTTTCGAGAGAGGGGTTTTGTCTGTCGGATACTGTCGACTTCGGAGCGGATTCCCAGCTCTGTCACCTTTCGATGAAGGAGATTCTCGTGCAGACCGAGAATCTTCCCAACCTCGGAAAACGTCGCAGAACCTGAGGATCGAAATGCCTGAAGAATTGCCTGACGGCTGGCATCTTCCACCGTGGCATAGAATTTGCGCAAAGGCGGCCATGAAGCTACTTTGCCACCAAGCGTTTGCGGAAGGTCTTCTACCCGTAATCTATCGCCGTCACCCACAACGATCGCGTGTTCGATCGCATTTTCCAGTTCCCGGATGTTCCCGGGCCAATCGTATTCAGAGATCGCTTTCAGAAAATCCGGATGCGTGCCGAGCAGGTCTCGACCCGCCTTGTGTTTGTATTTTTGAAAGAAATGATTCACGAGGGCGGGAACGTCCTCAGGTCTTTCCCGTAGTGGAGGGGTAGTAATTCGCAGTACGTTCAGGCGATAGAACAAATCCTCACGAAACTCCCTGTCTTTGACCAACTTTTCCAAATCCCGGTTTGTGGCCGCAATCACCTGAGTATCGATTCGCACGGGCTGGCTTGTACCCAGTGGAACGACTTGATGCGACGATAACACCCGTAACAGCTTTACCTGAGTTTCCAGCGGCAACTCTGCGACTTCGTCGAGGAAAATCGTTCCACTGCTGGCTTCCTCGAAGTGTCCCTTTCGATCTTTATCCGCGCCGGAAAACGCGCCCTTCCTGTGACCAAACAACTCGCTCTCGACGAGGTCCCTTGGGATGGCGCCGCAGTTCACCGCAACGAAACGGCTATCGGCACGGTTGCTCTGTCGATGGATCGCCCAGGCCACGACTTCCTTGCCAGTTCCGCTTTCACCGGTAATTAGGACAGTCGAACCGGCGCGCGCCGCACGCGATATCAGTCGCTTCACCTCGCGCATCCGCGCGCCGTCGCCGATCAGTCCGTAGTGGGTGATAATCTGCTGATCCAGCCTGGAATTCTCATTTTCGAGCCATTCCATATAACGCACGTGTTCGAGAGCTACGGCGGCAATGCTCGCTATGGCGGTCAGGAGTTCCAGATGGCGGGCATCGAAGGGTGTCGATGGATCCCGGGTGTCGAGGTAGATAACTCCGATCTTCTTATTAAATAGGATCAAAGGGACACAGAGCACGGAATGGACCCGCTTGATGACCAGACTCTGAGATGGGTCCTGATCCGAAAGAATATCGTTACTCAAAACCGCAATGCCGGCGTCCAGTACTCTTCGCGTAATGGTCTCGCTTGGCGACAGAACTTCTGAACCAGTCGTCCTTTGGCGCGTAATCGTGGAGACGAAGCCGTGCTGCTTTTCGTCCGAAAGCCGAATGGTGCCTTGCTCCGCCGGCACGATATCAAAAATGCGCGCCAGCAATTCTTCCTGCAAGGCATCCAGACGGCGAATCGCATTAATCTCCGCGCTGAGCCTCAGCAGCACATTCAAATCACGGGCCACTCGGGGCGCATTTTTCGCTTCCAGCGAGAGCGTGGTCTTCAAATACTGGGATTCGGAAGGTATCAATTCTACGTTCTGCAGGAAATCGGCAGGTTTGCGGGGCGTTGGCGTCGCGGATTCGGTACAGAGCACCATTTTGGTCGTGCCCAAACGGATTTCGTCGCCGTCCTTCAGGAGCGTCGCTTCATTGATCTTGACGTCATTGACGAAAGTTCCGTTTCGACTGCCCAGGTCGACGATTGCAATCTCGCCTTCCTGTGATTTCACCAGGCAATGCCGCTGAGAAATCTGCAGGTCGGTGATATCGAAGTCATTCATCGGTCCACGACCCAGAGTCTTGCGGCCGCCGTCCAGCGAAAATACCTGCCCGGCCATTGGTCCATCCGATATGACAAATCGAAATCCCATATTGCTCAGATTCTACTGGCAGCAGCGTGCGACTTAAAGACTAAGGCGAGCAGGCAGCGATGACGAGTGAAAACGTCTATCTTTCTCGATAGTCTGTACCCAAAGAGTTAGGAAAGTCGGGCGCCCGGGAGGTGGAGTTCCGCCCGGAGATTGCCAGAAATTCCTCTTTAACTGTGATCGATAAGATCGAATTGCAGACTCTTAGAACTTGAAATGTTTCGGCTGATGCCGTGCAATAGCATCACTTCTACCTGACTTGAAGCTTTGGCCGGATTTACCGCCGGAATTACCATGGACGTAAACCTTCGATCACTGATTGGAAAACTCACGCCTGCCACGCGAGCCGCCACAGAGGCGGCGGCGGGTCTGTGCCTTGCTCGAACTCACTACAACGTCGAAATTGAGCACTATCTGATGAAGCTGCTCGATATGACCGATGGAGACTTTGCAGCCATTGCAAAACATGCCGAGATCGATCGAGGAAGACTGGCCACAGACCTTTCGCGTGCTCTCGACCGTTTCAAAACAGGCAATGGGCGCACACCGGCGTTCAGCCCTGACTTGTTCGAGTTGATGACGCAAGCGTGGGTCATTGCTTCCATCGAATTCCGCGCCACTCAAATCCGCACCGGCTTCACGGTCTTGTCGATACTGGCCAGCGAGAGGCTGGCCCGCATCGTTCGCGAAATCAGCCGGGAATTTCAGAAGCTATCCGTTGAAGACCTCAAAAAGAATTTTTACCAAATCGTCCGGACATCGCGCGAAGAAGAACCGGCAACAACAAAACCAGACGATGGTGCCGCCGAAACCGGATCTCCTGCGGTCGCGGGCAAGACACCACACCTTGACCAGTACACGGTGAACCTGACGGAGAATGCCAGGAGCGGCAAGATCGATCCGGTTTTGGGGCGTGATTTGGAAATCCGGCAGGTCGTGGACATACTCACACGGCGACGCCAGAATAATCCGATTCTGGTCGGAGAAGCCGGCGTCGGCAAAACCGCGATCGTCGAAGGATTTGCTCTGAGAATAAGCCATGGCGATGTCCCGCCGATCCTGAAGAACGTGACCGTCCGGACCCTGGATTTGGCTCTGTTACAGGCCGGCGCAGGCGTGAAAGGCGAGTTTGAGAACCGGCTGAAGAGCCTCATCAACGAAGTGAAGGCGTCGCCGACACCTATCATCCTCTTTATTGATGAGGCGCACACGATGATCGGAGCCGGTGGCCAATCCGGACAAAACGACGCCGCAAATCTTCTCAAGCCGGCGCTCGCTCGGGGCGAGTTGCGAACCATCGCTGCAACAACCTGGTCGGAGTACAAGAAATACTTCGAAAAGGATCCCGCCCTCACACGTCGATTTCAAGTCATCAAAGTGGAGGAGCCGACTGAAGAAGCCTGCATGGTCATGCTGCGAGGCGTTATACCCGCACTCGAAAAACATCATAAGGTGCGGATTCTCGATGAAGGATTGGAGAGCGCCGTTCGCTTGTCACATCGATACCTGCCGGATCGGCAACTGCCGGACAAGGCCATCAGCGTGATGGACACGGCTTGTGCCCGGCTCGCGCTGGGTCAGAACTCCACTCCGCCCGGCATCGAATATGCCGTCAGGATACTGGATGATCTCGAGGTGCAGACCCGGGTCCTTGAGCGCGAAAACCGGCTCGGAGCCAATCATGCGAATCGGTTGGCCGAGATCAACCACCAAAAAACTGCGACAGAAGACCAGCTTGCACAACTCCGAGCTCGTTGGGATCGAGAGAAGGACCTCGTTAGCCACATTCGCGATATTCGAACCAGGCTGGAGGAACCACCAGTCGCACAGCCGTCTTCTGCGAATCCTGGTGGTGCAACAACCCAGACAGCAGTCGACACAGAATCTCTGCGCAGGGAACTCGTCAGTCTGAACAGCGAACTGGAGACCATCCAGGGTGAGACGCCAATGATACGTGTCACCGTTGATTCCCAGATTGTTGGGGAAGTGATCTCCGGCTGGACGGGTATTCCAGTCGGCAAGATGCTGAAGGATGAAATTACAACGGTGCTGTCACTGGAGTCGCACCTGGGTGAAAGAGTTATTGGTCAATCCCATGCTTTGGAAGCGATCAGCCGACGAATTCGCACGGCGAAAGCGCGTCTTGACGATCCCGGCAAACCCGTCGGTGTATTCCTGCTCGTGGGACCAAGCGGCGTGGGAAAGACAGAGACCGCTCTTGCGCTGTCTGACCTCTTCTATGGCGGAGAGAGAAATCTCATCACGATCAACATGTCGGAGTTTCAGGAAGCGCATACCGTATCCACCCTGAAGGGCTCTCCTCCCGGGTATGTTGGCTATGGCGAAGGCGGAGTCCTGACGGAAGCCGTTCGTCGCAGACCGTATTCGGTGGTCCTGCTGGATGAAGTCGAAAAAGCCCATCCCGATGTGCTGGAACTGTTCTTCCAGGTCTTCGATAAAGGTCACATGGAAGATGGTGAAGGTCGTCAAATCGACTTCAAGAACACGATCATTATTCTGACGTCGAACACCGGAACATCGTCGATTATGAAGTGCTGCGCGGATCCGAACGACATCCCGGATTGGGAAGAACTGGTCGCAGCGCTGAAACCCGAACTGAACGCCGTCTTCAAACCTGCTTTCCTCGGCCGACTCGTGACGGTTCCGTACTTCCCGATACGCGACGAGGCACTCAAGAAGATCATCAATCTGAAACTTTCCAAAATTCAAAGACGCTTGAGTGAAACCCATCGTGTCCGGCTTTCCTTCAGCGACGAACTCGTCGATGAAATCGCAAACCGCTGTACGGAAGTGGAAAGCGGCGCGCGCAATGTGGATAACATTTTGACAAACACCCTGTTGCCGGAGATTTCGAAATTGATTCTTGGCAGGATTGCCGAAGGGCAGATGCTTGAATCGATACAAGTCGGGCGAGGCGACGACGGTTCCTTCGTTTATGCATACGGTCGAGAGAAACCGGTAAACCAGGCCTGACGTGAGCCTTCGTGGCCAAGGAGGATGTATGGGCGCCTCGAGACGACCGGGTCCCGTTTGTGCCATTAACAACTCTGTGGTGATCCGCCAACGTGGGCCGGCTTGCACGGGCATTTCAGTGGACACGCTGGTGCTGGATCAGGATTCAGTGATGACCTTGCTGGAGACGACTGCGCAAGCCAAAATCGCGGAACGTTACACAAAATTAGTATGGACTGAGTATAACGAAAGCACTGTCCTGAATATCATCTACTCAATCCTTCCCTATGGAAAACCAGGAATTGCCGAAGTGGAAACCGGAGATACTCGCAAAGTGGTCTCCGAGGCTCGGGCAGAAGCAGAGCGCCTAACGGAACAGTTTCTTTTGAGCCTTGCGCACGGAGCAAAATCCGCGGTGCACTTTCTAGATGCGCAGCAGAAAATTAGAGAGAGCTGCAGGCAGTCGGTATCTGGTGTATACCGAGAAGCCACGCAGCTGAATGAGGCCGTTCAGAAGGAAGTTCAACGAGCCGTGGCGCGTCTGACTCTAATCAAGGCCAGTTCCACCATCACGCTCAAGGCCGCGGCATTGGCCGGAGGGGGCATACCTGCCTTTCTGATTGGTACGGGTTATGACGTCATTCTGAACATCATCAAAGACTGGGATAAGGCTGCGGACGCGAAGCTCGTTGGTGTGACTTCCAAGGTCGGCGATAAGCTCTGGAAGAAAGCTGTCAAAGATGCAGCCAGGAACATGGCATACATTTCGAAGCAGGAAGAGATGGCTCCGGCTCGAAAGGCGCTGTGGTTGGAAAAACGCCTGGAAGCCATGGAAAGACAGTTGGAGGCGCAAGCTAGCGCAGAGCGCTTGAAAAAGTTTGCCCGAGATGCCCGGCGCCTTGATCGCGCCCAGAAAGCAGCGGCGAGCGCGAAATGGGAATCGCGGGCTTTCTCCTCGGTAAAGTTCGTTTTCTTTGCCTGGGATGTCTACAATGCTGCCAAAGATGCGAATGATACGTTGGAGCAATCCGGTTATTCAAACAGCGGTGAAGCAATCAAAGATGCTTTTTCGGTAGGGTCTTTTTGACAAACATCTGGGATGTCGACAATGCAGTAAGGTCCATCAGTCGGCCCTTTTCGATCGCTATTCAAGTACGATCAGAATTTCCATTTTAGGGTCCACGATTTCACCCGGTGCGTGAACCGCAATCTGGCGCGAGAGCATGATCGTGTCCCACAATGGCCCTCCCTGATTCAGGCTGAAATACTGATTTTCCAGCTTCATGGGAATAGCGGCTGGTGGCACCGGGGCATGCCGGAGTGTCAGGCCGGGCAAGGCATTCTGCGTGATGCGTTGGATGTCGTCCTGTGCGCATATCTTGACGAGTTGTGGCACTTTTCGGATCAGATCATCGATTCCCATTTTTGCGCTCACGGCCAGGAAGAACTGGGAGTTCCGGAAATACTGATCTTCTGTCACCGTTCCGGACCACAGGAAGCGGTCGCGTGGCGCAAGAGTTACAGGGACGAATTTGGATGGTATGACGGTTTCCATGAGATCCCGAATCTTGTCATCGAGCAACGTGAAGCAACGTCCGAGGTCATTGTGGTCGTAATCGGGGAGGTTCTCGGGGCGGGCCTCCAAAGAGAATGTTGAGAGCGCTCCCGCCAGACGCAGCATCGCCACATAAGCCGTCTCGGGATGGCCCTGTCGCACTCTCAATATGTGCTTCAACTCGGGTAAATACGAATTCACCGTATGCAGCAGCCAGAAGTTAGCCGTCTCCGACGCGGAAAACTCGGCAACAAGTTTGCCGCGCTGGCGTCGCGGCGCCGACAGGGCGCTGCTCTTTGTTGCGAGGATCTCAATTTGCCTGCGCAGCAGTGTGGTCAGGTAATAACTGGATGACAGGTTGAGGCAAGGCGCGATGAATTGTGGATTGAGTATGGGTATGCCCGCGGCATTGCGACTCACTTGAGCAATTCTCAATGATGAGAACCCATCGCGATTCTCATCCTCGAATAGAAGCCGGAAAGTCCTTCGGGCTACCTGAACCGGCTTCTCTTCGTTGCCGGTGTTTTCATCTGTAAACATGCGTGTTTCGGCAAGGTAGCGTGATCCCGGGGGGCCGCCGGAATCTGCTTGCCCGTTTGCAGTGATTGTCACGTTCCTGGCGCGAGGCCGGTTTTCGGGGATCGCCAGGAAGACGTCGAGAGATTCACGACTTGATGGAAAATGCTCGGTAACAGAACGCGAGGGAGGCATTTCGTCGGTTCCGGGAATCTCGAACGTTTCGCCATCCGGCATGATGCCGTTGCACTTCGCCATACGAAGTTTCCCGTTCTCGAGCGCTTCCGTATCGATCTTCAGTTCCGTGACACCCCAGTTGGCGAACTGAGAAGCCGCAAATCGAAAGTTGAGATTGCTTTCGAAAAACTGATCTTGCGTTTGGAAATGCTGGGGAGTGAGAAACATTCCCTTGGTCCACACGACTCGATGCCGGTTCTTCATGACGCGCTACAACTCCTGCCCATGACTCTTCAGAATTGCGGCAATCTCTTGCCGGAAGGGATCCGGAAGGTTCTGCACGCTTCCAAGGTCCAGCACTTCAGCAAAGCTCGTACCGCCGGTAAGCCCGCTGGCCGTCGTTACCAGGTTGTCCGGTGGACGTACCGTTGCGAGCGGCGCAGAGATGGTAACCAACGGCAATTCGCCCATTTCCGGTGAGTGGCGTACTTCGATGCGATAGCGCAATCCCGCAAACAGCTCAGTTATTGCCGGGAATTTCATGAACTGAAGATGAAGAACGCAGGCCCGCAGAACGAATGCCCGCACGTCATCCGGTTTACCCTTCTCCTGTCCCGCGAGCACCTGGCGGACCATCGAAAGCGAATAAGGCGACGAGTATGCGAGCACCCAGGTCAGAGGCGATGTCACCTTAATACTCTGGAACCCACGATCCGTCTTCGTTTCATGCAGGTATTCCCACTCATGAAGCTGCATCTGAGTGGATATCGATTCAATGGGCACACCAAGCTCCGGCCGAAGTTCAAACGGCCGCACGGCCACTTTGCGGTAGAGCTCACGAAGTTCGGTGACGGTGCGCTCCGAGCCCCCGACGGACTCTTTTTCCCCGCCCTCAATGGCTTCACCTAGAATGCGCCGCGGCCGGAATAGAAGAGACATTGTGTCGAGGTAACCGCGGAGCTGCTTCTGGCAGAACCGGGAGACTTCCCTGGTGAGCGCGTGCAGACGAAGCAACTGCTCGACGTTTATATCAGGCTTCAGACTCGGTTGGTGCTCCATCGGATCTCCTTGTGGATACAGTCAGAGCTGAGTTTTAGCCGGTGGACTGCATTGTATGTCGAAGATGACATTCCGTGGTCCTACACTTTCGATATCCCCTCAAAAGCTTGCTCAATGGCTTTCCTGCGCTCGTCGTCAGTAATAGCACTGCGATACAGCGGCACGGGTGTGACGAGAGGCGGCTCGACCCCACGTGGGCCGTAGGCGATCTTGACAGGCGCGGGAAAGCGCGCACCGGAGAAATTGCAGTTGTAGTGCACGAAAGAACCCATCTCGGCCCAACCGAAATTGGCGTCCTTGAACTTACAGTCAAAGGCTTGCGCGCCGGCAAAGGAGGCGCCGACGAAGGAGGCGCGCTCGAAGTTGCATTTGGTGAAGACGGCGCTGCGGAGGTCAGCAAATTCAAAGGAGCCGTCAGTAAAGTCAGTGCTGTCAAAGCGGGCCCCGAAGAGGGACGCACGCTCGAAGTTCGTGCCCGAAGCAATAGCCGCAGAAAGCTTAACGTGCGACAGGTCCGCGTAAAGGCAGGACGATCCGACTAGCCTCGCATCGTCGAGGCTGGACCAAGTCAGCTGAGCCCCGCCGAAGTTCGCAGCCTCCAGGTTCGAGCCAGTCCAATTCGATTCGAGCGCAATCACGGACGAGAGGTTGGCGCCAGCGAAAGTGGCATGGAGTATCGTGGATCTGATCATGACAGCGTTGACGAGAATCGCGCCGTCAGCCTTGGCATGGCTCAGATCACATCCCTGGAGACGTGCTGACGATAAGTCACAGGTCTCCAGCAGAGCATGATGTAGCTTCGAACTTCGGAAGTCCGCAGCGACAAGTGCGGCACCAACGAAGTTGGACCCGCTCAAGTCTTGTAGCGAGTAGCCGACGACCGTGGAGTTCGGCGAGGACGATATTGGTTTGGAGAATTCCCTTGTGCTCACTTGGCTCCAGCTTCTGCTCGTGCCTCTTCTAAGGCGGCCTCTAGGTATTTCTCGATGTTGTCGTAGCGCTTTTCGATCGTCGCTTTCGTCGCCGACCTCCAGCACAGTTGCATCTCTCCGTCCGCACCACGGGTACGGATGTCATAGAAGAGCAAACCACCCATCTCTGTCACTGCGATGACGGGATGATTAGCAACGTAAAACCTTTTCGGCTCCGATTCCCACTTATCGATAGCTGCCTCGTCGACTGTCTTGAACAATGCGCGAAGATTAATCTTGTCTTGTTCGATTCGCCCTTCGATGACCGACCGGATCGCTTTTTGCCGTTTGGCGTCAGTCCCCAAGAAATCAAGCCGACCGCCAAGCTTAGTGACGCCGTCGCTCGCTGCGAGGAAGTTGCCATACGATGGGGGCAGAGGATGGCTCCAACCTCCGTTGAGAAGTTTCTTGATCGCTGCCGGGGCAGCGGGCGGATAGAGTGTCATTGAGTCTTCCGCGTCGTCATCTTCGGCCTGACGCCGGACGCCGTCGAGCTTCATAAGTTCTTCCAGCAGTGGGCGGATCTTCTTCATAGTTACCTCTAGTTGGTTTTAAGCCGGGAGAGTCGCATTCGCGCTCCAGTTCTGCGTGCAAGGCTTTGTGTCACCGCCAGGTGGAGTGCACTTCTTTGCAGGTTCAACTGAGTCGATGACTCCGCCCGCGTGGGTCGGATCGCGCATCACAGCCCCGATCTGGCTTCCGCACGAGCGGTTGACGGAGGCATTGCAAGGGGTCATGTTATGGCACTCGTTTTCGCCCTGGAGAACCAATTCCATCTGATGATCGGCATCATTGTCCTTGCAGGGATCGCCTGTGTTCTTTACTGGACGCTTCTTTTCAGCTTCAGAGGCATTCTCCATGCATTCGTTTCGCCACTTTTCCGCAGCCGTGCCGCATGGCCGCTTATAGCCTTTGGCGGAATCGACCTCGACAGACCCTTCTAAGGCGATATGTGCGTTTTGTGCTGCAATCTTATTAACGAAATCCTGCTTCTGCTGCTTCGTCCAGTCACATCGCCAGTTGAGCGTCAAGACACCGCTGCTCAGCGACCCAAGTCCGTTGTAGTCAACCCAGGAGTGCGAATTGGAACTGTACCAATAGGGGTTTTGGGAGTTGCGATAGCCAACGGGGTCCGCTGAAATGTATCGGCCAAGCTCTGGTGAGTAGTGACGGAACCAGTTGTAGTATAGGTTCGTCTCTCGGTCGTGATACTGGCCGAGCGCCCGAATGGGCTGCTGTAGTGTGCCGGTTTCTGTCCGAAGATGGCCGAAGGCAGTAGAGTCGGCTCCCCAGGTCAGGACGCCATTCTCGTCGAACGCCTCGGTCACAGTGCCGATCTGGTCGAATAACAGGACGTGCATCTTGCCATCGCGCAGTAATCCGAGGGGTATGGGAGATTCGGGAAGCGTTATGTAATAGATTGGCGGGTCGTCGCCGATCCTCTCGCCCTGGAGAAACTGGCCATCCCAGTAGAAACGAGTCTCTTGAGACGAGAAGGATTTTCGTGTCCTGCGCGCGAGGAAGTCGTACTCATTTTCTACCGTTTCGCCCGAAGGGATCTTGACCGACTTGAGAGCGCCATCGCCATCATACTCGTATTTGAACTCGCCATCGGGGCCTACCTGGCGTGCCAGGTGTCCCTCGGCGTTAGAGAAGAAGCGAGTCCCGCCTGCAGTAAGCAATCGATTCGCCGGACCGATCACGATAGCTTCTCCCTTAGCCGAAACGAGAACGTTTCCCATTGCATCGTGGGCATACGTTTCCTTGATGGACCCACCAATTCCCAGCAAGCGACCGCCCCGGTCTACTGTCATGGTGCGCACGCCCAAACGAAAGTCTTCGATCCGGACTAGATCATCATTGGCGGTCCATTCGAATTTTCGGGACGCCAGGACGGTGCCGGCAGCCGAACGAAGGGTGCGTTCCGTCATTCGCTGCATGACATCGTAGGAGAACGATATGGTCAAATTGCCGGGAGTGCTGGCGCGAATAATTAAGTTACGGAGGTCATACTCAAACTTCCAAGACCAGCCACCGTTGACGGTCATTTGGGTCAAACGCGAGCGTTCGTCCCAGACGTAGTCTATTTCCAGACCGCGGTTATCGCGTAAGCGCGTCCGTCGACCAAGGGCATCGCGCTCAATGTCTAGCTTACGGTCGGGCGAGTCCTCTCCAATCCAGCGACCTTGCTCGGACCACTTTTCTGTCCACTGACCTAGTTCAGAGGAAGCCTGAAGCAGCTGTCCGTTCGCTCCGTAGGCAAATTCCCACGACTGGCCTTTGGTGGGTGTACGCGAGCGGATAAGCCCGACATCATTGAAAGACGCGGCCGTTTCAACCAGCGAAGTCGTATTGATGTAGCGTGTCGGTCGATCACGGTAGTCGTTTTCAACCAACGTGACTCTTCCGTCGTAGTGAGTGACCTGGTTGACCCGGTCGCAGGGATCATAAGCAAAAAGAAGGGATTCTCCAGCAGGGTTTGTGACCCGAATGAGGTTATCTTCAGTGTCCCACGCCAAGGTGTATCGGGCGCCGTTCGGATCAACGTAGCCCGTGGGCCTGCCGAAGAGATCACTTTCAAATTCCACTCTGGAATTGTTCTCGTATCGAAGATCGCGTGGATACCCGGCTTGGTCGTAGCCGAACCGTTGGCGGCCCCCGTCTGGAAAAATCGCCTCACCGAGGCGGCCCGCGGCATCGTAGACGAGTCTGGTCTCGTTGCCGTAGGGGTCGCTGCTCCGTTCCAAGTTTCCGAACGCATCGGTCGCGGAGGAACCAAGAGAGCCAATCCTGTCCCAACAGCTATTCGCCAGGCCAGCGATGTTCCAACGTGTTTCGTTGCCACGAAGATCGGTCAGAGCGATCACATCTCCTGCCGCTGAGTATCCGAGTCGCACTGGAGCGCCACTTGGGCCGGTGGTTTCGATCATGTGACCCTTGTCGTCATAACGGAAGGACGTGGTGTTGCCTTCAGGGGCTTCGATGAGCACAGGCTTATCAAACTCGTTATACGTAATCTTTGTTTCCTTGCCGCCACAAACTACTGTTTCCGTCAGCGCTCCTTCATCGGCGATGGAAATGCAGGGCACCGCACCGGGTTCCATATCGGACATTAAGGTGCCGCCGCTCGGGTCATAAACGGTTTCGTGCACTCGCCGCAACGGGTCAATGCGACGCGTGACATTCCCGTTGTCGTCTAGTGTGGAGACCCAGCGGTCTCCGCGGGAGTTGGTCATCTCCACACGTTTTCCGTCAGGATCACGGCGAAAATATCGGTATCGGCCGCCGTCGCTGCGCCATCGTGCGATACCCGCTCCATCCTCATCGTAGGCGAAATAAGTGCGGCCGCCCTTGCGGTTGGTGATGGCGACCAAAAGGTGGTGATCGTACTCGTACCTGACAGGGATGCCCGAGCGGTCTGTTGCTTCCACGAGATCGCCGCTCGAATCGTAGCGATAAGTAGCCAGTGTAACCTCAGATGAAAGAGTGGGATGAGAGAGCGCAAGCCTCACGAGTCGGTCGTTGTCATAGGAGAGGCTTAGCATACGGTTCGAACTGCCTAAGATCCCGCTCAGCAAATCGCCGGAATAGAAGTACTCCAAACGATTGCCATCGATATCTTCGCGCGAGTGCAGCCGGAGTGTGGTCGAGACGTTACGGGGTTCGAAGCGCCAGAACGATCCGTTCCTGCTTTTCACCAGCGTAAAGGGCTCGTCGAACTGAAGGAAGTACCCGCCGGAATTTGTGCTGAACACTCCCGTATCCGCATTTCGCGCAAATCGATCGTCGCCTGCGCCGCCCCCTCCGAGAAAGTAATACTCGCCGTCTCGCCGTAGAGTGAGCAGAAGGTTATGCTTCCACCCATGGCCCAGTGAGCCGGCGCCTATGTCCCGAGAGGAATAGATTCGTACAAAGCTCACCGTCGGCCGCCCAGGTAGGTAGGCATCAGTTACGCCCTGGGTGACCTCTCCGGTCGCGAGGTTAAGATCGCCTTCGATCGTTAGCATTCAGTCACAATCCCAATAGAAAAGAGCCGAGTTTGGAGAACATTCCGCCTTACAAACGAAAAGATATCCAAAGCCACCGCCGAAGTTGAGAACTGTCGGCGCCCACAGTTCGTCGATCGACGACACGAAAATCAGAGGGGCGGAGCACTTGTCGCAATCAGCCTCTAACCGTGGTTGGATTGAAACCTGCCGCCCTCCCAATTTGGCCTTTATCTCCGGATTCCACTTGCGAAACTCCGATTCGGAATACGGCTCTCCCGTTGGGGTGGCACGGAAATAAATTGGTTGCGGAAGCGCTGGCGTCGGCAATTGATCGTCACTTTGGAGCAACACAGGAAAGAATCCATTTCCGCCCGACGAGCCATCCGTTTCCGCGGAGCAGACAGGACAAAGTTCCAAAGCGATCAGGGCAGATTTGGAAAGGTGAATAAAAGCCGACTTCTCATAGGTTGAGAAGAGTAAGAGTGGCCCACCGCATTTCGGGCAGGATTGCACCTTGGAATTTGGACGGGGTTCGCTGATTCCCTCAAGGCGAACGCCTAATCGTGGCGTACGTTCGACTTCTTCTGCGGCAACGTCAAGCCAATGTCCCGTGATCGGTTCCATAAATCAACCCATGCTCGCGATGCAAGCGGGACAGCCGGCTGCGCCACCCTGTCCGATAAGAACGGTCGGTTCACCCTGCGCGATATTGTTTGGAGGAGGCAGGGGAACAAGGGCATGTGCCTCCATCACGATATCGCCCATACATGCGGCGGGTTTACCACCGATGAGAGTCACGCCGGTACCCGATGGTGGACCCGGAGTGGTGACGCCCGGACCATGTGGCGCCCCGTCACAGGCGGGCGGCGGAGCGTTGGGTATCGGGCACGTATGCTGATCTCCGATTCGCCATGCCGGCTTACCGCCAATGAGAACTGTCGTGCAGGCTGCACCCAGGAGTGGGGAGCCATGCACTGTCGAATCGCCTAGTCTTGCCGCGGGTTTTCCCATAACCAACGCACCTCTGAATCCTTATGTCCTGGTGATCCTTTTAAGCGTGAAGCGGCGGTCCAGCAAGATTCCCGGCGCATCTCGGGGATCGACCATTCCTATCCGCCGAAGCCCGGAAAATGTGTAGCTCCTCCCGGTGACCGGACCCGTCACATTCACCGCGCGACCGCCGGCATACTCGAGTTCGAGCATAAGACCGGAATCAATCTCCTTTTGCGTGATCGTCAGCCGCCCGCCTACCGCTTGGCCGCAACATCCCATGGCTCTTCATCCTCGATTTTCAGTTCAAACGGCTCGCGCGTCAGACGCTCGATCAAAATTGCGCCGCCTGATAACGCGAACCAGCCCACAGCAGTTTCCCAAGAGTTCCCTTGCAGAAAAAAAGCGAAAGGCATCGCCACCCACACACTCAAGCAATAGAAGCAACTGACTAACTTTTTCACCGTACCGGTCCCAAGGCTTCGTCGAAGCCGGAGAAAGGTGTCCCATGGCCCGTCTTCTTTGGTTAACATGTGTGTTATCCGCCACACGGCTAAAGTCGCGAGTAAAAACCGAAACGCGTAATGCATGTCAGTTGATCTTAACTAAGCTACCCTTGATCGTATTGATACCACTTGCTTCCACATTGATTGAGGCAGCGGTCGCCTTGACCGACGTGCTTCCCTTGATCTCGATCGTCATTCCACTTATTTCGATCTGCCCACCAGACTTCATCACGATTTTCGAGGAACCCGTTTGAAGCGTAATCTGGCTGCCCGCCTTTATCGTCAGATTCGTGCCAACATCTAAAGTGTCGTTCGAGCTAACCTTTGTTTCCCGGTTCGCTCCGACACTGTTTTTGTGGTCTGCGCCAATCGTTTCGGTAAGCTTTTTCGCAATCTTTGACACCTGATTGCCGCCGACATCTTCACTGAGGTTCGAGGCCACCTTGACTGTTTGATTACCCCCGACCTTTTCAGACCGGTTCGTTCCTACGGTTTCAGTCAAACTGGTGCCAATCGTGGTTTTTTGAGAAGTCCCGACACTAACCGCCCTCGTTATCCCAACCGTTACAGCCTGGAGTCCACCAATGGTCACTGCCTGGAGACCGCCAACGGTAATCTCCTGGGCGCCTCCGACGTTCACCATTTCATTAATCCCTACATTCCGAGTGCGCGTCAGCGCGACCGTGATGGATTCGTTGGACCCTACAGTCTCGGTTCGATTGCTCCCAATTTTGATTGTTTCGTTTGATCCAACGGATTCGGTTCGGTTGGCCCCGATCGTTATCTTCTCGTCAGTACCCACACTTTCAGTTCGATTGCTACCGATCGTAATGTTTTCGTCGACTCCAACTTTCTCGGTTCGGTTGTGACCGATCGTTATCTTCTCGTCGTGGCCAACCTCTTCAGTGCGGTCATTCCCGACATTCACCCGTTCATCGTGCTCAACCTTCTTTTGCTGATCGTACTGCGCGTGGATGTTGATCAGCTCTGTCCCCTTCGTGTCGTTCATCGAAATCTCGTTAAAGCCACCGCCGCCTTTCGTGCTGTTTGATTTCACTCCGCTCACCATTGCGCCGCCCGGCATGCCGAATGGGGGCATCTGCTCGGCGTTGTACACACGGCCGACGATGATGGGCTGGTCCGGGTCGCCTTCAAGGAAATCAACAATCACTTCCTGGCCGATT
>Ga0207659_10000304_pt1 | contig 29831 bp, 26 predicted proteins | sample KBSM43metaG_FD_184330 | JGI IMG/M metagenome (GOLD analysis project Ga0207659, IMG submission 184330) | Miscanthus rhizosphere microbial communities from Kellogg Biological Station, Michigan, USA - KBS M4-3 metaG (SPAdes) (version 2) | ecosystem: Host-associated > Plants > Roots > Rhizosphere >...
ATCAGCGACGTTTCGCTGCAAAAAGAAGTTGGGTCCATGTTACGGGTTGGGTCCAACAACGCCGACCGACCAGCCCTTCGTGATCGGGAATGCCAGCTTCGAAGTCGCCGGGTCTGTGAGCGGGATGTTGCCTTTCCGCTGTTCTGAGACATGACTGCTGCTGCGACGGATGTCCTCGCCAGGTTCGAGCGCTTCTTCTGAAGGCATCGCGGCTTGTTATCATTGTCTGATATATTATCCGGGTGAGCCGCCGCGACGAAGGCCTCGACAGGCTCGTCGATCTCGACGGATTCATCGCCGAGGTCGGCGGCGGCTTCTGGGTCAAGATCGTGGCTGGGCGTGTTCCGCCTGACGCGGACCGTCCGCAAGGCGTCAGCTACACGCTGACGCTGCACGACCCGGCCGGCCGACGCGTGTTCGGTATCGACAACGCGCATCCGATCCGGATGACGCGTGGGCCTGCTGGCCGTTCGTCAACGGCGCGCGATCATCTGCATCGGGGCGAGTCCGTGCGGCCGTACGCCTATCGCGATGCAGACACGCTAATGGACGACTTCTGGCACGAAGTCGAAGCGATCCTGAAGAGGGAGGGCGTTGAATGAAGACTCTGAAGGTCGGGATTGCATCGCGGCAGGCCATCGCCCGCTATACGCGCGACGTCGTCGCCGGCCGTAGGAAGCGTACAGCGGACGATCCGGATATCTGGTTCACGTCGGTCGAGAGCTTCGCCAAGGTTCTATCGGAACGCAACCGGGAACTCCTGGCGCTGATTGCAAAACGCCGTCCTGATTCGATCGACGCGCTCGCGGCGGCGAGCGGGCGGGCCAAAAGCAATCTATCGCGCACCCTTCACACGATGGCACGCTTTGGCTTGGTGCGGCTGGAGCAGGGTGAGGGCCGGAAGCTCAAGCCAGTTGTGACCTTCGAGAAGGTCGAATTGCGGCTTGCGCTGGCCGCGTAGAGCAACAACTGTGATGTGACCCTCTGGGCTTGGCTCCAAGATTGGGTCCAAGTGGCGCGCCGTTTTGGCATCCTCCGAGCCGTAAGTTGCGCCGGGTCAACGAAAGGGTTGACGGCTACGAACCAGGAGGTCGCACGTTCGAGTCGTGCAGGGCGCACCAATTCTTTCAACAACTTACGCTGCGGTCCCCGAGTCCTCCTTCCCCGTTTTGTGAACAATCGTGATCAATTCGCCGCCGACCTTGTCGACGGCCTCGCGGAGCGATCCGTCGAGCACCTGCGTGTACACGTTCAGCGTCGTGTCGACGTTGGCGTGACCCATCAACTGCGCGACGACTTTGCCCGGCACACCGCGATCGTGCGACCACGATGAGTACGTGCGCCGGAAGGTCAGCCAGGTTGAGAGAGGAAGTCCCAGCCGCTTGCACGCCGGGAAGATGAAGCGACGCACCACGTTGTTCGGCAGAATGGGCGTGCCCGCGCTCGTCGAGAACATCAGCGCATCTGGCTTTACGTCTTCGACGTGGGCTTTCCATTCCGCGATCAACGTCAACGCTGTGTCCGAAAGCGGAATCCTCCGTGCGCCCGCTTCCGTCTTCGGCGTTGAGAAGACGCCGTCGTACACCGCCTCTCGCACCGTGAGCAGTCGTGCCTGCTCGTCGATGTCCCTCCAACGCAACGCGAACAGCTCGCCGCGGCGAAGGCCCGAGAGGATCGCTAACCCAACCATCGTTCGTGGAAGCATTGGCAGTGCATCCAGGAGTTGTGTCGCCTGAGCCGTCGTCAGTGCGTACTTGGGTCGTACGCACTTCAACTCGGGAGATCGACACCGCGCGCAGGGTTCTCGCGCAGATGGCCCCACTTCGGAAGAATCGCGCTCACTACATCGTGAATGTGATCGATGGTCCGCGGCGCGTATCCCGCACGGTGGAGGTGAGCCACGTACGCTTGAAGCTCCTGACGCGTGACATCCGAGATCGCCAAGTCGCCGAATCGCGGCAACAGGTGCTTCTTCAGCATGAAGCGACGATGGATCTGGGTTGAGTGTTTGTACAGCGGCATCACCGAGGCCTCCCACTCGCCTGCGAGTGTTCGGAACGTGACGCGAGAGCGCATCGGTGTTGTGTGTTCGCCTGCGGCGACGAGCTTCTGAGCGAGCGTGTCAGACGCGATCTTCCGCGTGACATCGCCAAGAGCTTCGTAGCGCAGCACTTTCTTCCTCGTGCCGTCGGGAGCGATTTCGATCTCCCGCCAGCGTATCGCCCACCCCTTTCCTCGTTTGAGTAGACATCCACTGCCGTACTGTCGTTTTGTTCGAGTCATCGAGAGCATCCTTTTCCTCTCGCTGACTCTTCGTGCTGTAGCTCGCCGGCCATTGTAGCGCCGCGAGCGTCCGCGTGATCGCGTCCCGTGGTAGCGCGATCGATGAACGCACGCACGAGCCACGGATCGAAGCGCACGTACTTGCCAATCTTCACGTGGGGGAGTCGCTCTGTGGCGCGCTGCGCGAGCGCGTGTGCTCGTAGACCCAACTCTTGCTGACCTTGAGCAGTGCGGCGACGTCATCGACTGTGAGGAGCTCGAGGAGTCTCGAGTCAGAGGAATCGATGACCGACTCATCGCGAGGCATGGCGCTCCCTTCGGGCTGGCGCATGTCGCCAGCAACCGCCATGAATACCTCGTCCCATCGAGGAGAATCTGTCACCGGTGCGACAGTGTCGCGTGCGTGACGGATTCACAACTCGCGTCGTTCGCAAGTGCCCTCGTGAAGCACACGCATGGGACGGTGGGACGTCGATGACGGCGCGCGATCACCGGGTCGAGCGCCGACGAACACGTGACGCTGGGATCATGCGCCGCGTCCACGACTACTGCGGGTTCGGTGCACCATCTAGGGACGCGCGTTTGAACTCTCCGGTGAAACCAGATCAGCGACGGTAGTACCGCGAACAGTGCGCGGAGTTCCTCACGCTGGCGTTTGATCCGCTCTACAGGCAGTGCATTCAGGCGTCGAGCATTTCGAGTACCGCAGTGAACGCCTTGGCGTTTCCGCCATGCGCGCTTCGTGTACTCGCGCTCCTTCGTCGGTACGCTCCGGAACGCGCAAAAGAAACTCGTACGGCTACCAAGCGAAGGTGACATGACACCCAAGTGGCGATGTCACCCCCATAAGTCACGTCCGCTGGCACCGCGTCGTTGCCGCATTCGAGTGAATCGCCCGAATTCGTCCGCTCTAGGGACCGGCGCCAATGAGGACCGCAGCGCGAGGTTGAACCGGGAGCGACTCCCACTCTCGGCGCTTTGCAGCGCCCAAGGGGTAACTCCCGGTTCAACGGTGCAGTCACGGGATGCCGCCCGACGCCATCGATATCGGATGCTGCCACCGTGCTCGTCGGTGTCAAGGGTGCCCGAGCTGCGCTCGGCGGCTGCGCCGCCCTTTTCGCCTCCTCCGCGCGGTGCGCACTCGCCTTTATCGATGGCGTTGCACTGTCGACCGTCGCTGCGCTTGGGGCGCTACGCACGGCTCCGCGCTCGCGTCTTCTGGGACCACCCTAGAAATTCTCACTTATGGACGACGTCTTGCAGAACGCCCGCAACGTCGTGCGGGATCTCACTGGCAGCCGAGAGGTGAGGGGGGCCTGAGTTCATTCGCAAACGTAGGATCTCCAGCGCGAGATCGAGTCTCGGCGCGTGTGCCTGCCATTGGCGGACCTAGTCCCGATGGCCTCGCCAGCGAGGGCCATGACCGATTAGCCTGTGTGCGTTGCTACATCTGGAAGGAGAGGGACGCCACCCTCAGCCCTTCCGTCGGGCTTTTAGAGGGCAGGTTCCGGCCCTGAATGCCGGCGCTAGCGTGAACATTGTGTATCTCACTGTGCCTCCCGCGCGTCCTGGCATGCGATCTAGTTGTTCCACGTAATTGATTCTTATGCGACGTCGAGAGGCGAAACACCCCTGATTGGTGGACATTTTCGCCTCCGAAGAATCATCACTTACGAGAAAGCGAAAGTCGGTCGCCAGGTTGGAAACAAGCGAAAGTCGTGACGCTGCCAATCACGAACAGGCGCCATTTTCCCCCGTTTGCGGCCCCTCTTCGGAGGACGACGGTAACCGCGATCAGCTGTGCATCTCAGCCGCCGAACCAGCTATTATCGGGCGCGGCGGAGGTTTGAATGAAGGCTGCCTCGATGATCGTTGCGACGCTGATCTTTTTGGCCCCCTCTGCAGCGTTGGAGTCTCAAAATAAGCCCACCTGCGACTGCACGAAGAGGTCCGCCGAGCTTGTTCTCGAGGGCGGAGATTCTGCACCCCTCAAGTTCTATTCTCTTCGCAACATGCTCCAGCCCCCAAATGGCAACGAACCAGCATGGTTCTGTTATGAGCGCTCAGTGACAAACCATTCAGGGGCTGACGTTCCAGACGTCACGTGGAAGGTTGCGGCATATGAAAAGGACAAGATAAAACCAGGTCGGCCGGTATGTGACCACAGCACCGTGCCGGGCACTTCAACGAACGAGAACGGTGTCGTGGAGTACGGGCCCGGTAATCGGCGGTACTCCTCAGCAGCTTCTTATAAACCTACTGCTGGATGGCCCGCGGTGGCTGGCCAAAGCTCGACGCTCGCTGCCCCTAGTAAACCATTGCCGCTAGAGGCAGCAATTCAGCTGTGGACTCCCGCAGGGCAGTTCACTGAAGTTATCTTGCGATCGACCCTCCAAGTCGATGGAAAAGCGTCGATCTTTACGTACGAGGTGAACACGAAATCCGAAGAACCACTCCACGTCTACTGGGACATACCACAGTGGCCCGACTTGGCGACTCAGTTCCAGACTCCAGAAAAGCCATTTGTCGTGAGCCAATCTTCGTTTGCCAAGGGGCAAGTAATCTCACAAGTCTCCACCGCGATTCCCGGCTGGCGTCTCGCGACGGTTGTGATCGCGGACCGAAGCGACGAAGTCATACTTGCACGCGGCGTCGCGGCGGCATATGGCTCGATGAAGGGTCAGTCTGCAGCGAATGGCATCTTTCGTCGGGAAATACGGTGACCGTCCCTGAAGTCGCGAAGACTGTCACTGGCCTCGTCACGGCCTTGTTGCCAGTCCTAGAAAAGTACTTCGCTTTACTTCCCTTCAATACTAGAGTCCGTGAGGATCTCCTCGGAGCATCTGTTCTCCTTGCTGGTGCTTTTGCTCTCGGAGGAGCGGCGTCGGCAAAGAACCTGAACCGGCTCACGGCATTGGTCGTAGCGCTCGTGGCGTTGGTGCTCGCGCTCGCGGTACTCAGTGGTTGGTTCGTGTTGGCGGACGTGATGGTCTACTGGGAGCGTCCCGTATACCTTGCCTTTTTCAGCCTCCTGGGCTTCTCCGTATCTTGCTTGATCTTCCTGATTGTGTGAGGCCAAAGCTCGGACGCCGACAGCGGATCAGTCCGCGAGACCTCCAGTGGTTTCTGGTCTATCGCAGCACGGTTGAACGCCCGAGGCATCGTAATCGCTCCGGTCGCGAATGGTCGCCCCAAATGGTCCATCGCGTCCAGCACGGCGCCCGAACGTTGTCGTTATCGATTGGACTCGGGCTGCTCGGGTATGCGAGCTGCTGCTTGAGGCAGAAGCAATGAGCGATTGCGACCAAAACGAACTCGAGCGAATCGCGAAATTGGTGGCTGAATCGCTAACAAAGGACGTCAATCGACCTAAGGCAATTCATGAGGCCGCACACGCGGTTGCCGCACTCCACCTACGTTTGCCTTTGATTGAGGTGAACATCGAAGAGCGCGACAACCGGAGGGGCCGAGGTTTGGCTCCGCGATCGTTCGCGGCTAGGCTAAGCCTAAGCCTAGAGCATTTTGTACTTGTACGTAGACACCCGCCATGAGCGAACGGGCTGATCTCAACCTTGATTTCAATTGTCACGGTAGGGCAAGTGCGACTTGGCTTGCGGTTCAGCATCCGAGGACGTTGCGAATTCGGATCACGCGTGTGGCGAGCGCTGACGCTTGGGCCACGGTTAACGCCTTGCCTCTCTGCGCCGACACCTGATTGAGAAAGCCGGTGAGAGTGCCGCAGGCCTCTCTGACCTGGCCGGCCGCTGCGAAGTTGCTCGTGATCTGTAGCTTGTCGGGCAGACTTGTGCCGAGCCTCTTGAGATTGTAGCTAGCGATGAGGGCTATGGTGTCTGCGAGCAGCTGCTGTGCGTCGTCAACAGGCACCACCCACAGTGTTGCTCGGCAGTCTCCCACAGAGTAACTCCTGGTGCAGCTGACGCCCACGACATAACCGCTGTTGTTCACGAGCCGGGCCTCACTGTTGGCGTACCCGCGCAGGGGAGGGAGCTCCATTATCCCTGTTGCCGCCGTCCAGACAAATCCGCGGCCGACTGCCGGATCCGTAGTCAGGCTCCACCCCACGACTTGACCTCGGTCGTTGACGTCGAGGGCTGTGCTGAAATTTCCGCCAAGGGTTCCCAGATCGGTCATGCCGTGGTCGGGCGTCGACAAAAACGCATGGACCAGCGAGGGTCCTGGCGTGACGTCGCTCTGGCCCACCACCCAGCCACGCGCATTCACAGCAGTCGCCTCGCTATTGGGACCACCGAGCGTGCCCAAGCTCACCATACCGTCCGCGGCCGTCCAGAGAAATGCGTGGCGGATGGAACCGTCACTCTCAAGGCTTCCGACGGTGTAGCTCCACCCAACCACCTGGCCGTCATCGTTCACGTCCACCGCCGCGCTGTCTCTACCTCCTAAGGTGCCGAGATCGACCATCCCGGTTGAGTCCGTCCACGTGAATGCGTGACGCGGCTCAAAGTAGAAGAGGCGCGGGACCAAAAGGCCTGTTCCCACCACAAGTCCGCTGTTGTTCACGTCCACGGCGTGGCTGGGGCCGCCCAGCGAGCCAAGCGTTCGCATGCCGCCCGTGGATGTCCAGCTGAACGCCCGAGACGGACGGATCAAGTTATCCAAGGTGCCGACCACCTGATCGACATCGTTCACGGCCCCGACCGTACTGCCGCAGCACGATAAGTGCGGCGGCTCGATCTCCACCAGTCCGTCTTCCGGCGTCCACAAGAACGGGTGAGTGCCGAACGGGTCCCCATACAGAGCCCCACCTGCGACGTGGCCGAGATTGTTGATCGCCGTCGCGAACGACGTATCCTGCCCAAGGTCCATCATGCCCGTGGTCGGCGTCCACAAGAACGCGTGACGCATAACACTGCCGATGGCCACCTCACTCCAGCCGACGATGTCACCGCTCTCATTGACGGCGGCCGGAGTGCTGGAAGTGCCGCCAAGTGTGCCGAGATCGATCGGCGCAGGCTGGGCGACGACGCCGGTTGCAACGAAGAGCGTGATGACAATGACAAGCGGAAGGGTGCGACTCAGGGTGGGCGTCATAGCGTCCTGTTCGACGCGGTACAAACAATAAGCAGGAAGCAACGCAGCCGTCTAGATATCAACACGTCCTCCTGGAACTGTGGAACCAATGGCCTTGCCCGCGGCTTCGCGCGCGCCGCCGACTCGTAGCTCTCGGCGTTGCTCTCGCAAGCGCCTGCGTGACCTCAACAGAATCAACACAGTCGCATCGGATTTCGAGTGCTTCAGACCGAGTAGACACTATGGCCCACCTTTTCCGGATTGATACAGATCAAGTGCTTGCACAGTGATTTGCAAATATCCGATCCAATCGGGTCGACGACTGGGATGGACCGGGCGAGCAATGCGGCAACCCTTCATTCGATGGCAATCGCTCGGGCTGTTTCCATTCCGACGGCGTACTGTGAACGAATCAGATCATCGTTCGCATAGTGTCTCAAAACTGGATCGACGAGGCAGTGACGTAGACTGGCGTCGTGATTCCGTTGCATCTCTTGGTTGCGGCGCTCTTCGGATGGCTCGAACGGCAACAGCGGGACGTGATCCAATTCATACGCGAGGAGAACAGGGTTCTCAAGCGACAACTGCACGGTCGACGGCTGCAGCTGTGTGACGACGAACGGCGACGGCTCGCCGTGCTCGGCGAGCGCCTGGGCCGTCGAGTGCTCGCGGAGGTCACGTCGCTGGTCACTCCGGAGACGATTCTCCGCTGGCACCGCGAGTTAATCGCGCGCAAGTGGACGTACGGCTCATCGCGCCGGGGACGGCCCGGTGTACAGGATGAAATCCGGCACCTGGTGATCCAGATGGCCATCGACAATCCGAGTTGGGGCTGCACCCGCATCCAAGGAGCGCTCAAGAATCTTGGTCATCGCGTGGCACGAGCGACGGTCGCGAGAATCCTGAAGAAGCAGGGGATACCGCCCAGTCGCGAGCGCCCCATGCAGTGGCGCACGTTTCTGCGGGCACACTGGCGCGCGCTGCTGGCCGCGGACTTCTTCACGACCGAGGTCCTGACGGTCCGCGGCCTGGTCACTTTCTACACGGTGTTTGTTATCGAACTTCACACGCGTCGCGTCCACGTGCTCGGGTCAACGCCGTATCCCGATGAAGCGTTCGTCATCCAAACGATGCGTCGCCTGACGGACCCTGTCGAGGGATGCCTCCGCACACCCTCCGTCCTGATCTGCGACCGCGATCGGAAGTGGAGTGTTGCCGTGCAGCACTTCCTCAAGGCGGCTGGCGTGCGAGTCGTGCAGACGCCGTTCCGCGCCCCGAATTGCAATGCCTACGCGGAGCGCTTCGTGCGCACGATCAACAAGGAATGCTTGAACAAGGTGATTCCACTCGGTGAACGCCATCTTCGCCGGACCCTAGCCGAATTCGTCGCCCACTATCACGGTGAACGCAATCATCAAGGTCTCGGCAATGAGCTAATCGATCGATTACAGCGGCAGCCTGCCGGCGGCCGCATTCGTCGCAGGGAGCGACTCGGCGGAATTCTGAGTTTCTACTACCGTGTGGCGTAGCGCACCGCGGGCAGGAACCCGGGGCCGAGTTTTGAGACATTGCGGGCTTCTGGCGCGAGGTGCCGAACAGCGATGCGCTGCTGTACCGGGGAAGTGGGGTTGGCAACGCCGGCGGCGTGCATGCCGTGTCCGAATCTCATCACGGGCGGCCGTATCGACTGGATATCACCGCGCCGCCGCTGGCCGTGGTGGTCTTTTATGCCGCCGGGAGTGCAACGCAACGGTCGTGACGGTGACGTCGGAACGGTAAAAGGACGCGATCTTCTCTCAGTTGTTGTGGCTATCGGAAAGTCGATCCGCGCGAGATTGTGCGCGCTGTGAGTGAACTTGGAGGTCCCCCGTCGTCGCCGTCTCTACGGCACAGACGACACGGGAAGCTGGCCCTGCAGCCAGCGCGCGTGGTGCTCCCGCAGCAGTGCGATCGCTTGGTCCGCGCCCTCCACGCACTGCGGGATCGCTAGATCCTTCTCGCTCGCCAGCTGGAGGTCCTCGCTCAGCATCCACCGCTCGCACCACCGCACGAGATCCGTGTACCCCGGACCCGCCACGATCAGCGGAACGTCGCGCAGATGCCCGACCTGAATGAGCTGCCACACCATGAACAGCTCGAGGGCCGTGCCGATCCCACCCGGGACGACCACGAAGGCGTCCGACGCGAGCACGAAGTGGTGCAGGCGCGTGAAGAAGGTCTGGTGCTCGAAGTTCTCGTCAACGAACGGGTTGGCGAACTGCTCGAACGGGAGCTCGACCCGGATCCCGAGCGACTGCTGCCCGACCCTGGTCTCGGCCTCCTTCGCCCCCTCGTTGGCCGCCTGCATGAGTCCGGGCCCGCCGCCGGTGACGACGTCCCAACCCATCTCCGCGAGCGCGCGTGCAAAGCGCTTCACCTCCGCGTAGACGAAGTGCCCGGGCTTCGTGCGCGCCGAGCCGAAGATCGTCACCCGGTAGCGCTCGGGACGCGATGGGCGGAGCCTCGTCAGGTCATTGACGACGTCCCAGAGGTCGAAGACCGTCTTGCGGAGGAGCCGCTTCACGCTCTCCTCGTCGGCGAGGCCTATGGTTCGCGCCGCCCGCGGGATCGCCTTCTCGTTGTTAGTCATGATCACCGCCAGTGGTCAAGCGGCCACGGGGGCCGGCCTATCCTCGAGGCTTGCTGCTCCCTCGCAGGCATGAGCTGCGTTGACCGTTCCTCCATCCACCTTACTGTTGCCGCAAGGGGCTCGCTCACCACGCGGACATTCCCGGCCGTGCAACGCAATCTCACGAACGTGCTCTGACGATCAGCTCGGGCGACACGCTCAGGCCGGCCGGCCACTCCGCTTGCGGATCGACTCTTACCCACGCGACACCCGATCGTCCTGTGGTCACCTGCTGGAGGTGATGCCGCAGCAGCTCACCATCGATTTCTGCCTTGACCAGGAGCATCCGCCTCTGTCGCTCCGGTGCGGTCGCGGGCGTATCGGGGGGAACACTCGTCACGCTGGCCAGCGACGCCACCCTTGCGGGGATGACCAACTGTTGCACTCCGTCGAGCGCGATTCGCACATCGCTGCCGAGCGCGACTCGTGCGCCGATCGTGTCCGGCAGCAAGAAGGTCATGTAGACATCGGCGACATCCAGCATCTTGAGCACCTTGCCACCAGCCTCGAGCACCTCACCGGGCTCCGCCAAGCGGTCCTGCACGCGGCCATCACGCGGGGCCCTCAACTCGAACTCGAGCAAGGCAGTGTCGATTCGGCGGCGGGCCGCGTCGACGGCGGCCACAGCTGATCGTGCGCTGGTGACGTGCATGCGGGCAGCGGCGACGGCGGCGCAGGCGGCGTCGTGGTGCATCTCGGAAGCCGAGACGTCGGCCTCCGCCTGACGCGTCGTGGCGCGCTCGTTCTCGACGTCGCGCTGCGACAGTGCGCCCTGATTCGTGAGCGTCTCCGTGCGAGCGAGCCGTTGCCGTGCGGTTTCGAGTTCGCTCCTCCGGTGCTGCACCGCGGCCTCCGCCGCCTGACATTCGAGTTTCCGCACCGCAACCTCGGCTTCCGCGCTGGACACACTCTCGAGCACCTCCCGGCGTCGTGCGGCGGCCGCTTCCCGTTCGGCCTGGTCAGTATCGACCTGCATCAGCGCCAGGCGCTGTCCGGCGACGACGAAATCGCCTTTCCGCACGAAGATGTGTTGGACTCTGCCGGGCTGCCTCGTGGCAACCTCCACCTCACTCGCTTCGATTCGGCCGTTACCGTGGACGAAGCCGTCGCGCGACCGCTGCGAACGTGGCATGTCCCGGGTGCAGGAGTTGCCGGCGCCAATGCCTGCGAGTACCGCGACCAGGATGGTTATGAACGCCTGCCTGCGGAGGGCGGACTTCATCGCGTTCACTCCTCAGAACGGGCTGCCGCCGGCTGTCTGGTTCGAAGGAGCTTGCGGTGTTCCCGCGCAATCAGCGCGGCGACGCCAATCCAGGCGATGGTCAGTCCCACGTTGATCGACGCGAAGGCAGCAACCGTGAATCCAGCAACCTGTCCAAGAGCGACGGCGCCGGCCGAGACCACGTCTCCCAGACGAGTAAAGAACGTATCGATTGCGGCCTTGGCCTTGTATTTGGACTCACGGCTGGTCGGCAGGAAGAGCGTCTGACGCAGCGTGTTCTGAATGGAGTAGTCGGTGCTGTTTTCGAGAATCTTGCCGATGCGGACCACCGCCAACACCGGTGCGGCAAAGATGATCGAATAGTTGACGAGGGCGACAACGGGCAGCACGAATAGCGCGCCTCTGACACCGAGCCAGCGGATCACGCGCGACGTGACGAACAACTGCAGCACGAAACCCAGGAGGTTGACGTCGGCCGTCATCGAGCCGGAGAACGCCGTCACGAACTGGCGGCTCGCCGTGACCGCGTCGGGTCCGTTGCCGAAGCGGGCGGCGGCTTCGCCCACGATGAGGCGATTGAGCACATAGCCGCCCGTCGTGTTCACGACGTTGAGGAGGATGATCAGCACCGCGATCCAGAGGAGATACCGATCATGCGCGATCAACGCGAAGCCTCCCTGCGGCCCGAGCGTCTCGTTCGCGCGGTCGCGATCGGCGTCGCCGGCCTCTTCCTGCCACCGGTTGACGAGGAACGTCGTACTCAGCGCGACCAGCAACACACAGGACCCGACGAGCATCAGCGTGTACGGCGTATAGTTCAACTGCTTCACCAAAGGTGCGACTGTCGCTGCACCGAGCCACCCACCCAGTGACTGTCCAACACCGATGAGCGGAAACAGCCGCCGTCCTTGCGCTTCGGTGAACAGATCGTTGGCGAACTGCCAGAACAGCGACACGAGGAAGACGTTGAGGAGCCCGATCCAGATGTAGAACGCGACACCTTCGCGCAGTCCAATTCTCCCGCCCGCATAGAACACGACGAGGGAAGCGGCGAAGAAGACCGTGACGAAGGTAATGAGCCTGATTCTGACGACTTGCGTGCCGAGCCAGCCGTACAGTGGCACGAGCATCATGAGGAGCACCCCCTGCGCCGCGGCCGCATAGGACGCCACCTCGGCGCCGCCCTCCGTCAAGATGAGACCGTCACGCGCCGGCTTCATGATCGAATACCCGGCCAGCAGCAGGAAGATATTGAACGCGAGGAGAAGCGTGCCTGCACCTTCGCCGACGCGGACGTCTGCAAACAGCGACAGCACACGTTCGAGGGTGCTCTTGGGTGGTACCCCAATCGTCTTGAAGATCGGAAACGACTTGTGAGAGGCCGGCTCGTAGCCGGCAGCCGGCATGCGCAGGGCCGATGCGGTTTTCATCGACCCTCCACCGTTGCGAGCCACCGATCGGCTGAAGGGACCGACGAGAACGCTCGTCGAAGGTGCCGTGCCGCGACCATCGTGTCCATCGCTGCCTGTGGGGCAAGGATCAGGCCATGTCGTCGCGATGGGCTCACGCCGGCGCTCCGCATCGTGCGAGCCGGCGTAACCGCTTAGGGCCTGCGCATGGGCGCCCGAAGGCTCGGCGTGTGGAATTGAACAGCGTGCACGCTGGTGTGCAGCGGCCGCGCGATGTCCGGCGGCAAGTGCCAGGGTTCGAGGCAGAGGCAGGTGCTCGCTTCGCGCTTTCCTCGGTGCCCGCAAGCTGCGCGGCGATGTCCTTGTTCGAATTGCCGTCGGCAATCAGGCGCAGCACGCGGACTTACGTCGGCGAGAGCCGGTCCTGGTCGATGTGTTCTCCAGTGTCCCAAAGAGTCACTCGGAACACTCTTTCGGGCGCGGCGTGGCCGTGCGAGCGACGTACGCTGAACGCGGGAGTTCTGTGTATCGCTTTCATTCCCGAGTTGCTCGCGGCTTGCCGGCGGTCGGCCTCTTCGTGATGCGTGTGGCGGTGGCGGTGACGATCGCGGGCCAGCCCTCGCCCTCATTGGCCCCGGGACCTGGTCGCTCGACGCGCGAATCTTCGGATGGCGTGGAGTCGATATCCCGCCGCCGGCCAACGTGAACGAAAATACCAAAGCCGGGTGAAGGTTCAGCTCAGGCTCGAGCTGCGTGCTGGTGCGTTGATGCGCTTCCACCCGAAGAGCCGCGGGTCGACCGACCAGCGACCTGGTCCCAGCAGCGCCAGAGCGGCAGCCATGGTCCCTACCAACAGGCCCACCAATAATGGCTCGTCAACTCGCAGGACCTGCGAGAACTCGATCACGGCAACGACTGCTCCAGCCACGGGCGTCCAGAGCCACGCGACGAAGAGGTCCTGAAACCGCTAGCAATGCGGAGGCTGCTGTCATGTGTAACGGTGCGCGATCCGAGAGATCCGGGACCGTACGCACAACGAGAACCGAGCCGAACGACCAGGCGCATGACCAGCAAACCGAGCGCGGGCCTGCCGCCGGCGAACGAGGAATATAAGCGTCGCACTGCCTACCTCGATACAAGTATTCAGCGTGACGGCTCCGACGCAGGGCGGCGGGAGTGACTCTTAGGGTGGTGTCGAGGAGTACAGGACGACGCTACAACTCGATGATGCCCCTCTTCAGGCCGATAATCGCCGCATGCGTCCGGTCGTTGGCGTCCAGTTTCGCAAGAATGCTCTTCACTCGGCCCTTCACCGTGTCCTCGGTAATGGCGAGCTGATCCGCAATCTCCGCCGCTCATGCCCCCTCTCGCTCGCCGTGTGTCCGCACCTTCGAGGAAAACAGGCGTGACCACCAGGAGGGCTCTGCGGAGGTCGCGTAGACAATGCCGGCAGAAAGGCGCAACTCCACCTCCGTCCCGGCGCCGACTTCACTCCACACGGTGAGTTTCCCTCCGATCACTGCAGCACGTTCCGGCATGCCGCGCAGTCCATAGTGTCCTACGCGCCCCTCATTTGCGAGCACCGTTCCATCGATCCCCTGGCCATCGTCGCGCACACGCAATCGGAACAGACGGTCGTCATAGCGGATCTCGACTTCGACCCGATTGGCGTGCGCATGCTGGTAGGCGTTCCGGAGCGCTTCCGCCGCAATCTTGTAGATCTCGTCACGAACGATCGGGTGCAGATCGCGCGGCACACCCTCGACTTCCACACTGAATGTGGAAGGCGGGTGGGCACTGGCGTCGTTCGCGAGCTCGTCGCCCAGCGTCCTGATCGCCTGCGCCAGATCGTTGCGTTCGACCGTCGATGCCCGCAAGCCCTGCACAGCGTCGCGGCTCTCGGTGATCGCCGTCACCGCCTGTTGAATCGCGTGATCCAGTTTCTCTTTCGCGTCCGACGGGCGCTCCGGCAGCAGGTGCGACGCCGTCTGGAATCGCAGCAATAAGCCGTGGAAGCTCTGAAGCAGGGTATCGTGCAGCTCGCGCGCAATGCGCGTGCGCTCGTCGACGCGCTCGTCGAGCCTGCGCTGGTAGGCGCGTGCGACCTGACGAACGCGCGCGAGATAGGCCATCCACAAAAGGGCGAGCGTGGACGCAACGACGAGCGCCTGGAACCAGCGCGCCTGGTAGTAGGCTGGCGCGATCGAAAACTCCAGAGTTGTGCCCGCCTCGTTCCACACGCCGCTGTTGTTGTTGCCTCTCACGCGGAAGCGATAGGAGCCCGGAGCGAGATCGGTGTAGAACGCCTGGCGGCGGGTGCCGACGTCCCGCCATTCAGTATCGCGGCCTTCCAACATCACGCGGAACCGGTTCTTCTCCGGCGCGACGAGGCTCAGCGCGGTGTAGTCGATCTGCAGATCGCGAACGAGCGGTGGAAGCCGCAGGCCTTGAACCGCATCGTACGTGGTGTGGTCGGCGGTGATCCGCTCGACGTAAACAGGAGGTGGCAGTTCGTTGCGGCCAAGGCGGCGCGGATCGACCACACTGACGCCATCGATCGGCAGGAACCACAATCGGCCATCGGCCGTCTTGGTGACGCGCGGTGTGTAGGCGTTGAAGTCCCGATTGCTCCGCACGCCGTCGGAACTGTCGAACACGGTCACTCCGACACCGCGCTTCGTCTGTTTGTCCTGTTCGACCGCCGCGATCCACGCGTCCAACTCGGCGCGGTCGATGCGTAAGAGACCGCACGCCGTGTAGACCCAAAGCGCCAGAGCGTCGTCTTCAATCGACCAGTGCACGGTATCGCAGGGCAGGCCGTTCCGGCTCGAGAGCGTCGCGACACTCTGGCCTTTGATCCTGGTGAGTCCGCCTTCTTTCGTGGCCGCCCACAGCGCGCTGTTCGAATCGAAGCGTAAATGGAGGATCTCACCTGCCCCGAGCCCGTCGCGTTCGGAAAAAACCGCAGCGAGTTTATCGCCGGAGAAATGCACGACGCCGCCCTGCTTGAAACCGAGCCAGATGCCACCCCGAGGATCGGCGGTCGCAAACGTCACGTGGTCTGTTCGCCCAAGCGCCGTCCAGGGAAACTCCTGCACCGCTTCGCCGCGCAAGCGCAGGGCGCCGCGCTGCTGGTTCATGATCCACAGGTCACCCTCGCCATCTTCGACGATCGAAAACACGTATCCGCCTGGCACCGTTCGAACAGGAATGAACCGATCACCCTCCAGATACCCGAACTCGCGGTTAGTCGACGCCCAGATCCGTCCCCGGCGATCTTCGAAGAGAGACCCGGGGCCCTCGCCGTCCAGCAATCCACCCTGAGGGCCGAAACGCTCGATTCGCCCGTCGTGCAACCTGCCGAGCCCGAGCGCACTCCCCATCCAGACGTCGCCATCGTTGGCGGCCAGCACTGACCAGATCTTCGGATTCAATAGTCCCTGTTTCTCGGTCAACGTCGAGACCGTCAAGTTACGAAAGCGGTCGAGTCCGCCCAGGGTGGCGACCCAGATGTTGCCCTCGCGATCTTCGAAGAGATCTCGAACGGCGTTTCCAGACAGGCCGTCGGACTCGGCGAACAGTTCCGTGTGGTGCCGGTGCACGCGCGCGAGGCCGCGATTGAGCATGGCGATCCACCGCCCGCCGTCGCGGTCATCAAGGAACCGCGACGCCCAATCCTCGGGCACCCCGGGTTTCGCCGAGGAAGAGTCGACATGCCCGTTGACGAAACGTGCGATTCGTCTCCGCCACGAGATGAGAATCGCTCCGTCATCGTCTTCACCGAGGGGCCGAACCCCGCCCTGGTGATCGGGGATCGAATGGAATTGTGGAGGGCCGGGCGTCCATCTCCACAGTCCGTTCGGCACGCCTGCCCAGAGATGGCCTTTTGTGTCTTCGTAAAGACCCGCGATGTCGCCGACGGCGGCGTTTTCGCCGTAGCAGCGAAGCGCGCCGCCCTGGATGGCGCAGAGCCTTCCGTTGGGTGTGCCCGATGAACCGACCCAGACCGTGCCCTCACGATCTTCGAGAAGAGCCGTGACATGCTGGTCCGCCAGCTGCGGATACGATGTGAGCTTGCCCGCCTTCAGGTTGGCCAACCCCGGGTTGCCGCCGATCCACAACGTTCCGTCCCGCGTCGTGAGCAGCTTCACAATCGGGCCTGCGGCGACCGCATGGCCTCCCGGCAGCTGCCACGGCACCGGCGTGACGCCGTCAAAGCGAACGAGACCGAATTCGGTGCCGAGCCAGAGATAGCCGTCTGGCGTCTGCGTGATCGCGTTGATCGATCCCGCAAACGTGCCGTCGCGAACCCTCCAGGAGGTGTGCGCGTACTGGCTGATGTCCAGGGATGGGTCGAGCGCGTGTGCTCGCGGGATCCACGCGAGAAGCATCCCGATCAGGAGGCCCGGGGCGACGAGAGGCCGTCCTCGCATTTCCAACTTTGGCGCGCCGCTGACGTGCGGCGATGAAGCCAATTGTAGTCCAGGGGGCGCTGTGTCGGTACGCACCGGGAACGGACAGGGAGACCAGCAATGCGGCGGTCCTGCCGCCTCACGAACGAGCGCATCTTCCCGCCCTAACGGGGTTGACGCCGCCATGGGCCTGGGCCATGGTTGCGGAGCGTGTCCAATCAAGGAGTCATTTCATGAGGGCCGCGCGACTTGCAGTGCCGCCTGTGATGATTCTCTTTGCCGCCGCACTGTCGATCGCCGGACCGGCATCGGCCCAGACCGGCGCGGCGTCGCTGACCGGGATCGTCACCGACCCAAGCGGCGCCAGCGTACCGGCCGCGACCGTCACGGCGACCAACCAGGCCACGAACGTCGAGTTCACCGGAGTGACGAACGAGGCGGGCAGCTACACGATCGCGGCGGTTCCGATCGGGGTCTATGTCGTCACAACCGAACTCACCGGCTTCAAGACCGTGGCCACGAGACCGATCGCGGTCGAGGCGAACCAGACAGTCCGCCTCGACGTGAAGCTCGAGATCGGCTTGCTCGAACAGACCATCGAGGTATCGAGCGAAACGCAGGTCCTGCAGACCGAGAACGCGACCGTTGGCGAGGTCATCTCGGGGACGACGCTCCAGACGGCGCCGCTGAACGGCCGCAATGCCGGCCAGCTGTCGTTGCTGCTGCCGGGCGCCGTCACGACCAATCCCGCTTCGTTCACGACCCCCCGCGCATTCGTCGATGGCCGCCCTTTCGTGAACGGCAATCGCGAGCAGACCAACAACTACACCATCGACGGCATCGACATGAGCGAGTCGGTCACCAACGTCGTGGCCTATCAGCCGAGCCCTGACGCGCTGGCGCAGATCAGCGTCGAGACGACCAACTATGCGGCCGACACCGGCAACGTCGCCGGCGCGGTGATCAGCAACGTCCTCAAATCAGGCGCGAACCGCTTCAGCGGCAACCTGTTCGAGTTCTACCGGAACAGCGCGATGGATGCGAACTCCTGGGCGAACAACCGATCGAGCGCGGCCAAGCCTGAGCGCCGTCAGGACATCTACGGCGGAACCCTGGGCGGACCGATCGCGCGGAACAAGGTGTTCTTCTTCACCGATTACCAGGGAACGCGGTTCAACGCGCCCGGAAGCGAGGCGCTGTCAGTGGCGCCCGAAGCCTGGCGCCGCGGCGACCTTTCGGGCCTCGGCACCGTGCGGGATCCGCGGACAGGCGTCCCGTTCGCAGGCAACCAGATCCCGTCGGCCCGCATCAGCCCGATCGCCGCGGCGATCCTCAGCAACACCGCGCTGTATCCCCTTCCCAACCGTAGCGTCGCCGGCGTCACCGGCAACTATGTCGGCGACCGCCACCAGGCGACGCACGCCGACCAGGCGGACATCCGCATCGACGGGAACGCATCGGCAAACGACAAGTTCTTCGGGCGTTTCTCGTTCGCCAACTACCACGACCTCGTCGACAAGCGAGCGATACCGGTCATTCTCGGCAGCCGCACCGACGCACCCTTCAGGAATCTGGCGTTCAACTGGAACCGGATCATCGGACCGTCGCACATCAACGAGCTCCTCGCCGGCTACAACCGCACCGGCATCGTGGTCAAGGCGATCGACTGGGCGGGCATCGGCGCCGCCAACGCCGCTCTCGGGATCGCCGGCGGCCAGCCGGTTGACGGACTCAGCGCGATTCGATGGGGCAGCGGTCTGACGGACGCGGGATCGGCAGCAACGAACAGCGACACGCTCGACCAGACATATCAGATCAGCGAGAAGCTCACCTGGCTGACGGGGCGGCACGCCATCAAGTTCGGCGGCCAGTATGTGCACTACATCCAGCGCCGGTTCTATGCCGGCGACAACGGCCTGCTGGGCTTTTTCGCCTACGGCGGGGCCTTCGCCGGCGTGCCGTTCGGCGACTTCCTGCTGGATCAGGTGGGTAACAAGGGACGCGGCAGCGATTCCGATCCCTGGACGCAGTGGCACAACCGCATCGCGATCTTCGTCCAGGACGACGTCAAGATCGCCCCTGCGCTGACGCTCAACCTGGGGATGCGCTGGGCGTACACGCAGCCGCTGGTCGAGAAGGACAACCGGCAGTCGAACTTCGACCTGGGCACCGGAACGCAGATCCTGGCGGCCGACGGCGACGTGGAGAGCCGAGCCCTGTACAAGCCGTACAAAAAGGGATTCGAACCGCGGCTGGGGTTCGCGTGGCGATTCACGGATCGGCTCGTCTTCCGCGGCGGCTACGGCATTACGCAGTTCATGGAAGGTACCGGCGCCAACCTGCGGTTGCCGCTCAATCCGCCGTATTTCTTCGAGTCCTTCGTCCAGTACGACGTGACCAGCGGGCCTGGTTCTCTGGGGACCGGGTTCGCCGACGTACACCCGCTCGACCACCCCTCCGGCCAGGTGCGCGCGTGGGATCCCAACCTGCGTCCGCAGTTCACGCAACAGTGGAATGTCTTCACCGAGTACCTCCTCACCGAAGGCACGTCCGTGGACGTCGGGTACGTCGGCAACCGCGCCGACCACCTGGTCACGCCGGTCGAGGGCAACCAGCCGCTGCCAGGCGCCGGCGATCCGTCGACCTGGGCGCCTGCGCAGCAGCGCCGCCCTTTGTACGCGACGGCACCACTCATCACCAACATGTCGGAGACTGCGTCACTGGGACGAAGCGACTATCGCGCGTTGCAGGCGAGCGTGCGCGGCCGCCGATCGAATGGGTTCGATTACCTGGCGTCGTACACCTTGAGCCGCACGCAGACGAACAATCCCGGGTTCTTCACCCCTGGTGGCGTCGGCTACGAAGGGGCGTACTGGATGAATACGTACCAGCCGGAGTGGAACTACGGCCCGGCATTCTTCGACGCACGCCACAACTTGGTGCTGTCTGGGAACTACGAGCTGCCCTTCGGCCGCGGCCGCAAGTGGGGCGGTGGTTCGTCGGCCGTGATGGACGCCATCCTCGGCGGCTGGACGCTGAGCGGCATCTTCCAGGCGCGCTCCGGGTTCCCGATCACCGTCATTGACGGCGCGAATAGATCGCTCCAGGGCGTGCGCGGCAACGAGCGGCCCAACTGTGTCGGCGACCCGGTGCCGTCCGACCAGTCGATCGTCAAATGGCTGGACATCACCGCGTTCGAGCGCGTGCCTCTCGGCACGTGGGGGAACTGCGGCATCGGCGTGGCACGGGCGCCGTCGTATCGCAACGTCGACGCGGCCATCGGCAAGCGCTTCAATGCCGGCGGCGCGCGCTACTTCGAGTTCCGCGCCGAGGCGTTCAACCTGACCAACACACCCAGCTTCGGCCCGCCCGCACGTGACATCAATGCCCCGAACACGTTCGGGCAGATCACGTCCACGGTGAGCACGGCACGGACAGTGGAGCTGGTATTGAAGGTCTACTTCTAGAGGCGGACCCACGGGGGTTCGTGACGACGAGTCTAGAACTCGATGATGCCCCTCTTCAGGCCGATAATCGCCGCATGCGTCCGGTCGTTGGCGTCCAGTTTCGCAAGAATGCTCTTCACTCGGCCCTTCACCGTGTCCTCGGTGATGGCGAGCTGATCCGCAATCTCCTTGTTCGCGTTCCCGTCGGCGATCAGGCGCAGCACAACGACCTCTGCGGGTGTCAGTGTCTGGTCGCTCATGTGCTGGGCGACTTTGAACGAGGCCTCGGGCGACAGGCTCCGCCGTCCAGTGTGGACGGCTCGGATCGTTTGCAGTAACTCCGAATGGAGCGTGTTCTTGAGCAGGTAGCCCTGCGCTCCGGCCTTGAGGGCCCGGAGAATGTGCACATCGCCCTCATACGTCGTCAACACGATCACCTTTGCATCCGGGAACTCCGCCCGAATGGTGATGAGCGCGTCGAGGCCGTTCATTTCCGGCATCTGAATGTCCATCAGCGTGACGTCTGGACGGTGCGTGCGAAATTGCTGAATCGCTTCCCGACCGTTGGCCGCTTCCGCGACCACGGCCATATCCGGCTGAACTCCTAGGAGGCCGGCGATGCCTTCGCGGACGAGTGGGTGGTCGTCGACCGAAAGGATCCGAATCGGTGAAATGCTGCCGCTCATGCCCCTTCTCCTTCGACGTGCCTACGCACCTTCGAGGCGAACAGGCGTGACCACCGGGAGGGTCTTGCGGATGTTGGGTAGACATTGCTCGCGGGAAGGCGCCGCTCCACCTCTGTCACGGCGCCCACTTCGCTCCACACCGCCAGCCTCGCTCCGATCAGGGCGGCACGTTCTGGCATGCCGCGCAATCCGTAGTGTCGCTCGAGCCCCTGGTTGGCGAGCACCTTCGGATCGATCCCCTGGCCATCGTCGCGCACGCGCAATCGGAACTGCTCGTCATCGTAGCGGAGCTCGACCTCGACAATGGCGGGCGAGCGCATGGCGCAAGGCATTCCGGAGTTTCGCCTCGGCCGGGCGGTCCGGCAGCAGGTGCGACGCGGTCTGGAATCGCAGCAACAGACCGTGTCGGGCGTCTGCGCGATTGCGTAGACTGCCCCATTGGAGAATGGTTGCGAAAGGTCCGGGCGAGATGCGCGTATTGAGTGATATCCAGCGTTGGGTTGGGCGCACGGACAGGACGAGGCCAGAGTAGCAGGTAACCGTGCAAAGCACGGCGATGGCCGATGCCGGTCGGAAACCTTGCTGCATGCCGCTCATGTCGAACGGGGCTACGCTGGAGGCGCGCGACGAACGTCGAATATTTAGCACAGTCTTCGGCCGTTCGGCAGTAGATCCGATATGGTCGAACGATTCGTACCCGAATGAGCTATGCCCCAAACTCTTTCGGGCCGATGTCACGGTTCGGCGGGCGTGGGGCCTGTGGCAGCGCCGATCGGGTTCGCTGGGACAGTCAGCACACCAACGATCGCGGCGATGGTCGCAAAGATCACCGGTCCCAGGACAATGCCCACCAGGCCAAACGCCCTCACTCCACCGAGCAGCGCAAAGAACATGGCGAACTCGCTGAGACCGACGCGATCGCCGACGAGTCGCGGCCTGAGGAAGTTATCGATCGAGCTGACGACCCCCGCGCCCCAGATCGTCACTACGATGGCTCTCGCCCAGTCATGCGTCAGGGCGAGATAGACTGCCGCCACGTGGAGGAAGGGACGCAGCACGAGGACGGCCAGATAGAGCACGAATACCGCTACGCCGAAGAAGACTGCCCACTTCAGCCCACTCTGTTCTGTGGTCATCTGACGCGCCCTTCGCGGGTGGTCGCCACGATCAGAAACGGTAGAGCACGCGCACGAACGTCGTCACACCACGATATGGCCGCGCGCCATAGCCGGTGAGCAGGCCGCCGAGGTAGTCGACGCGAGGGGTATCAGTGGGCGTGGTGAATCCGACAGAACCGTTCGCGTCGATAGTGGCGAAGTCGCCACGATTCTGATCCTCGTAGAGCAGGCCCAGCCCGACACCGACGCTGCGCGCGAAGAAGTAGCGCACGTCTGCGCCCAGCTTGATCCAGCGGCTGTCGACATCCGGGAGCGGCTCGAAGCAGTCGGAGACGCCCGGGCACGGCGGGGCACCCGTCACCGTCGTGTTGGTGTTCAGTTGATCGATACGAGGACCGCCAAATAGAAAAGCGTTTGACGAGCGACCCGCTCACGGGTTTCGGGAGGCAGCTTGGACGGCGTGCGGACGAACACCGTGACCTCGTGACCGGCGGCAACCGATTGCCGGAGCACGTGGCGACCGAGGGATCCGGTCGCGCCGAGGATGATCACGCGCGACATTGTCAGTCTCGGGTGTATTGATATTCACCGCACCCACGATTACCCGATTCGTGCCGCACTCCACCATTGAGTCGACAGCGCTGAAGACGCCCGTCGATCCACTCGGCACCCACCGCCCAGAACCGGCGGTCGGTCCGGACGAGCGCGTCCACTTCCACTCTCGTGAGCTCGAAACCCTTCTGCCGCAGAGATGTGAGGGTTTCGATCGGCCGCTCAAGAAAGTCAGAGCGAAACTCCTCATCGGTCAGAATCTGCCCGACGATCAGCTGCACCGTTCGCTGCGCCATGATTCACACCCTAAGTCGAATTCCGTTTCCGGAGCGCTTTTCTCAGGTGTGCTCCGTCACCGGCATCAGAGAGCAATTCGGCTGCCACCGTACGACTCGCGCTGCGTAAGCAAGCCCCAAACCAGCGCGCGCCGCGATTGTTCCCCTGCTGGTGCGCACGCGATGATGCGAGGGCCGACGCCAGTGCACACGAACGTGCACATGATGCACTGCGACACAGTGGCCCCGGTGCGAGTTGCTAACGACGTCGGCAACCGGCTGCAGCGCGAACGATCGCCTCGCCCAACCGCCGTGTGCGTGGTACCCGTATTGCGGTGCAAACGACTCATGAGAGTGCGTCCGTACGTCGGAGTCTCCGTTTGCCTTGCGCTCGCTCTGTACATGCCGATCGCCCCGACGGCACGAGCGCAATCCACACAGTCGTTGCGAGTGCGAACGCTGCAGTCCCCGGCGTCCGTTCCGGCCGCACGCGTGCACCACCGTGGGTTGCCCAACTTCGGCATCGTCAGCCCTCGGTTCTACCGCGGCGGCCAACCAGAGGACGCCGGTTTTGCGGAACTGAGGAACCTGGGGGTGGACATCGTCGTGAACCTGAGACATGAGACCGACCAAATTAGCCGCGAGCGCGCCCTGGTGGAAGGAGTTGCCGTGCGCTACGTCAGCATTCCGTGGGATGGCAGACAGACGCCGAGCACCGAGCAGGTGGCGCAGTTTCTCAAGGTGCTTCAGGACAATCCAGACCGCAAAGTGTTCGTCCACTGCAGGCGCGGCGCAGAACGCACCGGGGTCTTCGTCGCGTCCTATCGCATCGCTCGCGAACATTGGACGCCCGAACAGGCGCTCGCCGAAATGGAGCAGTTTGGGTTCCACGGCTTGTGGAACGAACATCTCAAACGCTTCGTGCGCGCGTTTCCCATGCTCGTGCTGCGCGACCCATTCACCAGGCCGGATGATTTGTCATCGCACGAACACCACTAGAGACCGAGGGCCGTACACGCCGGCGACGTCCGCACGCAGAGATACGCGACGCCTCGTGGATACGGTCACGGCTTCGGCGGGTAGTTCTTGAACATCATCCTCGTTGCCTTCGCGATCTTCTTGTCGCGACTCTCCGGCTTGTCGGTCGGGCTGATGTGACTGCTGGCGAGGCTCCGCCACACGATCGCGCGTGTCCGCGCGTCGGAGATGTCGACGAGGAGCGTTCCCACCAGAACCGGCTGAACGCTCGCCCACCCCCACCGGTCTGCGCTGAGACCGACGGGCCCCCACGGGTAGGTCGACCCGGTGATTTGTAGGTTCTTGTCAAAGCTCGCGTGGTAGGCGACAAGCACGTCGGGGTTGGCACTGGGTTCCACCCGCGCGAGGCCCTTCGCGGCGAGGACGGCATCGATGGCTCGAACGACCCGCGCGTGGTTTAGTTCGTCGGTTAGTTCGGTGCCGCTGGTCCAGGCGTATGTTCTGAACGTTTTGAAGTTCACGGTGTGGTCGTAGTCACACGTAACGGTCTGGGCCAGCGCTGTGGTGCCGAGCAGCGTCAGGCACCCGATGGCGGTGAGCGTGGCGATTCGCATTTCTGGTTCCTCCTGCGAGACGGGTCGTCTTCGCCTCCCTCCACGTACGCCGGCAAGTTTCGGACCGCTTCCGCAGCTCATGCCGCACCGCCTTCTTCTCTCCTCCTGTCTCCTGGCATAGCGCGCGTCGACTGTGTGCAGATGCGCGATCTGCTCGCGCGTGTGCACCGCCGCGACGACCGGTGCGAAAACCGGCACTCTCGGAGCAGCCTTCCACAACGCGTACGCGATGGCCCTCGCCTTGCGTTTCACATCCGCCATGAGTTCGATTCGTAATCGCGATCGACTATCGGTGGTCCGGCACTGGGCGAAGTCGGTGGGAGTCACGATCCGTAAACGCACCGGTGTGCTTGACATCGTTGCCATCGACTGGCCCACGGAGTTCCCGGACGCCGTGACGCGGGGCCGCCAAGTGACGTGGCAGCGATGACGGCAGGGGTGAAGAGGGTGCTGCCGGACCGTGGCCGCGTCGCGCGGACGCCCAATGCTTCGGTCACTGTGAACACCTCCCTCTCGTCCGAGCTAATGGCGGAAGGGTCGCGACGCCTCGGGTGGCTGGGTGTTACGTACGCGGTGGCTTCAATCGTCACGCATTTTGGTCATCGTGCGCTCGTTCTGTTGAGCGGTTCGATGGATGTGGGCCTGCGCGCCGCCGACGCGCTCGGCTTGGCAACCGTGGCGCTGGCCCTGACGGTATACGTGGTGTCTCGACGCGGTGTGCTGTCGCCCAGTCGCCTCCTCGAGTTGGGATTCGCGTTCCAAGTCATCGGCGCGATCGACATTGCGGGGACCCGAGCGTGGACAGCGGTGTTTCAGACCCCTGATGCCATGTGGGGACTCGTTCCGGCGGAATGCGTGTGGATCGTCGTGTACCCGCTGGTCGTGCCATCGGATCCCCGCAAAGCCCTGGTCGCGTCATTGATCGCTGCATCGCCAGGCCCGGCGGCGGTCGTGCTGGCGGCCACGTTCGGCGGCGCCGTCGTTGACCGCCCCTTGGCCATCGCCATCTACTACTTGATGACGACCTATACCTGCGCCGTTGGTGCATACGCCGTGAGCCGCATGGTGTACGGCCTGCGCCAGCGCCTGAAACGCGCGCGCGAGATCGGCAGCTACGAGCTGATCGACAAGATCGGTCAAGGCGGCATGGGGGAAGTCTGGCAGGCGAGACATCGCCTGCTGGCGCGCCTGGCCGCCATCAAGCTGATACGCGGCGAGCTGCTGGGCTCGACGTACCGGACGCGCGCGGCCGCCCTCCGGCGGTTCGAACGTGAAGCGCGCGACACCGCGGCGCTCCGCTCGGTCCACACGATCGATGTCTACGACTACGGCATGACCGAGGATGGAGACTTCTATTACGTCATGGAGTTGCTCGACGGCATCAGCCTCGAGCGCTTCGTCCAGCGATTCGGGCCGATGCCGCCCGAGCGCGTAGTCTTCGTGCTGCGACAGGTCTGCCATTCGCTGAACGAGGCGCACGGCCGCAATCTCATCCACCGGGACATCAAGCCGGCGAATATCTTCCTGTGCCGCCTCGGTCCCGACGACGACTTCGTCAAGGTACTGGACTTCGGGCTGGTCAAGCATGTTCAGGCGTCGCCGGGATCGATGCTGACCGGGCAGGGTGAAACCGCCGGCACGCCGGACTACATGGCGCCAGAGATCGCCCTCGGAAGCGAGGCGCTGGACGGGAGAGCCGACCTCTACTCGCTCGGGTGCGTGGCGTACTACCTCCTCACCGGCGCGCCCGTGTTCTCCCGCCCGGGTGCGTTGGCGACGGTGCTCGCACACGTGCAGGAGGACCCGGTGCCGCCGAGTGACCTCTCGGAGTACGAAATTCCTCCCGCCCTGGAAGCGCTGATACTCGAGTGCCTGGCCAAGGACCCGGCGGCGAGGCCCGCGTCGGCGCGGGAACTCGGAGAGCGCCTTGCCGCGACACTGGGGGCGGCTGCTTGGACGTCGGATGTGTGGACAACGGAAGCGGCACAGCGGTGGTGGGAGCTTCACGACCCTCACCCGCAGCCGTCTGCGGCGGAGGACGCCGATAGAGAGCCGGCAAGCACGCAAGTGTCTGGGCTCTGAAGTCCGTAAATCGATTATCCGTGCTTCTCGTTCTTCGAGTGCAAGGAGGCACGAACGGCCAAACGAGCGCTCCGTCCCGTTCGCCTGGTGATCAACTCGAGTGAGCGAACCATTGTTCGAGAAGGGCTAGAACTGCCCGCGCACTCCGATCTGCGCGGTTCGGGGCGGCGTGATGATGTTGATGGGTGTGCCGAAGCGCGCCGGGTCATCGACGTTGTCGAAGATGTTCTGTCCGAAGTTCGCGGCGTTGAAGAGGTTGAACACCTCGAACATCAGCTCGAGGCGCGCTTTTCCGCTCAGGGGTAAGAGCTTGCTGACCCGAACGTCGACGCTGTAAGTGGGGTCGCCCCACCGCGATCCTCCTCCACACGATCTCCGTTGAAGGAATTGAAGGTCCGCGAGCCGCTCGGTCCGTGGCTCGCGATCTGCCCCGTCTCCATTGAAGTCGCAATCACAGCCCGGTGTCCAGGGACGCGCCGAGGCGGCCAGCACGATCCCGGAAAGCCGGAAATTGCCAGGCAGCGCGAGCATTCCACTGACCACCAGCCGGTGGCGCTCGTCGAAGTTCGTCGGACCGAACTTGCCCTGACCGTTGGGATCGCTGAAGTCGAGCGGGTTGTAGCTGAATTGGTTAGTCGTTCACCGAGCCGCATAGTCGCGGTCTCATAGAGCGCTCGGAGTGCGGGATTTTCCGCGACGACATCTCAACGCGCACCCCTATCCACACTTCTCGCGCCTGCACTGTTTCCTGCCGACGAGGGGTGAGCCGTGCGTCTCAGGGCCTCTCGGTTGCGGCGTACGTCGTCATCATGTGCCGCAGGCGCTCGAGTACCGCCGCCGGCAGCACCTGATCGAGGTATTCCAGCGCCAACCCCCGGACACCGGCATGCGGCGAGTGGATCCCGTGCACGGCGGCGTCGAGCGGCTCACGTCCGACGATCGTCGAAAGCAGCCGGAGGACGTGCTCGACGTAGCGAGAATGCTCTCCGGGCGAGTCGCTGGTAGGGAACGGATCCTCGACATCCGGCCGATCGATCACGCGGTATCCGTGCCAGCGTTGCGGTGGCACCGACAGCTCACGTTCGACCAGTGCGATCATGCGGTTGCGATCGACGGCGAGCGCAGGCAGGCGCGCGATCATACGCGAAAGGGCATGACTGCAGTGATACCGGACCTCGAAGCGCGGGTCGTCGAGCCCACTCACCAGGCCATCGAGACTGCGCTGCGAAGGGACGGTTGCCAAAATCCGCGGCAGACGCCGCCGAATAGTGAAGTCGGTCGCGGGATCGAGCATGGCGTCGACGAGCATCCCCGAATGCGATGGCGCCAACTGCTCGAGCGCCGTTCGCACCGCGGGCAGCACCTGGTCCCACGCGAGCAGATCGATGATCTGCGCGATGTGGATTCGTCCGAGCGTCGCCGGTCGCGCCAGCGCCGAGATCGCCCGCGCTCGGTCCCGTGATCGCAAGTCGCGGAGCGTCTCGATCTCGGAATCGAGCGCGAGCTGGGCGGCAGTCTCATACGTTGGCTCCGTGCGTGCGACAGGCGGCGATACCGCAGCGGTCGGCGCCTGCACCAGCGTCCAGCCTGCCTCCGAAACGACGCTGACGTCTGGTGCAGCATCGCCGTACTTGAGCAGCTGATCTCCGATCGAACGCAGGTAGAGTGCGCCCAACTGGCGACCCCACCACAAAGAGGCGGCAGTCAACGCGAACGCGACGATGAGCAACCCGTTGGTGGCCGAGGGGGGGCCGACCAGCAGCATGGCCTGGACGATAGCGGAGCCCCCGGCATCGCCGGCTCTCGCGCAGATCACATCGAGCATGGCCTTGGCGCGATGCCGGGTGCGGGAATCCATTGCGACGAACAACAGCTCGTAAGGACTGCGAAATATCGACGTCCGCACCACCGAATCGATGCCGCGGGCAATGGCAATCACCGGCCAGCCCTGGACGATTAGTGCCGCGAGACTCGCAACGCACACCCCGCCCGGCAGGAGGTTGATCGTCGTGCCGACTCTGAGCCGCCGCATCAACGGTTCCGATGCGATCTGCGTCAAGAACGACAAACCTTCGAGCGTCCCGTAGTACAGCGCGAAGAAACGGAGCAGAGCGGGGCCCGCGCCGAGTGCCTCCCTTGCACTCGATTTCAACAGGAAGTCGAGAACCGTGGAACTCGCGGCCGTCAACATGACGAACGCGGCGATAGTGCGAATGTAGGGCGAGCGAAGTGTCTCGCCGAGCCTTGGCTCGCCGTCACGCGGCTCCTGCGCCCGGGGGAGCAGTGGCGGCGTCCGGCCCATGATGACGACACCGCACGTGCAGAGCAGGTGGAGGATTGTCAGCAGGGCGAGAACCGACTCGGAGCCCGCCGTCGTCGCAATGCGATGGACGACCACGCTGCTGGCCATGCCGGTCGCCGTGCCCGCAGTAGTAATACGGCCGTAGACCGCGCGTGCGCCAGCCGGGTCGTACCGCTCTGCGATCAGCGACCAGAAGCCCGAGATGAGGATGGCACCCACCGCTGCGAGGTGCAGGTAGATGATGATCGCGACCCACCGTCCGGCATCGAAGAACGCCCACTCGGCGGCATGGCCGGCGGCGCTCAGCGCGAACCCTCCCGCGACCACCCGCACAGGGGAGAAGCGCTCGAGGACGCGCGAGAAGGTCGGCACCAGCGCGACGGTCGCGCCAGCGGTGACGAGCGTCATCAGTGGCAGGGCCGCGGCGGGCCACGCGGTCAGGAACGCCGCATCACGCAGCGCCTTCCCGGCAACCTGGTGCGCGATCATCGTGGCCGCCGTCGCCATGGCGAGCGCGGTGAAGACGCGGTTCAAGGCGACCGGGGGGTCGCGGGGGTCACCGGGGGACGTGCGGCCGCGGGCGCGCATACAGGTCTTCGCGGCGCGGCGGCGTCACGCGACCGCGGTGACCTGCGTGGGCGTGGTCGGTTCGAGGCCGTACTTGCGCATCCGGACGTAGAGCTGCGTGCGCGTCAGGCCGAGCCGGAGCGCCGCCTGCGCCTTGTTCCAGCGGCA
>Ga0207659_10000306_pt1 | contig 29692 bp, 24 predicted proteins | sample KBSM43metaG_FD_184330 | JGI IMG/M metagenome (GOLD analysis project Ga0207659, IMG submission 184330) | Miscanthus rhizosphere microbial communities from Kellogg Biological Station, Michigan, USA - KBS M4-3 metaG (SPAdes) (version 2) | ecosystem: Host-associated > Plants > Roots > Rhizosphere >...
CGGCCTAGTCGGGGCGCCGCGCTGCTACTCGCGCCGGCCGTCGTACCAGACGAAGCAGTCGTCACGGTTGCGCATCGTGCGACCGAGCGTGAGCACGCTCTTGAGCAGGCCCGTCGCCATCTCGCGCTTGCTATAGAGGCGCGCTTTGCGGCCGCTCGTGACCAGCGGGTGCCGGTGCAGGATCACGATCGTCCGCCCGGCCCGCCGTGCCGCCGTTTTCAATCGGCCGAACAGCTCGAGCTCCTCGGTGGCGTACAGATCGAGGCTGAAGCCGCCCGCCTCGCGGAAGGCGTGCGCGTCGCAGAAGATGTACGAGCCGGCGGCGAGCCGGCGCACCCGGCTGATGACGTTCCACACCGCCACCACCATGTGCGTCAGGCGGGCGCCGCTGTCGATGGCGACCGTGGCGCCGCCGGCGAGGCACCGGCCAGCCGCGATGATGTCGGCGGTGTCGTCGAAGAGCGCCCGCGAGGGATGCGAGTCGGCGTCGACGAAGATCAGCCAGTCGCCCGTGGCGCGTGCCGCGCCGGCATTCCGCGCGCGGGAGATCTGATTCAGCGGCTCGAAGACGACCGCCGCCCCGGCGGCGCGGGCGATGTCAGCCGTCGCGTCCGTCGAGTTGTTGTCGCAGACGATGAGCTCGTGCGCCCAGCCGCGGGCATCGAACGCGGCCGCAGCGGCCCGGATGCTCCCCAGCGTCGCGGCGAGTCCGCCCGCTTCGTTGAACGCCGGCACGACGATCGACAGTTTCATCCCATCCAGGATGATACCCAGCGCACCGACAGACCTGTATGACACCACATTCGTGTCCACATCCTTGTGCCATCGCGAGGGAGCTGCGAAGGGGGGCGGAGGCTCTCCAGGACCGGAACGGACAAACGTGTCCGCGTGACCGGCGCATCACCACAGCGATGTGCCATTCGCGAGGTCTGGCCGGGGCGCGCGCGGGTTACGTCCCTGAAAATTCGCGCGTTTCACGGCTGTTTTCCCCGCTCTACCCCAAATGGGAGAGAAGGGAACGTCGCTTGCAGCCCGGAACAACGGTGCCCATGTTTCAGCCGTCGATGCCTGCCCACTGGACCGATCCAGCGCCTCGCAGCACTCACGAGGAACCGCGCGAGCTGTCGATCCTCCGCGACATCAGCCAGACCCTGGCCGAAAAGCCCGACCTCAAGGCGGCGCTGCGGCAGGCGCTGCAGACGCTTGCCACCCAGAGCGCCATCGGCATCCAGGGGGCGATGGTCGTCGTGCCCGGCGAGCGAGCGGGGCAGGGAGATCTCACGATCGCTGAAGGCATCGCGGCGCCGCGCCCCCGAAACGGCGCCGCTCCGGCAGGCGCCAACATCATCGACCAGGTCCTGCAGAAGGGGCGTTCGGTCGTCATGCCGCAGGTCACGCGGACGGTAGCCCGGCTGCCGGCGGCGAGGGCGGCCGCCGTGCGCGAACTGTCGATCGTCGCGGCTCCGATTCTGCTCGGTGGCCGCGCCGTTGGCGCGTTGAGCGTCGAATACGCCTTCGATCGCGACCGCGATCTGCACCGGGCACTGAGCTACGTGACCCTGCTGGCCTCGACGCTATCGCAGGCGGTGGGCGCCTCGCGGCGGGCGACCGAGCGGCAGCGGCTCAGTGACGAGACCAGCGAGCTTCGCAACAAAGCGCTCGAACAGGCGGAATTCCCCAGGCTCGTCGGCACCTCCGCGCCGCTGGGAGAGGTGCAGACGCAGGTGGCGCAGGTGGCCTCGTCTGATACCACGGTGCTGCTGCGCGGCGAGTCGGGCACCGGCAAGGGCCTCATCGCCCAGGCGATTCACCACAATTCGCCGCGTGCGCGGAAGCCGTTCGTCACCGTGAGCTGCGCCGCGCTGCCGGCCGACCTGATCGAGTCGGAGCTCTTCGGCTACGAGGCCGGCGCCTTCACCGGGGCACAGGCCACCAAGAAGGGGCGGCTGGAGCTTGCCAACGGCGGCACGCTGTTCCTCGATGAGGTGGGCGAGTTGACGCCTGCGGTGCAGGTGAAGCTGCTGCGGGTGCTGCAGGAGCGCGAATTCGAGCGGCTGGGCGGCACCCAGACGCACCCACTCAACGTGCGCGTGCTTGCGGCCACCAACCGCAACCTCGAAAAGGCGATTGCAGCCGGAGAGTTCCGCGAGGATCTCTACTACCGCCTCAACGTGTTCTCGATCTTCGTGCCGCCGCTGCGCGATCGGAAGGCCGATATCCTGCTGCTCGCCGATCACTTCCTTGAACGCTTCGCCCGCGAGCACGGCAAGAACGTGCGCCGGATTTCCACGCCGGCGATCGACATGCTGGCGAGCTACCACTGGCCCGGCAACGTGCGCGAGCTGTCGAACGCCATCGAGCGGGCCGTGGTGCTGTGCGACGGCGGCGTGGTGCACGCCCATCACCTCCCGCCCACGCTCCAGACGGCGGAGTCGTCGGGCACCACCGCCAACCAGTCACTCCAGGAGATGGTGGAGGCGGTGGAGAAGGACGCCCTGCTGGACGCGCTCAAGCAGGCCCGCGGCAACCGGGCCGTGGCCGCGCGGCTGCTGCGCACCACCCGGCGGATCTTCAACTACAAGGTCCGCAACTACGGCATCGACTGGCGCCGGTTCCAGTAGCCCCCGCGCGACCTCCCCCATGGATAGTCAGCCGACGCTGCTTCGCGAGCCGTCCGCGGCCGCGCCGGTCGCGGTCGAGCGGCCCGCCGTGGCCGGAGGCGTCGCCGCCGCCCTGGCCGCGAGCCGCTGGACGCAGCTCGGGCTCGGCGTCGCTGCCATGGTCACGATTTGCGGCCCGCAATACGTCTGGACGCTCTTCACCGGATCCCTCACCCAGGCCCTCGGCGCAAACCTGGCGCAGCTGCAGGTGACGTTCTCGGTGCTGATCGTCGTGCAGACCTTCCTCTCGCCGGCCCAGGGCGCGCTCATCGAGCGCTTCGGACCGCGCGTGCTGCTCTCGATCGGGACGCTCGTCACCGGCGTGAGCTGGATGCTGGCGTCGCAGGCCTCGAGCGTGTGGGCGCTCTATCTCAGCTACGGCCTTCTCGGCGGCATTGGCACCGGCATCGTCTACATCGGGGTGGTGGGCCACATGGTGCGGTGGTTTCCCGATCGCCGCGGCCTCGCCACCGGCTTCGTCGCCGCAGGCTACGGCATGGGCGCCCTGTTGTTCACGTTCCCGGTGGCCGAGAGCATCCGCGCCGTCGGCCATTCGGCCACGCTCCTCCAGTTTGGCGCGCTCTTCGGCCTCGCGGGCTTTCTCGTGGCCCAGGGTTTCCGGCGTCCGCCGGCTGTGGTGCCCGGGCCGCCGGCCGCATCGACGTTGCGGCTCGCCGCCGCCAGCCACGATTTCACGCCGCGGCAGATGCTGCGCACGCCGATCTTCTGGCTGCTCTTCGTGATGATGACCATGATGTCCACGAGCGGCCTCATGGTGACGTCGCAGATGGGGGCGTTCACGGCGGACTTCGGCATGGCCAACGTGCTGGTGCTCGGCATGCCGCTCCTGCCGCTGGCGCTGTCGATCGACCGCGTCACCAACGGCGCCACCCGGCCGTTCTTCGGCTGGGTGTCCGACAAGGTGGGCCGCGAGAAGACGATGTTCATCGCCTTTTCACTCGAGGCCGTGGCGATGACCGTGTGGCTGCTGACGCGCGACAGCCCGGTGCTGTTCGTGCTGATGTCGGGTGTCGTCTTCTTCGGCTGGGGCGAGATCTTCTCGCTCTTCCCGTCCACGCTCACCGACACCTACGGCACCGCGCACGCGACCAGCAACTACGGGTTTCTCTACATGGCGCAGGGCATTGGTTCGGTGCTCGGCGGGCCGATGGCGGCGCTGCTGCACCAGCGGATGGGGTCGTGGATCCCGGTCTTCGCGCTCATCATCGTGATGGATGCCGCCACCGCCGTGCTCGCAATCGCCGTGTTGAAGCCGATGCGCGCGCGCTGGTTTCAGCGCCTGGGCGCGGCGCCGGTCCGGACCTGAGAGATATGAGGCGTTTCTGAAGACCCGCGGCCACGCGCTAGGCCTGCGACCCGAGGAGCATCTGTTCGAGCCTGCCGAGCGTCTGCATCGCCGGTAGCGCCTGCGCGACGCTGGCGTTCGGCTCGCGCCCTTCCGTGATCGCCGCGAGGAATTCGCGGTCCTGAAGCTCGATGCCGTTCATCGACACGTCGACCTTCGAGACGTCGATCGGAGTGTTCTTGCCGTCCACCAGCTCGTCGTAGCGCGCGACGTAGGTGCCGTTGTCGCAGATGTAACGGAAGAACGTGCCGAGCGGGCCGTCGTTGTTGAACGACAGCGACAGCGTGCAGATGGCGCCCGAGGGCACTTTCATGCCGATGCTCATGTCCATCGCGATCTCGAGCTCGGGGTGATACGGCCCCTGCAGCGCGTAGCACTGCGAGACCGACTGGCCCGTCTGATACGCGAAGAGATCCACCGTGTGGCAGGCGTGGTGCCACAGCAGATGATCCGTCCAGCTGCGCGGCTTGCCGAGCGCGTTCATGTTGGTGCGGCGGAAGAAGTAGGTCTGCACGTCCATCTGCAGCACCTTCAGCTCTCCGGCGACGATCTTTTTGTGCACCCACTGGTGGCTCGGGTTGAAGCGCCGGGTGTGCCCGGCCATGGCCACCAGGCCGGTTTCCTTCTGGACCTTGTCGATCATCTCGGCGTCGGCCACCGAGTCCGCGATCGGAATTTCGATCATCACGTGCTTGCCGGCACGCATGCACTGAATTGCCTGCTTGGCGTGCATCTGCGTCGGCGTGGCGAGAATGGCCGCCTCGACCCCGGGCTGCGCCAGGCACTCGGCCAGGTCGAGCGACCAGTGGGGAATGCCGAACTTCTGCGCCACCTCCGCGGTGGAGTCCCTGCTGCCGCCGGCGAGCGTGACGACCTCGATGCCGGGGATGTTGCGGAGAGCCTCGATGTGCTTGATCCCGAACGCGCCTTGCCCAGCCACGCAGATCTTCATGTTCGTCCTCTTGACGCGAGTCCCGATCAACGGGACGACCGCTCTATTCTACCGATGCTGATCTGGCATCGTCCCGCGTGCGGGCGATCGCGTCGCTCAGCGACATTTCGCGACCGGCGGCGCGAGCGGCGTCAAATGTTTGTGCTCCAAGGGACGTGCGGGCGGACTCGAGGTACCGTGCCCGAACCCATCTGATCTCCGGTGCGAGCGAGCCGCCCACGGTCTCGAGCAGCCGGTCTGCCGCGCCCCACGATCTCGCGCTTTCCTCGGTGCGTTGGCTGGCGGCGAGTAGCCCGGCAAAGACGTCGAGGCTCCAAGCAATGCCCCGCGGGTCCTCGACCTCCTGGTAGATCGACAACGCTTCCGACAACTGTTCGTGGGCCTGTGTCAAATGTCCCCGTACGATGCGCAGGCCGGCGGCCGCCGAGAGCAGGATCCCAAGCCCCCACGTCTCCCCACTCCGCCGGCAGGCGTCGATCGCCTCGTCGTACAACGGCTGAGCGACCTCGTAGTCGCCGCGCGAGACGGCCACGCTTGCCAGGACGAAAAGCGGTGCGGCGCGCTGGACCAACAGCTCTTCGCTCGCCCCGGCAGCTGCGAACGCCTCGTTCGCCCGCGCGGTCGCCTCCATGAGGTCGCCTCGCTCGAAGGCTGACATCGCCTGCATGAACAACGCGAAGGAGATCGTCCACTCGTCCTCGTCGCCCCGGCCGAGGTCGAGGGCTTCGCTCACCAGGTCGTCGAAGGGCCGGCCCTGAAAATGATGCATGTGAGCAAGCCCGATGAGCGCTCTCGAGCGTGCCCGTCCATTCTGCGCTGTCGCGGCCGCCAGCGCGCGCTCCAGCCAGAGTCGTCCTTCCTGGTAGAGACCGCGCTTGGTCCAGAACCAGAACAGCGCCCCCGCGAGCTCGACGGCCCGATCTTCCTGGCCGGGCGAGCTCAGACCCCAGTCGAGCGCGGCCCGGACGTTCTCCTGCTCCAGCCCGATGCGCCGGAGCCAGGATAGCTGGTGATGGTGGCGGAGCATCGGCAGCGCGCCCCGGAACTCCTGAAAGAAGAAATCGAAATGCCGCTGGCGCAGCTCCCCGGCTTCTCCGCTTCGGAGGAGGCGCTCCAGCGCAAACTGCCGGATCGTCTCCAGGAAGCGGTAGCGGCGCTTGCCGGCAGCCCCGTCCGCGACAACCACGACGAGGGACTTGCTGACCAGCTCCGAGAGCAGATCGAGCACGTCACAAGCCCCGAGGCTCCCGCCCTGGCAGGCGTGTTCAGACGCCTCGAGTGACCAGGTGGCTGGGAACACCGACAGTCGGCTCAGCAGCAGCCGCTCAACGTCCGACAGCAGCTGACAGCTCCAGTCGACGGTGGCTTCGAGCGTGCGCTGGCGGGCGACGGCCGTTCGCGCACCGCCCGTGAGCAGCCGGAATCGATCATCCAATCGTGCTTCGATCTGCTCGGGCGAGAGCACGACGGCACGAGCGGCTGCCAGCTCGATCGCGAGCGGAATGCCGTCGAGCCGGCGACAAATTCGAGCGATCGGTTCCGCGTTGCCGGGGGTGTATCCGAAATCCGGGGTTATCGCGCGCGCGCGTTCGACGAAGAGACGCGTCGCATCCGACTCGACGGGCGGGTCGCCCCTCTGCGGTAGATCCGGTACGGCCAGCGATGCAACGCGGTAGACCGTCTCGCCAGGGACCCCCAGCGCCTCGCGGCTGGTCGCGAGGATTCGGACCGCAGGCGTGTGCCGCAGCAGATCGTCGGCGAGAGCAGCACACGAGCCGATCAGATGCTCGCAGGTGTCCAGCACCAGCAGCAGTTCCCGCTCGTGCAACGCGTCAAGGAGCACGTCGCGCGCGGTGCGCTGCGCGCCCTCACGAATGTCGAGCGCGGTGGCCACGGTCTGCGCCAGGAGGTCAGGTACGGTGAGCGACGCGAGGTCGATCAGCCACACGCCATCGGCGAAGTCGTGCACGAGGCCGGCTGCAACCCGCAACGCCAGCCGTGTCTTTCCGACGCCGCCCGCCCCAGTGAGCGAGACCAGGCGAGACGTTGCGAGCAGCCTCGGGACCTCCAACAAATCGGCCCCGCGGCCCACGAAGCTGGTGACTTCGGCTGGCAGGTTGTGACGCCGTGGTACCTGTCTCATGCCGGGCGGGAGGCTGGCTGACGCCGAGATCGATGTTGCGCGCGTGCCGATGACCTCGACCGGCGCGACGAACCGATAGCCCTTGCCGGACACTGGTTCCACGTATCGCGGCGCCTCCCGGGAGTCCCCCAGTGCCTGGCGGATCTTGAGAATGGCGGTATGAATGCCGGCATCGGCGTCGGTGAAGGTCTCGGCCTTCCAGAGCCGGTTGGCCATCTCGTCACGCGACACCAGTTCCTGCCGGCGCTCCAGGAGGAGCAGGAGGATTTCCATCGGCTGCCGCGTCAGGCGCACGCGTGCCCCGGCCTGCCGCATCTCGTACGCGGACTCGTCGACTTCGAACTCCCCGAAACGGTAGGTCATGGGCGTCGCGGCTGCCACTGTCTCACACCACCTCCGGCGTCTCCAGGCAGGATTTCAAGATTCTTTCAAGACGCCATCAATGGCCGGCGCATGTCTCCTCTGGCGAGAATCCCGCGTCCACATACGAAGGAGACCACCATGCGTTCAGTTGTGCAGTACCTCGTGCGGCCCGACCGGCGGCTAACGGCCGCCGCCGCTGCCGTGCTGGCGGCGGCGTGCCTGTGGCTGGTCCCGGCGGCCATCGCGAAAGATCGGCCGGCCGGCCGCCACTGGGTCGCCACCTGGGCGATCAGCCCTCAGCGCGCCAATCTGCCCCTCGTGATCGACGGACAGACCCTCCGGCAAGTCGTCCATGTGAGTCTGGGCGGAGAAACCGTGCGGGTGCGAGTGTCCAACGCGTACGGCTCGACTCCGCTGGTGATTGGCGCCGCGCACTTGGCGTTGAGCGCCGGCAGCGGGTCGATTGCCGGCGGCAGCGATCGCGTCGTCACCTTCGGCGGCTCCCCGACGATCACCATTCCCGCCGGAGCGCTGGCGGTCAGCGATCCGATCGCGCTCGTCGTGGCGGATCTCGACGATGTGGCGGTGAGCCTCTATTTCCCGGATGACGTCGTGGCGACGACTCAGCACGAGACCGCGCTGCACACGACGTACCTGTCGCTGCCGGGAAATTTCACTGCCGCCGCGACGATCGCCGGCAGCACCACGGAGTCGTACTACTTTCTGACAGGGATCGAGGTCCTCGCGGCGAAGCGGGCGCGAGCCATCGTCGCGCTGGGTGACTCGTTCACCGACGGCTACCGTTCCACGGTGGACACGAACCAGAACTATCCATCACTTCTGGCCGCCCGGCTGCAGGCCGGTCCAAGCACCTCGCAGATTGCGGTGCTGAACCAGGGCGTCGGCGGCAATCGGCTACTGCACGACTTCGTCGGGACCAGCGGCGCGGCGCGGTTTGATCGCGACGTGCTGGCGCAGAGCGGTGCAGGCTATGTGATCGTCCTGCAGGGGAACGTCGACCTCCTCATCCCCGGCTTGATCGGCAACCCGGCGGAAGTCGTGACCGTGGCGCAGCTGATTCAGGGGCACCGGCAAATCATCGCGCGGGCCCACGCCATGGGATTGAAAGCCTTCGGAGGGACGTTGAACCCGGTCGAGGGCTATCCGTTCCCCGGCTTCTGGACTCCCGATCTCGAAGCGAAGCGGCAGGCGTTCAATCAGTGGATCCGGACCAGCGGTGCCTACGACGCGCTGATCGACTTCGACCAGGTGCTACGCGATCCCGCGCAACCCTCGCGTCTGCTGCCCGCGTACGACAGCGGCGATCACGCACACCCCAACGACGACGGGTATCGGGCGATGGCCGATGCCATCGACCTGAGCTTGTTCCGGGATTCCTCCGGCGACTGATGCGGTACGTCACGTCTGGCGACGCGCCTGGTTTCCCTGAGGCGGGTCTAAAGACCTGCGGCCACTGGGAGACGTCGGGTGCTACGAGTCAGCGCGGCAACGACAGCGCGAGCAGCTCGCCCGGATACTGGCGACCCGATACGGCCACGACGATGTACTGGCGGCCGTCGGCCATGTAGGTCATCGGCGCGTTGCTGACGCCCGCGGGCATCTCCATCTCCCACACGATCGCGCCGGTCTTCTTGTCGAACGCGCGGAACATCGGCCCGCCGCCGAGGCCGGGTGCCATGCCTCCGAGGCCCACGCCGCTGTCGCTCCCTTCGCCCATGAACACGAAGTTCTTCGTCACGAGCGCGGCGAGGCGTCCAGGCCGACCCATCGCCGGCAGGTTGGGAATGCCCGCGAAGGCCGGATGGTTCTTGAGCCCGTCGCCGTTGGCGGCCGACCAGAGGATGTCGCCCTTGTTGAGATCAATCGCGACAAGCCGCGAATACGGCGGCTTGAACGGGTCCGGCAGACCGCGCGGACCGACGAGCCGTGGCACGGCCTGTTTGACGAACGGCAGGGTGGACTCGGTGTGCATCGACTTGCCGAGCGCGAGGATGTCCGGCAGGTGCGCCGACGGGACGTAGAGAGTGTTCGTCTCCTTGTCGAGCGCCGCGCCGCCCCAGTCGGCGCCGCCGTTGGTGCCGGGCATGAAGACAGTGCCCTTCGGGCCGTCGGGGCTGCCGAGCACGACCGGCGGCGTGTAGAGCGGTCCATACTTGTACTCGCTGAGGATCTTCAGCGCCTCGGCTTTCAGCTCCGGCGTGAAGTCGATGATGTCCTTGTCGGACACGCCCTGCTGATCGAAGGCGGGCGGCTTGCTCGGGACCGGCTGCGTGGGCGAATACCATTCGCCGGGCACGTTGCCCTTGGGCGCCGGCCGTTCCTCGATCGGCCACACCGGCTTGCCGTTGGTGCGATCGAGGACGTAGACGTACGCCTGCTTCGACACTTGCGCGAGCGCCTTGATGCGGCGGCCGTTGACCGTGATGTCGGCGAGCACCGGGGCGGCGGGCAGGTCGTAGTCCCACAGGCCGTGATGGACGACCTGGAAGTGCCAGACGCGCTTGCCGGTTCTGGCGTCGAGAGCCAGCACGCTCTCCGAGAAGAGGTTCGTGCCCGGCCGCGTGCCGCCGTAGTAGTCGCCGGTGGCGTTTTCGGTCGGCAGGTAGACGTGGCCCAGCTCCTCATCGCCGCTGATGAGCGACCAGGTGCCGCTGTTGCCCGAGTAGGTCCACGAGTCGTTGAGCCAGGTCTCGTTGCCGAACTCGCCCTTGCGCGGCACCACGTTGAAGGTCCACAGGTGCTTGCCAGTGCGCACGTCGTAGCCGCGAACGTCGCCCGGCGGCATCTCCTTCGGCGCCCTGACGCGCTCGTTGAGGATGTCGGTGGCCGGCGCCGGCACGCCGGCGATGATGACGACGTCCTTCACGACCAGTGGCCCGCTGCTCCAGCGCCAGCCGGTGATCGGGCGCTCGAACCCTTTCAGCAGATCGACTTGGCCGCTCTCGCCGAAGTTGGCGTAGCGCTTGCCGGTTTTGGCGTTGAGCGCCACGAGATTGCTGCCGACGTTGGCAAGGATGCGCGCGTCCTTGCCGTCGCTCCAGTAGGCCAGGCTGCGCGTGGCGCCGCTGCGCGACGGCTGTCCGTCAGGGCGCGGCGGCAATGTGTCGAACCACACCGTCTTGCCCGTCGCCGGCTCGAGCGCCATCACCACGCCCACGGCCGTGCTCATGTAGAGCAGGCCATCCACGACGAGCGGTGTGTGCTGGAGGTTGGCTGGGGCCTGCGCGTCGGGATAGATCGTGCGCAGTTCCTCGGGCAGGCCGGAGCGCCGCCACGCGATCGTCAGCGCCTTGATGTTCACGCGATCGATCTGATCGAGCGGCGAGTACTTGGTACTCGCCTTGTCGCCGCCGTAGGCCGGCCAGTCGCTGTTGGCCCCGGCTGCGCGACCCGCCAGGCTCCACGTGGCAACGGCAATCGCGACGACGAGCGCGGCGGTCGAGGCGGCGATAGCACGAGAACGAATCAGGGGCATCGGCGGGTCCTCCGGGTGCGCGGGCAGTGTACTCCGCGACCGCCCGCGCGAAGCGCGGGCAAGAGAGACTGCTACTGCGTGGCGTTGCGCAAGCGTTGGGACTCGCGAAGCCACGCAGTAGAATGCCGCGCATGCCCGAGATGCCGACGGCCCATGCCGGTCTGCGGGTGACCGCCGTGGCGGCCCTGCTCGTGTCCGCGGCGGCCCTGCCGCCCGCACTCGAGGCGCAGCGCAGTAAGCCGGCGCCGCCGGTGGAGCTGTCCGCCCAGCAGGATCATGAGCGCACGCTACGGCTGCTCGGCATCACATCTTTGCGTCGCGGGCCCGACGGCAACCCCGACTCGCCGAACGCGGCGAACGCCGACGAGGCGAAGGCCACCCCGTACACGAGCCTGCCGGATCCGCTGACGTTCAAGAACGGGAAGCCCGTGAAGTCGGCGCGCGACTGGACGCGGCGGCGCGCCGAGATCGTCGAGGACTTCGACCGCGAGGTCTACGGCCGTGCCCCGGCGGTGACGCCGCCGGTGAAGTGGGAGGTGACCGCGACGAGCACCGAAACCGTCGGCGGTGTGGAGATGGTCTCCAAACAGCTCGTGGGCCACCTGGACAACTCGTCGTATCCGCTGATCACGGTCGACATCCAGCTCACGCTCGCGACGCCGGCCAACGCGCGCGGTCCGGTGCCGGTGATCATGGAGTTCGGATTCGGCCTGCGGCCGCGAGCCGCGAACGCGCCGCCGGCGCCGCCTCCGCCGCCGGAAGGCACCTGGCAGGAACAGCTCGCGCGCAAGGGCTGGGGCTACGCGGTGCTCGTGCCTACCAGCGTCCAGGCCGACAACGGCGCCGGGCTCACGCGCGGCATCATCGGACTCGTCAACAAGGGCCAGCCGCGGGACCTCAACGACTGGGGCGCGCTGCGGGCGTGGGCGTGGGGCGCCAGCCGCGCCCTCGACTATTTCGAGACCGACCGCGCGGTGGATGCCTCCCGCGTCGGCATCGAAGGCCTGTCGCGCTACGGCAAGGCCGCGCTCGTCGCGATGGCCTACGACCAGCGGTTCGCCATCGGCTTCATCGCGTCGTCGGGGGCGGGCGGCGCCAAGCTGCATCGCCGCCATTTCGGCGAGCAGGTGGAGAACGTCGCCGGGCCGGGCGAGTATCACTGGATGGCAGGGAACTACGTGAAATACGCGGGCCCGCTCCAGCCCACGGACCTGCCGGTGGACGCCCACGAACTGGTCGCGCTTTGTGCGCCGCGGCCGGTGTTCATCAGCGCCGGCTCGCTCGAGGTGGAAGGCCGGTGGATCGACGCCAAGGGCATGTTTCTCGCGGGCGTCGGCGCGGGTCCGGTCTACCGCCTGCTCGGCAGGCGCGACCTCGGAACCACGGAATATCCGCCGATGGAGACCGCGCTCGTGAGTGGAGAGGTCGCCTTCCGGCAGCACCGCGGCGGCCACACCGCGGGCCCGAACTGGCCGACGTTCCTGACGTTCGCGGAGCGGTATTTCGGGACGTAGGGCGCCTTCAGTACGCAGGGGCCGCCTTCAGGCGGCCCAACCCCGGGCCGGCTCGAGCCGCCCCTACGAGTCCAGCGCCGACAACTCGTCGAAGATCGGTGACACGCGGATGAACGCGTCGACCACGGCGGGGTCGAAGTGCGTGCCGCGGCCACGGACGATGATCGCCACGGCCTCGTGCTGTGTTACGGGCTGGTCGTAGAGCTTGCGCGTCCGCACCGCATCGTAGACGTCCACCACGGCCATCAGCCGGCCGGGGATCGGAATGTCGGTGCCCTTCAGGCCGCGCGGGTAGCCGGTGCCATCCCACTTCTCGTGATGCGTGTAGACGATGTCCTTGGCCAGCGAGATCGTGAGGTCGTCGAAGATGCCCGTCTCACGCTCGGCTTTCAGCAGCACGTCACGGCCGTATTCGGGATGCTTGCGCATCTCCTGATGCTCCTCGGGCGTGAGATGGCCCGGCTTGTTCAGCACTCGATCAGGCACGCCCACCTTGCCGATGTCGTGCAGCGGCGCCAGGCTGGCGAAAAGCTCGATACGATCGGGCGTCAGATAGTCGCGGAACGACGGGTGTGTGCCGAGCTGCTCGGCGAGCACACGCGCGTAGCGCTGCGTCCGTCGTGAGTGGCGGCCGGTTTCGGCGTCGCGGATGCCGGTGAGCGAGAGCAGCGTCTGTACCATCAGACGCTGCGAGCCGGCTTTCTCGAGGCCGGCGCGATCGGCGCGCCGCCGCTCGACGGTGAGGCCGGCCACGGTCATCATTGCCAGCGAAACGCCGACGCCCAGCGTGGGGTACAACGGCGAGATGTAGGTGCCGTACGCAGACAGGAGCGCGCCGGCGCCCACCCACAGCGCTGCCGTGCCTGCCACGGCGACGGCCGTGCCCCACGCGGCGCCGATCCGGCGTACCAGCAGCGTGGCGAGGACGCCCAGTACCAGCACCAGCTGCGTCTCGATCGCGACGCCGTGCTCGGGCCGGGCCAGGCCGTCGTGCTGCAGAAGGTTGTCGGCCACGGTCGCCTGCACCTCGACACCGACGAACAGTGTGTCGAGCGGCGTGGCGACCACTTCGCGGGTGCCGAGCGCCGTGGTTCCCACCATCACCAGCGTGTCCTTGAACGTCCCCGGTGCCACGCGGTTCTGCATCACGTCGGCCGCCGAGACGTAGCGAAAGGTGTGCTTCTTGCCGCGGTAGCGCACGAGCAGGTTGCTCTTGCCGTCCAGGGCGATGCGGTGGCCGTCGAGGGTGAGCGTGTTCGTGTTCGCGTTCTCGCTGCGCAGGGCGACGTCGCGCGTGCCGGTCATCGCCGCGACCGTCGCGAGCCCGAGACTGGGATAGGTCCCCTCGCCGTAGCGCACCAGCAGCGGTACGCGCCGGAGGATGCCGTCCGAATCCGGAGCGGCGTTGAGAAACCCTTGGGCGCCTGCGGCTTCGGTCAGTTCGGGCAGGCTGCAGAGGGCGCCGGTGGCGCGGAAGAACGGATCGTCCTCCTCGCCGCCGGCCTCCACGATCGACAGCCCCAGCGGCGGCGGCGCGCAGGCCAGGCCGGCGTCGCGTTCGCCGTCGAAGCGCATGGCGTAGCCGAGCACGACCCCGCCATCGCGCAAGGTCTTCGCCAACGCGGCATCGGGTTCGCCGTCTTCGCCGCCGCGATCGGACTCGGCAAAGATGACGTCCACGCCGATCGTCGGCGCCCCGAGATCGCGGATGCGGGCCAGCAGCTTGGCCACGGTGTCGCGGCGCCACGGCCACTGCCCGATGGTGGCGAGGCTGCGTTCGTCCACGTCCACGATCGCCACCCGCCCACTGGGCGGCCGCGCATCGATCGCCCGCGCCAGCCGATCGTAGACGCCGTATTCGAGGTGGGTGAAGGCCGGCGGGCGCGCCAGCGACAGCACGGCCAGCGCGAGCGTCGGCACCAGCCCGCACAGCAGCACGAGCCGCCGCGGGGTGAGCGTCATCGCACCGTGATTTCGACGCGCCGGTTGCGGGCCTCGAAGACACCGTCGGCCGTGCGGACCAGGAGCTCGGTCTCGCCATGCGAGGTCACAGCGATGGACGCCGACGCGAGTCCGGCATCGGCCAGCAGCGCCTGGACGGCTTTGGCGCGCCGAAGCCCCAGCTCGATGTTGGTGGCGGGCGTGCCGGTCGTGTCGGTATGGCCGATGGCCGTCACGTCCGGCTCGGGCCGCTGCTTCACGGCCTTCAGCACGTCCTGCACCACACGGCGGCTCTCGTCGGTCAGCTCTTCGGATTCGAAGCGGAAGTAGAGGACGAAATGCTGAGGGGCCGGCGGCAGGCTGGCGAGAGCGTCGCCGAACAGGCGCTGGATCTCCTCCTCGTCAAGCGTCGTGCTCTCGGGCGCGGATCCATGCGAGATGCGCGCGGCCGCGCCGGCTTCCGCCAGCTCGAGGCGCCCGTATGGGTTCGACACGATGGCGCGCCCGGCCGTGGTAGTGCCCGGGTCGGGAAGCAGGACGACGAGATCTGTCGAGGCAGCTGTCGAAGCAGGCTGCGGCGTCCGCGCGCGCTTGGGCACGCACGCCGACGCCAGGAACCCGCACACGACCACGCATATCAGGGGGGAGAAGCGCGTCATGCGATGTCAGTCCGGTGTGACCTGTACGGCTACGGTCGTGCCGCGAACGCCGACGATTGCCGCCGGGGTTTCGAGACGAACGGCGTCAGGCGCCAGCTTGGCGATGCGGCCCGACACGTACGCCGCGGTGCCGCGGATGAATTGGAGAACGAGTCCGAGCTGACCCTGTGTCGGCTCGTAGACGAACGAGTCGAGCCGCACCTCGCTGCGCGGTCCGATCGACACCTGCGTGTCGTCGGCGAGCGTGACGCCCACGCGGCCGTCGTTGCCGGTGCGGAGGCTGTCGGAGGCGTAGACGGTGACCCCGCTGTGCGCCGGAATCGTGGCGCCATCGCGGACGACCACTGCCTCGCCGGACACCACCTTGATTCGCCCTGCCGGAGACGGCTGCTGAGCGAACGCGGGCGCTGCGGCGATGACGCATGCGCAGGCGATGACCCAAAGCCGGATGACGCGACCCATTTTGACCTCCCGAGCAGGGGAGCTCGTCCTTGTCTGGGTGGAAACTCCGGCAAGAAACGTTCAGCTTCACACGCTCGCCCGCGATGGGCCGCCGTTGCACGTCGGACGCGGGTCGCAGGGCGTCGACCAGCCGTTCGCGGTCGACGGAATTGAGCGCGTCGATACAGTTTTCGCACGGGTTTCTCGCCGATGACGGACGTCGAGGGCGGTCTTCCGACGAGCCCGATCGGCAGGATGCAGAGGGCGGTCTTTCAGACCGCCCTGCAGGCGGGTCTAAAGACCCGCCTCTACCTACATGGGGTCACGTACGGGCGGTACGGAAGGGCGGTGTGAGCGAGCGCGTGCCGCCGGACACGCCCACGAGATGGGAAAACAGTGAGGGCAGATACGAGAGGCCCACGAGCGCGGCGTGCGCCAGCGCCGGGCGGCGGGCCAGGCCCAGGACGCCGCGCGTGAGCAGTTGGTAATCGCGGAGCAGCGCCTGCCGTTCCCGTTCGAACGCCGGCACCCACGTATCGGAGTTCCGGCCGCGATGGGCATCGATGAACGCCGCCAACCGCTCCGATGTGATCAGCGCCTGCGCGATGCCACCGCCGGTGATCGGATCGAGAAAGCCGGCCGCGTCGCCAAGCAGCACCGCCCCCGGCGCGTACCCGGCGCGCGCGCGGGCGGCGAGCGGCGTGGCGAGCAGGTCGCTGACGGGCTCGGCGCCTTCGAGCAGCTGGCGAAGACGCGGCGGCGCCGCACGCCAGCGGTCGAAGATCGGCTCGAGCGGCTGCGACACTGCGCCGGCTTCGGCGAGCAGTGCCACGAGCACCTCGCCCGCCGGCAGCGGCGTCACGTAGAACTCGTGGCCACGCCCGAGGAAGATGTCCACCCAGGGCTCGGCGGTGCGTCCCGCCGCGAGGCGGTAGTGGCGGCGCGCCCCGATGCGAGAGCGCGGCACCGGCACGTTCAGATGCAGCCGATGGCGGAAGCGCGAATGGGCGCCGTCGGCGGCAACGACGAGCGGCGCGCGCCGCACCTCGCCGTGAACCTGCACCCCCGCGACCCGGCCGTTCTCGACCTCCGGGCCCGCGACCATCGCCGCGGTGTGCGCGCACACCCCTGGCGTTGCGGCCGCGATGTCGAAGACCTGCCGATCGAGCACCAGGCGTCGCTGGCCCCGGCCGCACGACTCTTCCCCGGGCGCCGAAGGAAACCGGCCCACCGCGACACGCGACCCGTGGTGGTACCTCACGCCCCGAAACGGCACCCCGCCGCCGCCGTCCGGGAGCCCCAGGCGTTGCAGTGCTGCCACGCCCGCCGGCATGATGCCTTCGCCGCACGGCTTGTCGCGCGGGAAGGTCTGCGCTTCGAAAAGCTCGACCGAACAGCCACGGCGCCCCAGCGCGATTGCCAGCGACGCACCGGCAATGCCGCCACCGACGATGACGACGTCAGTCACTTGGGGCCGGGGCCTTCGGCCCCGGTAGGGCGGGTAGGGCGGGTGAGGCGGGTGGGGTGAGTAGGGTCGGTCAGGCGAGTAGGGAAGAAGCGGGGCTTGGTCCGCATCCGCGCGGCGTACTCGGGGTTGGCCAGGAGCACGCGATCCTCGACGCGGATGCGTGCGCGCAGTACGAACAGGTGCGCCACGGCGCCGAGTGCCGCCGTGATCCACGCCGTGTGCACCAGCGGCAGCGCCAGTAGCTCCACGAACACGGCGACGTAGTTGGGATGCCGAATCCAGCGGTAAGGGCCGGTGTCCACGACACCGTGTCGCGTCGAGTCCATGATGCCGACGTTCCACAAGCGCCCCAGCGTCTGGATCACCCACCAGCGCGTCCATGTGGCGAGCACCAGGCAGACCAGAGAGGGCAGCGCCAGCAGCGGCAGGAACGGCCGCCGCAGCCACACGACCTCGGCGGCCGCGCCCGCAAGGATGGCCGCATGGAGGAGCGCCATCCAGCCAAAGTTCCGCTCGGGGACCGGCACGGCCCCCGCGCGAATCATGGCGTGGCGGTTGCGGGCCGACACCGCCAGCTCCGCGAACCGCAGCAGCGCCACGGCGCCAACCACGATCAGGTAGGCCGTAACGGTCGGCGCCAGACGGCTGGAAAGGCCAAGAGTAGTGCTCATGATCGAGTATTCCGGTCGCCTTTCGAGCCGTCTACGCCCGCCTGAAGGGCGGGCAATCAGATACTGCCCTCGCGAGGCGGAGCCGTTCCTGTCGGTCCGAGGCGAAGCCTCGCGAGATTCAGTCCCAGGCGAGCAGCGCCGTCTCGGCACTGAAGCCCGGGCCGAACGCCGCCAGCATGCCGTAGGCGCCGCGCGGAACGGTGCGGGTGCGCAGCCACTCGTCCAGCACGAACAGCACCGAGGCGCTCGACTGGTTGCCGCACTCGCGCAGCACGTTCCACGACGGCTGCGTGTCGGCATCGGTCAATCCGAGCTCGTCCTGGATCGTTTGCAGCAGCCGCTGGCCGCCCGGATGGATGACGAACGCCGCCACGTCCGCGATGCTGAGACCGCGCCGTGAGAGCGTCGCGCACAGAATCGACTTGATGCGCTCGCGAATCAGCTGCGGCACGTCCTTCGACAGGATGATGTGAAAGCCGTCGCCCTGCAGATCGAACCCCATCGCGCCGATCGAGTCGGGCAGCAGGTAGCTCGCGACTTCGAGCACCTTGGGGCCGGGCAGCGGCCGGCCGGTCACGACCGCCGCGGCGGCGCCGTCGCCGAAGAGGATGGTCGAGATCAGGTTGGCCTGCGACGTGTCGCGGCGCTGGAACGTGAGGCTCGGCAGTTCCACGGCGACGACGAGCGCGGTGGCGCCGGGATACGCCCGCACGAAATCGGTGGCGCGGCCGATGGCGGCGGCCCCGGCAGCGCACCCGAGCTCGGTGATGGGCAACCGCCGCGTGTCGGGACGGAATCCCATCTGGTTGATGAGATGCGCGTCGAGCGAGGGAATCATCACGCCTGTGCACGAGACCGTGATCAGCAGGTCGACGTCGGACGGCGACAGCCCTGCCTTGCGCAGGCCGCTCTCGGCCACCTCGCGCCCCAGCGTGATGGCGTGTTCCTGGTACTCGCGAGTGAGCGTCGAGAGCGGACGCGGCTCGATGATGTAGTCGACGGGATGAATGAAGAACCGCCGACGCACCTGAGAATTGTCCACGATCGCCATCATGGCGTTGAGACGCCGTTCGTCGATCGAGAAGGTGCTGCCGAAGTAGCGTTTGACGTCGTCCCGGGTTATCTCGTGCGCGGGGAGGGCCGTCGCGGTCGCGGCAATGCTGATTTGCTGCTCCATGTCTGCACAGCAAGTGTATCTACTCCGCCACACGATCGCTCGATCATCGGCCGCCTGCGCAGGCCGCGTAGTACCGATAGACCCGCAGCCATGTCGTACAGACGCCCGGCCCGCTTCGGCAGCGCACGGGAGTGAAGCGTGCGTGCCGGGCGGGCCGGTGGTGGAGAGAGAGCGGTGCTTACGCCGCGGGGCGCAGCGTCAGGAACAGGCTCCGGCCCTCGCGGTTCACCAGCACGAGCGCCGGCTTGCCGTTGATGTGCTCAATCGCGGTCTTGAGCTCGGCCACCGTCGTCGTCGGCCGGCCGTTGACCTTTTCGATCACGTCGTTGGGCTCCACCCCGCTCTCGGCGGCGGCGCCGTCCGGGTCGACGTCCGTCACCACCACGCCCTTGGTGGAACGCGGCAGCGAGTACTCCTGCGCGAGCTCCGGCGTGAGCGGCGACACCGACATGCCGAACCGGCCGGGCGAGGCGGGCTCACCGCGCTCGTTGCGGCCGTTGGCCTCGGTCTCGGCCTTCAGCTCGTCGAGCTTCGCGCTCACTTCGCTGGGGCGGCCGTCGCGGACGATCTTCAGCGCCACCGACGTACCCGGCGTCGTGTTGGAGATCGCGTTGCGCAACTCGTTGCCGTCCGACACCTGCCGCCCCGCGACCTCGGTAATCACGTCACCCTGCTTGACGCCGGCGCGTTCGGCCGGGCTGCCCGGCTCCACCTGGTTGACGAGCGCTCCGCGCACGTCGCTGAGGCCCAGGCTCGAGGCCAGGTCGGCTGTGATCGGCTGCACCGTGACACCCAGCTTCGCCCGGCGCACGCTGCCGCTCGAAATCAGCTGGCCCATGACGTTCTTCGCCATGTTCGATGGAATCGCGAAGCCGAGGCCGATGCTGCCGCCCGACGGCGACAGGATCTGCGAGTTGATGCCGAGCAGCTCGCCCTGCAGGTTGACCAGCGCGCCGCCCGAGTTGCCGCGGTTGATCGGCGCGTCGGTCTGCAGGAAGTCCTGGAAGCTGCCGTCGCCGGTGGCGGTGGTGCGCCCCTTCGCGCTGATGATGCCCGAGGTCACCGTCTGCCCGACGCCGAGCGGGTTGCCGATGGCGAGCACCACGTCGCCCACGCGGGCCTTGTCGGAGTCGGCCAGCGGCATGGTGCGCAGCCCCGTGGCCTGCACCTTCAGCACCGCCAGGTCGCTCAGGGCGTCATCGCCAACGACCGTCGCGGTCAGGACGCGGCGATCCGACAGCTCCACTTCCACACGATCGGCGCCAGCCACCACATGGTGGTTGGTCAGGATGTAGCCGTCTGGATTGACGATGACGCCCGAACCAAGGCCTTCCTCGCGCGGCATGCGCGGCGGGCGGCCGCCGCCGCCGCGCTCGTCGAACTCGCGGCCGAAGAACTCGCGGAAACGCGGGTCGGAAAACGGCAGCGCCGCGGGCGAGACCTGCGGTTTCCGGGCCACATGGATCGTGACCACGCTGGGAGTGACCTGATCGACTACGGTGGCGTACGAAGAGACACCGGCGATGGCGGGCGCCGCGGGGGCCGGGGCGGGAGCGGCCGCTGCGAGGGCCGGACCGGCGGCCTGCACGGCGGAAGCGTCGCGCCACGTCGCGCCCGCAGCGACCCCGCACAGCGCGGCCACCACGCCAACGGCCGCCGCATAGCTACGCGCCGCCCGTCGCGTGTCCCGCGGCGATGTGAAATGCGTCATAGAAGTGAAACCTCCATGTTCTGTTGGACGACGGACCCGTCCACTTGGACGGGCCGGTGCGGGAGGCCCTGGTTCCGTGGCGGACAGCGACGTCGACTCGTCGCGAAAGCTCCGCCCGTCGTGGCGCTCGATCTGGACGATCGGACTGACGCACGGGCGGCCGAAACGGCCGCGGAGTCCCAGCAGCCGAGCCAGTCCGTCGCCCGAATCTGTACACTCGTGCCGTGTGAGTGTCCGGAGGGCTCGAGTCTCGACCGTGGCCGCCGTGGCGGCCGTGCTCGCGGCGCTCGCCGTTCCCGCGCGTGCGGCCGAGTATTTCGTGTCGGCCGGCGGGGTGGGCAACGGCAGTGGTAGTTTCCCGTTCGGCCGGATTCAGGACGCACTGAACGCCGCGCGCGCCGGGGACGTAATTACTGTCGCGCCCGGCACCTACACTGAGAGTCTATCCACGGTCCGCAGCGGATCCGCACGCGCGCCGATTACGCTCCGGGCGGCGCAGCCGCGCACGGCGATCGTCACCAGCCCGGGCCGCATTCTGCACGTTACCCACCCCTACCTGGTGGTGGACGGTCTGGTGCTCGACGGCCAGTATGCCGGCGACGATACGGTGCGGGTGACGAGCAGCGGCGACTTCTTCGTGCTGCGGAACACCGAGGTGCGCCGCAGCAGCAAAGACCTCATCGACATGGCCGCGCCAGAGGGCGTGCTCATCGACGGCTCGCTGCTGCACCACGCGCTCAACGCCGCCGGCGGCCGCTCCGATGCGCATGGCATCGTGGCCGGCGCCGTGCGCGACCTGACGATTCGCGGCACCGAGATCCACACCTTCTCGGGCGACGGGCTGCAGGTGGATCCGGGCCGGGCCGAACCCGGCTGGGATCGGGTGACGATCGAGGGCTCGAAGATCTGGCTGGCGCCGCTGCCGGCGGCCGAGAACGGCTTTGCCGCGGGTGCCGTTCCCGGCGAGAACGCGGTGGACACCAAGGCCTCGGCCACCAACGTGCGCTCGCGGATCACGATCCGCGACACGATCGCATCCGGTTTCCGCGACGGGTTCATCGCCAACATGGCGGCCTTCAACTTCAAGGAGTACGTCGACGCCACCGTGGACGGCGTGACCGTGTTCGACTCGCAGATCGCCTTCCGGCTGCGCGGCCCCGACGACGGGGCGCGGGTGCTGGTGAAGAACGCCGTCGTCTACGACGTCGCCACCGCGTTCCGCTACGAGGACGACATCCAGAACCTGCGCATCTGGAACAGCACCATCGGCGGCAACGTGTCGCGCACGTTCCAGGCCGCGTCCGCGCTCAAGGCCACCCTCGACGTGCGGAACCTGCTCTCGATGCCTGCGCTCACCTCCGAGGCGAAGCCGTCGTCGAACCTGCGCGTCAGCGCATCGTCGTTCGTCGACGCGTCCACTCACGACTACCACCTCGCGCCGGGGTCGCCGGCCATCGACAGCGGCGAGGGTCTGGGCGACGTGACGATCGATCGCGACGATCTCGCGCGCCCGCAGGGCAGCCGGTACGACGTGGGCGCCTACGAGCGCCCGGCCGGCACGACGGGCGGCACGGCTGCTGCCGATGGCGCTCCGGCCCCGCGTTAGCCGCGCGGCTGCGCCGGCACTCGGTGTATCGTCCTTTCGGGATGCGGAATCTGCTGATCGGCTCCGCGCTGGCGGGGGCCCTGGCGCTGGCGGCGTCGCCGGTGACCATCGCCGGTATCGACGCCTGGAAAATCGTGCTGGCCGCCGCGGGCCTGGTGTTGTTCGTGACTGCGGGACGGGGGCGCGCCCCGTCAGCCTGACTGGGAGGCGGGGCCGGGAGCCGCGAGCCGGTGGCCTACATCTTCTCGTTCAGCAGCTTGAGCCACGCCTCGGCCGCGGCTGTGGGCTCGACCTTCCGTTCCATCACGATGTTCCGCGTGCTGTAGCCCACGCCGTAGATGCGCTCGTTGGCGTCGCGGTCGGCGCGAATCGTCGACCCGGCCAGGCTCACCCCCGCAAACAGGCCGCGCGACCGCGAGTAGCTGAGAATCTGCGCCTGCATCTTGTAGTCGGTGGAGGCGGTCGCTTCGCGCCCCACCGGTCCGGCCGCCACCGACGCGTCGCCGCCGATCTTGAAGGTGTTCTGCGTCAGGTTGCTCACGCCGCGTTCGTTGACCACGACCAGCACGATGTCGGTGGCCTGACCGCCGATCTGGAACCCGAGGCTGCCCCCAGTGAGCGTGACGAACGCCGGGGCCGACCAGCCGTTGGCCGACTTGACGCTCATGACCCCTTTGCCGCGCTGCCCGCCGACGAGCAGCGCGCCCTTGACCGTGGAGGGAATGACGACGACGGCCTGCGCCTTCTCGATGATCGCCTCCGGCACACCCTTGTCTGGCGCGGACAGCACTTCGTCGAGCACTCGCGCGGCCTCGATCACGCGGTCGGTTTCGATCTGTTGCGCCAGCGCCAGCCCGGGCAGCAGCGCGAGCGCGATCGCCGCCGCGGTGGCGGCCAGCTTCCTCATGGGTCCTCCTCGGCGTCGACGGGAGGCCGTCGGGGCGAGAAAGCCCGAGCGTATCACGAGGCTTCGGGACGCCTACGTATTCACCGCCGACGGCTTCGTGATCGTCCCGAGATCATCCACGCGTGACAGTTCTTTCTTCGGGTTATTGAGCCGCCGTCCGCCTTCGCCGTCCGCGAGCAGCACGCTCTCGTGGAGCAGATCGCTGTCGCGAACCTGCCGGACGACCTCCAGATCGATCTTGTGTGCGCTGATGAGCGCCGGTTTCTTGATCCTGGCGAGGTTGTCCAGCACATCGCTCTCGCGGATTGGCAGGCCGCTGCGCTTCGCGTTCTGGAACAGCCAGTTGAGGGCGATGCCGTTGAGGCTCGCGTTCTCGTTGCCGCCGCCCACGTCGGAGTGCACGCCGCGGAACCACACTTCCTGCAGCCGCTCCTGCGCGGGGCCGGTGCCGCCGAGACGGGTGAGCGGGAAGAACAGCCGCGTCTCGTCGAGCGCCATCGCGTGAAACACCGTCTTGGCGTTGGGAGGAAGGTTGAGTCTGTGCCCCGCGTTGACGTGTTCCCCCGGCAGCCCGAACTGGCCGACGACGTCGAACAGGCCGATGAAGCGCACCGACACGTCCGTCATCTTGCTCGCGATCTCGTTGGCGAACGAGAGCGCGAGCGCCGCGCCGCGGCTGAAGCCGGCGATGTCCACGATGTCGTCGCCGGCGTCGATGTTGTTCTCGAGCCGCTCCATCGCCTGCCGCACCCGCTGGTGCCCGCCGATGCCGAACGCTTCCGAGAAGCTGCGGCCGACGAAGGTGCGCGCTCGTCTCCCGACACCCTTGAGGTAGAGGCTGCCGCGCGGCTTGTCCGGGTCCTCGTTCTTGTCTGGATCTTCGTACGCCTGGAAGAACTTGCACGCGTTCGAATCGTGTTCGAGGCCCTCCTGATCATCCTGTCCGGTGCCGTCGAAGACATAAAGCGCCATGATGAACCTCGCTTGTGCTGTGAGAAACGTGTGGCGGGACGGATCCTACTGAAGAACGTCTCAGCCGCCGCGCCCGAACAGCGAGGACAAGCTCGTCCGCTAAGACGACGCGGGCCGGATCGAGGCGAAAACTTGGAGGCCGGTTCCGACACCGCCGTACTGAGGACGGATGGAAGGCGGGACCAGCGCGGCCGACACCGCGCCGCCCAACCCCAGTTGCACGCCGCCTCGCGGGGCGAGCTGGCGCACGTAACCGCCCTGAATCTTGCCGACCGTGAAGATGGCGAACGGCTGTTCGTGAATGTGCAGCGCGTGCGACGGTTTCCCGTTGAGCTCGGCGCGGCCGAACAGGATGTCGCGCCTGGTGAGACCGAGAGTGCCTTCGAGCAGACCGGCGTGCGTGCGTTGCCCTCGCTCGGTGTTGCTGCCCCAGGCGAGCGTAACCGCCACGGGGCGGCCCGCGGCCGCCGGGCGCTCGTAGCTGGCCGAGGCGGTGACGCGGGCCATGTCGTAGCGCGCGCCCCCGGCGAACTCCTGCTCGGCCGCCTCGAGCCGGCCCGCCGACACCTGTAGTGCGAGCGTGGGATGGGGCCGCAGCGACAGACGGGCGGCGTATGAGTCGAGCGGCGCGAGGTCGAAGCCGTAGCGCGCTTCATCCGGCTCGCGCCCGTTGAAGGCCGACGCCTCCACGCGCCAGCGCGCGCCGGACAGCCCGCCAGTGGCCACGCCGAAGGCGATGTGGGTGGCGTCGAGCCAGTGATGGGTGATGGGCGCCACCGGGTTCGGCATGGCGGAGCGGCGGTGGGGAAACGCGGGCGGGCCGAGCGCGGGCTCGCCGGCCGGGCCGCCGTAGACGTGCCACGCCAAGCCACCGTTCAGCGGGCGCGTGTATTCGCCGGCGACCTCCATGAACAGGTCGTGCGGGTGCTGCCGATCGTGCAGCCCATCGCCGTCGCACAGTTCGCCCGTGGCGAGCAGGTTGGGGTAGCCGCAGCCGGGGATCGTCCAAGGCTCGAGGCTGATCATCGCCCGCGCGCCGACGCGCCCGCCGGCCAGCGGCCGCCGCCCCATGGCCATGAACCAATTGATGCTGCCGAATTGGTGCGCGCCGCGATGAATGGGCGCGAACTCCTGGAGGTATTGCAGGAACGCGACGCCGTGGAGCATCACGTCCCACTGGCCCACTCCCACGTGCGGGCCGGGGAGCATGGGCGTGGTGGCCGGCACCCACGACGTGCCGGACGCCTCGTGGCTGTCGAATAGTCCGTGGCCCACGTGCGCGGCGTGTGCCGCGTGGTCCCCGTCCGGCGGCGTTGGTGGCGGATCGTCCTGGGCCGCCGCGGGCATCGGGCCGATCGCGAGCAACAGCGCCAGGGTGAGACCTCGAGCGAGCGGCAACATCGAAGTATAGGCAAGGTAGAGGCGGGTCTTCAGACCCGCCTGCCATAATGGACACAGAGGGATCGATGACAGACAAGACGTATCCAGTCGAAAAGACCGACGCCGAGTGGAAGGCGCGGCTGACACCGGCCCAGTACGCCGTCTTGCGCGGCCACGGGACCGAGCGGCCCGGGTCGTGCGCGCTGCTCAACGAGAAGCGCGTCGGCACCTTCTCGTGCGCGGGGTGCGATCAGCCGCTGTTCATGACCGGGCGGAAGTTCGAGAGCGGCACCGGCTGGCCGAGCTTCTTCGAGCCGCTCGAGGGGTCGATCGAGTCCACGGACGATCACAGCTACGGCATGGTGCGGACCGAGGTGCACTGCAGCCGGTGCGGCAGCCACCTCGGCCACGTGTTCCCCGACGGCCCGCCGCCGACCGGCCTGCGCTACTGCATCAACGGCATCGCCTTGAATTTTGCCCCCGCCGACCACTCGACGGCTTGAAAGGGCAGCCACGCTTGTCAATTCGAGGCGAGCCTCGCTAGACTCGCGCCCATGCACAAGCTGATTCGGGCCGGTCTGGTGTTGAGTCTGGTGGCTGCCGCGCTGCCCGCGCTCGCGGAGACGCCAGCCGGATCGCTGTCGGCGCTCAGCACGCAGCCGTCGATGAACGTGTTCCGGCGCTTCGCGGTGGATCGCGCGAAGATGATCGAGTTCTACGGCGACGTGCTCGGCCTGAAGCAGCTGCCGTCGTTGCAGCTCGGTGGCGGCAACGAGATGATCCTGTTCGAGATCGGCACCGCGCAGGTGAAGCTGCAGGCGTCGCAGGCCGCCAGCCAGTATCCGGGCGGCGGCGTGAAGGACGCGACCGGCCTGCGCGTCTTCACCTTCTTCTATCCCGACGAGGCCGCGCTCACGGCGAGGTTTGCCGCCAAGGGCTACCCGGCGCCGTCGTTTACCGCGCGCGCCGCCGGCGGGCGCGCCGCGATGGTGCTCGATCCCGAGAAGCAGTGGGTGGAACTCGTGGTGCTGCCGGGCGCCCCGGCCGGCACCTACCGCCGCTTCGAGGTGGGGATCACCGCGTCGAACCTCGACCGCAGCCGCGAGTTCTACCGCTCGTTCGTGGGCCTCGAGGAGTTGCCGCCAATCGCCGATCCGGTGCTCGGCGCCACCAAGTACCCGTTCCGCCACGGCGACACCACCATCAACGTGTGGTCGTTCGGGCAGGCGGTGCCGGCGAACAAGAGCAGCGCCGGCATTCAGTACGTCATCAGCAACGTCGAGGCGGTGGATGCGAAAGCCAAAGCCGCGGCGGTCACGATCGATCGGCCGCTCGGCCCATTCGGTACCGGCCTGCGCACCATCTGGTTGTCGGATCCGGACGGCGTCACCAACTACTTCGCTCAGATCATGCGTCGGGCGCCGGCCGCGGTTCCTGCGACGCAGTAATCGCCGGGCGGTCTGAAGACCTGCCCCCCTACGCGCGCCGGCCATTCGCAGCATGCGCGAATGGATTGCGGCGGCCCTGTCGAGCGTCCGGACGTTCCGTCATGCCGTTGCCGTTGCGTAACAGAGCGGTTTCGGCGGCCAACCCGGGAGCGGCGCGGCCGGCGGAACGTCCGGGTTATTGCGGGTGCGGCGGATCGTGCACTACGGACTGCGGCTGGGTTGCAATTCTTGCAGCCGTGACGCGACGCTCAGCCCTCTTCTTCTTCTTCGTTCGAGGCCTTCTGGCCGTCTTCGTCCTCGTCGTCGTCTTCCGCGTCCTCGTCGTCGTCGTCGTCGAATCGATCGTCGTCGTCTTCCTCGTCCTGTACGGGCGCGTTGTCCGGGGCTACTACGACACTGTCAGGGTCGACACCCACGCTTGCGAGCGCCGGTTCGTCCAGGATGTCTTCGGGTGAGTCGGCGCCGGTGCCTTTGGTCATGTCCGCCATGATGTGCTCCATTTCCGCCGGCACCCATGCGAGGATTGGGCGCGGCTCACGGGAACACAGCAAGATGCCGGCCAGCGCCGACGGCCCGGCAGGCAGGTGAGCTGGTCGGTAAGAACTTCGTAATACGTGGCCGGGTCCCAACGTGGTCGCGGGTCGTCAGACCCGCTTCACTGAACCTTGATCGCGAGCGGCACCATCACTGTGCCCCAGTGGAGCCGTAGCGTGGCGTCCTTACCGTCCACGGCGGGAAAGTAGTACGCCATCGACTCCATGTGCGCCCCCTGCTCGGGTTTCACCGTAACGCGCAGGGCATCGCGTGCCTCACCTGGGTAGTTCAAGTGGAAGGCGTCGGCCTCGCGGCTGAAGATGAACGTCCACGACTCGGCGCCGGGAATCGTCCACAGGCTGTACTTGCCGGCGGCGAGGGGCTGTCCGTTGACCTGCACCTCGCGTGTGACCGCGAAGGTCGAGCCCTGGTCGGCGCCCGGGTGCCAGATGCGGCCGTACGGCACCAGCGCGCCGAAGAGCGCCCGGCCGCGCGCCACCGGCCGCCCGTACTCGATCGTGATGTCGGTGTTGGCGATCTTCTGGGCGACCGATCCCCGCTGGCTGCGCACCACTTTGTCGAGCGGAATAATGTCGTCTTTCTGGGCCGAGAGAGGCACGACGGCGAGCGACAGCAGAACGACAGGAATGATGTGGCGCATGCGACCCACCTGACCTTATGGCAGTGCAAACACGTACAGCTGCCCTGTGTTGCTGGGCTTGAGCTCGGGCGTCAGCCGCAATTCGGTGGTCGAGACGAGCGACGATCCCGTCGTGACGGCCACGTACTGCTTCCCGTCGACGGCGAATGTCACCGGGAACCCGACCACCGGGGCGCCGAGGTTCTGCTCCCACAGGATCTTGCCGGTGCGGTCGTCGAAGGCGCGGAAGCGGCCGTTGACGTCGCCGCCGAACACCAGGCCGCCGCCGGTGGCGACGAGCGACATCGTGCCGGCGCGCTGCTCGTACTTCCACAGCGTCTTGCCCGTCTCCACCGAGATTGCCCAGATCGACCCCACCTTGTCCGTGCCCGGCGCGAGAATCGACGGCATGTTGAGGCCGTAGACGAGCGCAGGGTCGCGCTTGTCGGTCGTCGTTTTTGCGTTCATGCAGACGTTCTGCAGCGGATAGAACATGACGTTGGTGCGCGGGTTGTACGCGCCCGCCGGCCAGTTCTTGCCGCCGGACCCCGCGCTCGGGCAGATCATCTTTTCCTCGCCCAGCTTCGAGAAGGTCGATTCTGGATTGACAGTGACTTCACCGGTGGCGCCGTCGATCTTCGAGATGACGTTCTGCATCACCGTCGGCCGCGCCCACAGGAACTCGCCGGTCTGCCGGTCCAGCGTGTAGACCAGGCCGGTCTTGCCGGGAATGCCGGTGATCACCTTGCGGCGTTCACCCGGCTTGATCTTGGGGTTGATCCACGGCACTTCCTTCGGGTCGGGCGACACGGCCGTTTCCACCAGCAGGCGCTCGAACGGGTGATCGAGGTCCCAGTGATCGACGACGTGCTGGTAATACCACTTGATCTTCCCGGTGTCGGCGTCGATCGCGAGCGTCGAGTTGTGGAAGAGATGCTTCTTGTCGTTGCCGCCGAGGGTGAACTTCGGCGCCGGGATGGTCACCGACGTGCCGACGAAGATGGTGTTCGTCTCCGGGTCGTAGCTCGGCACCATCCACGTGCCCACGTGCCATCGCTCGGCCATCGGCACATCGCCCCACGTGTCGTAGCCGAGCTCGCCCGGCAGCGGAATCGTGCGCGTGCGCCACAGCTCCTTCCCGGTCTTCGCGTCGTGCGCGGTGACGACGCACGCGTCGTTGCCCGCCTGCGGCTGGCACTGGCGCCCCTCGATCACCTTGCCGTTGGCGATGATCGGTCCCGAGCTCGCCGACGCGCGCGCGGTCGCCTCGAGCACTTTCGTTTCCCACACCAGTGCTCCTGTGGTCGCGTCGATGGCGTACATCTGGTTGTCGGCGCTGCCGTCGATAATGGTCGTGCCCCAGATGGCGATGTTGCGGTTGGTGCCGCCGCGGACGCCTTCGGGCAGCTTGCGGCGGTTCTCCCAGATCAGGTCGCCCGTCTTGGCGTTGATGGCCTGGATGTAATCGGCCGGGCCGGGCGCGTACATCACGCCGTCGTAGACGAGCGGCGTGGATTCCATGCTGCCGTTGCCCATGCCGCGGGCCCACACCATCTTGAGCTTGCCGACGTTGGTGCGATCGATCTGATCGAGCGGGCTGAAGCCCTGGCTGTCGAGCGTGCGCCGCCACGAGAGCCAGTTCG
>Ga0207659_10000307_pt1 | contig 29582 bp, 33 predicted proteins | sample KBSM43metaG_FD_184330 | JGI IMG/M metagenome (GOLD analysis project Ga0207659, IMG submission 184330) | Miscanthus rhizosphere microbial communities from Kellogg Biological Station, Michigan, USA - KBS M4-3 metaG (SPAdes) (version 2) | ecosystem: Host-associated > Plants > Roots > Rhizosphere >...
ACCGACACCTTGCGACACACGGGCTGCTCGGCATGCAATTTCGGGTCGAATCGGAGAGCGGCGAGATGACGATCGAGTCTGCCCCTGGCTGCGGCACGGCGATCTTCGCGTCGCTTCCCGAGATGGGTCCGACGCCCGTTCCCGTCGAAAGCGGCAAGCAGGTCGTTGCCGCCTAATCGCGGCGGCCGAATCGAGCCGCCGCGCTGTCGGCATCGTCCTACAGTTACTGGCACAGTCCCCCGACAATCCAGCGGCGGCGAGACCTATCGCAGCGACAATGCGCCCGTCCCACACTAGTTCATCGCGTCGAGCCGGATCGGACGATGCGAGATGCGGAAGCGTTGGGACGCTCTCCATCGGAACCGGCACCCTCCAAAGGACCTTCAAAATGAACATGCCAAGCTCTACGACGAAACCGTTCGGCCAAACCCCAACCAACGTGGCCGATCAGGCCTCGACCGCTGCCGACAGCGCCATTCGCTCGACCCAGCGGACTGCCGACGAAGCCTTCGATGCGCTGTCCAACAAGGTCGACGACCTTCGCAGCCAGGCAGCTCCGCTGATCAATCGTGTTTCCGCCAAGGCGGAAGACGCCGCCAAGCGCGGCCTCGAGGCCATGCGCGACAGCTCGCAGCAGTTGCGCGAGAAAGCCCAGCTCGCCAGCGAGTCGACGGTCGCCTACGTCAAGGACGAGCCGGTCAAGTCGATGCTGATCGCTGCCGCGACCGGTGCGCTGTTGATGGGTCTTGTCAGCCTGATGGGTCGTTCGCGCGACTGATCGAGCCGGTGCGTCGGTCGCGGTGCGGCCGACGCCTTCCCATTTCCTCTCCCTTGTAGCCAGGGAAAGCCCATGATCCATCCGCTGTTGCATCTGATCGCGACCAAGCCGCAATTGCTCGGCGATCACGTGGAGGCCTATGCCGAACTGGTCGGTGCCGAAGTCGGCGCGACGTCGAAGATGTGGATCTCGCGGGTCGTGTTCTATGCGGTCTCTTTGTTTCTGCTGTCGGCGGGCCTGATCTTTGCCGGTGTCGCACTAATGCTCTGGGCAGTCGTTCCTCCTGACAACATGAATTGGCCGTGGCTTCTGATCCTCGTGCCCTTGGTGCCCCTGATTGCGGGCGCGTTCTGCATCATGAAAGCCCGCGCGCACGTGGACCGCAAGTCGTTCGAAACAGTGAAGAAGCAGCTCAGCGAAGACATGGCGATGCTGCGTGATGTGAGTGCTGCGACATGAGCGCCGTGCTGTCCTCACCCTCGTCGATCGAGGTGTCGACGCCGAACGTTTCGGCCACGGCGGGTCTCTCGGCGCAGGATCGGGTTGTCGGGGCGATCGAGCGCCTAGCGCTTTCACGCGAACGACTGCGCAGCACGATGATGCCGGCACCACCGAAATCGAGCTCAAACGCGTCAGCGATCAGCGGTGCCGACGGCTCGTTCACTGCCAATCTTGCCGAACGCGTGAAGGAACTGCCAGGCGCAGCCATGGTGATCGATGCGGTGCAGACCTGGTGGTCTCAGCATCCGTTGCGGACGGCCACCCTGGTCGCCGGCGAAGCGTCGCGCAAGTTTGCGGCACCGCTTGCCGAGCGCAACCCTGTGGCGTTGATCCTCGGTGCCGTTGTCGTTGGTGCGCTGGTGGCATGGACACGTCCTTGGCGTTGGATCCTGCGGCCTGCGCTCCTTGCCGGCCTGCTTCCGGCAATCGCATCGCGGTTCATGAGACAGCTTCCGCTCGAGTCGTGGCTGCGTATGTTTGCATCCGTGACCGCACGCTCGGCGCGCGAAACGGTGGCAAGCTCGGCGGCCCGATCGACGACGCCATCTTCGAGCCCGATTGATGCGAGCACGGCTCGCGGCGAGTTTCCGTCGACGAATTCCACAACCGGTGCGCCGGCTCCCGCAACCTACCGTCAAGGCGACAGCGTCCGCGCAGCCGTGCCTTGAACCGCTTACCTCCCAACGGCCCCTTGCCGTCCCCGCCCCTGCGCGGGATGTACGGTCGGTCTCCCTCCGTGGGGTCTTTAAAAACGCGCTTCGGCGCGTTTTTTTTTGAGTTCAAGGCGTCGCGGTCACGTCCTACACCGGTTGACGCGCCGCTCCGATGGAGCGTACGCATGCCTGTTCTTAGAGTACTGGCATTGCGACGCATCGCATCGACGATGGTCCGCACCGGGAAACAACAACATGCTTAAGTGGGCCGTCATCTTCGCCGTCATCGCCGTCATCGCAGGCCTGTTCGGCTTCACGGGCATCGCCGCAGGAGCGGCGGGCGTCGCAAAGATCCTGTTCCTGGTCTTCCTCGTCCTGTTCGTCGCCGTCGTGCTGTTCGCCCTTCTCGGCATCGGCGCGGCCACCAAGAAGTAACTCCGCATCTTCGGCGACCTCTACCAGAAAGATTCCTGATGAAGAACCAACCGATTTCGACCAACGTGCAACCGCTTCCGAAGACCGTTGAGCAGCGTCTGCAACTCGATCAGACTGCGCTCGATGCGGCCAAGCGCAGTCTCGAAGACGGCGCAGTGACACCGAGCTATGGTCCGTGGCGCGAAGACATCGTGAAGCTGCTGAACGACGCGCTCGCCACCGAGCTGGTCTGCGTCCTTCGCTACAAGCGTCACCACTACACCGCGAAAGGCCTGTCCTCACCCGCGATCGCCGAAGAGTTCATGGTGCACGCGCAGGAAGAGACCGAGCACTCCGAGAAGATCGCCGAGCGCATCGTGCAGCTTGGCGGCGAACCCGATTTCTCGCCCAATAGCCTGACCGAGCGCAGCCACGCCGATTACGACGAATCGATCGAGCTCAACGCGATGATCCGCGCCAACCTCGTGGCCGAACGGGTCGCCATCGAGGCCTACAGCCAGATGATCGCGCTCATCGGCGACAAGGACGTGACGACACGCCGTGTTCTCGAGTCGATCCTGAGCCAGGAGCAGGAGCATGCCGACGAGCTAAGCGACTGGCTGAGCACATGAACGCACTTTGAGTCTCGATGCCCGTCGACGGTGGGGCCTATCACCGTCAGTCCAAGCAGAACTCTTAGTCAACCCCTGGAGAACCCACCATGTACCTTCGCACCACTCTCGCTTCCGCGATCACCGCCGTGATGCTCTTGACCACAGCCGGCTGCGCCGTGACGCGCGGTCAAGAATCTGTCGGTACCTACGTCGATGACGCGTCTATCACGACCTCCGTCAAGGCCAAGATGGTCGAGAACAAGGACGTCGACGCCTCGGCCATCAAGGTCGAGACGCTCAATGGAACTGTCATGCTGTCCGGCTTCGCGAAGAACTCGCTCGAAAAGAGCACTGCCGGCAACATCGCGATGGGCACCAAGGGTGTCAAGAACGTCAAGAACGAGATTGCCGTACGTCCGTGAGTGACTAACTAATGGGCCTGCATCGGCCCCAGTCAAAATTGCAAACCCCCTGCATCGTGAGATGCAGGGGGTTTGTCTTTGATCAAGAAGCGACCGGGGCGCTCGGACGATTCAGAACTTGCGCTGCATGTAGATGCCGAGCACGCCTTTGCGCAGCCGCACGGTCATGCGGTCGTCGCCATCGAGGCGGATGCCCAGGCCCTCGCGAAGAAAGTTCACCCGCGATTGCTGTGGCTTCCATTCGAGGCCTATTTTGCTGGCGTACGCAGCGCCGCCGGTTGATTCCGTGGACCGGTCGAGCAACGTGCTGGCGGTCGGCGGCTCGCTCCCGCGCCGCAGACCGACGCTGAGTGACGGCAGGGTCGGGACCAGCGGGCCGGCGTTGTCGGAGAGCAGATCGACGCGGCGGCCGTCCTGGGCGGGCATCGCAAAGCTCATTCCGACGTCGAGGCCGCCGCGCGACGCCGACCACCGGTATTGACCTCCGGACAGCTCGGCGCTCGACGACCAGCGCATCGCGGTGAACGTTGAAAGCGCGTCGCGCTCGACCGTCGTTGCGTCGCGGCGGGCATCGGTTACGGTGTCGTAGGCGGGTGTCGCAGCCAGGACGGAGGCCAGCACGACATTCGGCTTGGCGTCGGCAAGAGCTTCCGCAGCTTCGCCGTGACCTGGCATCGAACAGATAGCGACGAAGCCCGCGCACAGAAGCTTATTTGCGGCGGCGCACGGTCGGCGTCGGTGCAAGTCGAACAGCGGCGGTGCAGTTCGCAGATTCATGGCCGGCTCGCGCCGGAGGCCGCGGGCATCGCTGCCGAAGAAGCGGCACCCGATGCGACGACACCCGGAGGCGTCGGCGAATTCGGGCTGCCGGTGGGCGCTTCCGGACCCGCCGTCGAAGCCGGCGCGCTGGCGACCACTGCGGCCGATGGCAGCGACGCATCGGATGCGCCTGCGCTAGGGACCTGCGGCACAGACGCACTGGCGGGCACCACGATCACAGTGGCGGCCGGTGCATCCGTTGGCTTGCTGCAGGCGGCGAGAGCCGTCACTACCGCAAGCGTTCCGCAGATTGCCAATCGGTTCATCGGTCTTCTCCGTGGCGCAGACCGGACGGAGGCCCGATCTCCCGCATGACAAGAGTAAGACGCCGCGCGGTGGCAGCGCATCGGCGGCCACCGAGACACCGAGTGAGAATCCCGACGGGCTCGCGGTAGGACCCTGCCGACTGCAGGGCTTCGAGGGTCAGGTCGGGCAACGGCCCGGTTCGCCTCGGGCGAGCGTCAGCAGTTGATCGCCGATCACCTCGCCGAGCTTCTCGACGGTCCGGCGCTGCGCCTGGGCGAGCGCCGCAGTGCCGCCGCCCGAAGTTTCCCGGAACGATGACTTGCAGCGCAGCGCGGGTGTCTCGACGTTGCGCGGGCCCAGACTCCAGGTGCTCTCGAGCCACGCTTCGCCCGTTTGCGACTCGAAGCGCGTAACGCCGACATAGACCCGCCAGACCACGGCGCCGCTACCGCCGCTTCGCACGTCGAGCGCACCGTAGCGGTTGCTCAGAATATCGATCAGCGCGTGACGAAACTCGTCGCGCAGCGGGCTGGCCCAGCGCTCCTGCTCGAGCAACGTCAGCGTGTCGTCCGGGAGTCGCAGCAGCCATTGCGGCTGATCGACTGCCACCGGAATCCGGATCGGTTCGAGAAAGACGACCGGCCCGCTGCCAACCGGACCGAGACCCTCTTTCGGCGTCGGATGTGTCGGGCTGACCAGTGAATGAAAGTGAACCGCGGGCGGTGCCGCGCACGCGCTGCAGATGAGGGACAGCAGGACGATGGCGAGTCGGCGGCCGGCAGCGCTGCGGGTGGGACGCCGGTCCGGGGTACGCACATCGGATCGGGAAGCCAATGTGCTCATGGTCGGCTCCTCCCGGCGGGCAGCGCCGGATCGCCCGGCTTGCCGCGCAGCAGCGACTCCGGATGCAATTGCAGGTAGTCGGACAGGATGCGCAACGACTTCGCGGCGCGATTCAGTTCTTCCATCGTCTCCTCGACATTGCGCTGCAGCGGCGCGTTCGGATTGGTGACGTTGCGATCGAGGCTGTCGAGCGAGGCCTGCGCGCGCGCGAGCGTGCGTTCGACCTCGGCCAGCGTCTTCTTCGCCTCCGGCGTCAGATCACCGATCGCGGCGCTGGCCTCTGCGAGTGCCTTGCGCGCTTCCGGCGTCAGCTGCGCGATCGCCTTGTTGGCCTGACCCAGGGTCGCGGCCAGGTTGGTCCCGATTTCCTCGAACGGCACCTTGGCCATCTTCTGCACGATCTCGGCGACCTGCGATTGCACTTCGCTGAGCGTGCCCGGCACCGTCGGCATCTCGAGCGTTCCGTCGGTGACCGTTGCCGTGGCCTTGTTCGCCTTCGGCACGAAGTCGAGCGCCACGAACAGCTGGCCGGTCAACAGGTTGCCGGTGCGGAGCTGCGCGCGCAGACCCTTCTCGACCATCCGCTTCAGGACGTTGAGCTCGGCGGCCGGATCGCCGTCGATGCCGCTGAACAGCGCGCCCCGCACGGCGCCGAGCCGCAGCGGGAAGATTTCGGCCATCACCCGGACCGGAAAGCTCTGACGTTTCGCGTCGTAATCGAGCGAGACGGTGCGGACGCGTCCGATCTCGATGCCGAGGAAGTCGATCGGCGCGTTCTCGGCCAGGCCGCGTGCCGTCTGGTCGAAGATCATCCGCACCGGGATCGGCACACCGTCCTCGGGCGCCAGTGCGGCGCGCCGGTCGTTGAACAGCACGAAGCGGCTGTCCGGGCGGGCCGGTTCGGCTTTCGGGACCCCGGGCGGCAATTCGAACGCGACCCCACCGGCCAGCACGGTTGCCACGCTTTGCGCGTTGAAGGCGAGCCCGCTCGCACTGAGCCGGACATCGACGCCGCTCGCGTTCCAGAAACGAGCCTGCGACGTCACGAGCGTGTGGTACGGCGCCTCGATGAAGACGCGGATCGCGATCTCGTCGAGCGCGGGCTCGAGCGTGTAGCCGACGACGCGGCCGACCCGGGTGCGGCGGTACAGCACCGGCGATCCGACCTCCAGCGAGCCGAGGTCGTCGGCGCGCAGTACGAAGACCGAACCCGGTTCGCCGCGCAGCACGAACGGTGGCCCTTCGAGGCCGATGAAGCTGTCCCGCGACTCTTCCGACACTCCCGCATCGGTGCCGATATAGGCACCCGACAGCAAGGTGCCGAGGCCGCTGATGCCGCCTGCACCGATGCGCGGACGGACCACCCAGAACTGGGTGTCCTTGACTGCGAGGCCGGCAGCGGAACGGTCGAGCCGCACCGTCACGATCACGCGTTTGCGGTCGCCGCGCAGGGATACGGTCTGCACCTTGCCGACCACGACTTCCTTGTAGCGCACGTCGGTCTTGCCCGGCTCGATGCCGTCGGCGGTCGCGAACTCGATGTCGATGCGCGGGCCGACCAGGATCACGGTCCGAACGAACAGCGAGCCGGCAACCAGCAGCGCGACGATCGGCACCAGCCAGACCAGCGACAGGCCGAGCCGGCGCGGCCGGTCGACCTTCGGCCGCGGCAGGTTCTGCAGCGCGGCCGGCGGGTTCGCCGGTCCGTCCTCTTCGGAGCTTTCAGCCATGGTCCTGCCTGTCGCGCCAGATCATTCGTGGATCGAAGCTGTGGGCCGCCAGCAAGGTCAGCACGACGACCGCAGCGAACGCGAGCAGGCCGGGCTCCGGATGCGCACTGGCCAGCGAACCGAAACGCACGCAGGCGGCCAACAGCACGACGACGTAGACGTCAAGCATCGACCAGTGACCGACCACCTCGATCAGGCGGAACAGGCGGGCGCGCTCGAGGCGGCGCCAGTCCGGCGCCTTGCGCACGCTCCAGGCCAGCAGTGCGAGCGCGGCGATCTTCAGGACCGGTACCGCGATGCTGGCAACGAAGACGATGACCGCAAGGCCCCAGGCACCGTCGACCCACAGGTCGTGGATGCCGCCGAGCAAGGTGTGGGTGCTGCTTTCGAAGCCCGAGGTCGTGCTCATTACAGGCAATGCATTGGCGGGGATGTAGAGGATGGCCGCCGCGATCACGCACGACCAGGTGCGCTGCAGGCTGAACGGCTTCTCATGGTGAAGTGCATGGTGGCAGCGCGAGCACTGCAGGACGGCGCCTTCAGGCAACTGATCCTCCGGCACACCGCGCGAGACCATGCCGCAGCTTTCGCAGCCGAGCAGCGGACCATCGACCGGAGCGAGCGCCTGCGGCGGCCCGGCGGCCGTCGTTGGCGCGCTCACGGGACGTACCACCACAGGTGGCGCAATCCGGCCGCTTCGATCGCTGCGAACAGCACGGTGAGAACACCGAGCGCGAACATCGCCGGGCCCGGCACCGCCTCGGCCAGCGCCGCCAGCCGAACCAGCGACAGCAGGCCGCCGACGGTCAGCACCTCGAGCATGTTCCAGCGGGAAACCTGGTGCAGCGCGCGGACGACCGGCCCGAAGCCGATCGGGATCCGGCCGGCGGCCAGCGGCACCAGCACATAGAGGCGCAGCAGGATGAAGAGCGCGGGGGCGATCAGCGCCGTCACGGCCGTGGCCACCGCGACCATTTGGTCGCCTTCATCCCAGGCGGCGAGAACGGCACCCGGGATCGTTGACTCGACCGTCGTGCCACTCAGGCGGATCGAGATCACATGCGAGAAGACTGCGACCAGAAAGACGACGAGCGAGGTGACGGTCAGCGCGAGGACCGTTTCGGTTCCGATCCGGTGGCCTCGTCCGAGCACCGCCTCGCAGCGGGTGCAGCGAGCGACGGCACCGGCTTCGAGCGGGACCCAGCGATACGCCTGATCACACCACTCGCAGACAACCAGTGAGTCTGCCGCCCTCGTCACATCAAGACTCCCTTTGGCATCCGTTGCTCGGGGAGCGGCCCGCACCGGTTGCGGGCCGTCGGGCGGTCGACGCGGGCAACGCGGCTGGGCTTGCGCTTTCGCAAGCGCCCGACACGGATGACCGCCGGGACGCTGCTCGATGCTAGCGCAACTGCGCCGTCGTTCAGTGCAGGCTGGCGGTCAACTGGCGCTTGCGGCCGGTCCAGGCAGGCGCCTCGTAGGACGCCCGCAACATTGCGTCCGCGGGAACATGCGTGGAAACTGTCGACGAGCACAGCTCGCGCGACGCGATGCTTCCAAAGGCGCTGCACACGACCTGGCGCTCGATGGCAAGACGAGCCTGCTCACGACCGTTCTCTGCGCGTTGGACGAGCGAGGAGACAACCCAGTAGAAGCCGATCAGGAGAGCGAGGGCCAAGAGCGCGCCTCCGAGCGTCAGGTAGTTGGCCAGCTGCACCTTGTCGACAGGCGCCGCGGTGGACGTCGTGCCGCTTGGACGCCTGGACACCAGATCGGGTCTCATGATCGACTGCCTCTCGTATTCCGGTTCGACCGGTGTGCCTCGGTGGAATCACGCGGCTGGCTGCGTCGGTCGCTGAACTCGACGTCGGGCGCCGGACGCCAGATCTTGCGTTCATCGACCCACATCGGCGAAGCATTGAAAAACCACTTCACGAATTCATCCAGCCGGCTCGTCTTCATCCGTCTTCCCTCGCTGGATCACACGTTATCGGGCGCGCTGCGATGAGGAAGCCGGCTTAGTGCGCGAGGCAGAGTCGGAGGGTGCCTACATCGCTCGCGAGCATCGCGATGCACCATGCACGGTTTTGTGCGAGGCCGATTCCTACAGGCGCGGGCAACGGCGTCGGACGCGATTTCGCCGCATCGCATGCGAACCTCCTGGTCGGTCGCAAAGCAGTGCAGCACCCGGCAAGACGGGTTAGACAGGGGGATGTTTTCATGCTCATCAAGATTGGCTTCGACATCGAGCTCGGCGTGGCATCGCCGATGGCGCTGATCTACCTGCTGCGGGTTCACCCGTCACGACGCGACGACCTGGTCGCGCCGGAAGATTTCCGGATCAACAACGACCTGGTTGCCGACGAGTACATCGACTCGTTCGGCAATCACTGCGGGCGGGTCAACGTGCCGGCCGGCGTGGCGTCGGTCCGTTTCACCAACACCGCGTTCGTTCGCGACTCGGGCCTGCCCGACGTCTACGACCCCGAGGCGCGCCAGCGCGACCCGACCGAGCTGCCGTTCTCGACCCTGCAATACCTGCTGCCGAGCCGCTACTGCGAGGTTGACAGCGAGCTCCTGACTTTCGCTTGGAACCAGTTCGGCCAGACGCCGCCGGGATGGCAACGGGTGCAAGCGATCTGCGACTTCGTCCACCAGCACATCCGCTTCGACTACCAGCTGGCGCGCGCCACGCGCACCGCGGTCGAAGGCTTCCGCGAGCGGGTCGGCGTGTGCCGCGACTTCACGCACTTGGCCGTCACGCTGTGCCGCTGCATGAACATCCCGGCGCGCTACACCACCGGCTACCTCGGCGACATCGGTGTGCCGCCGGTGCCCTCGCCGATGGACTTCAGCGCCTGGTTCGAGGTCTTCCTCGGCGATCGCTGGTACACCTTCGATGCGAGACACAACCAGCGCCGCATCGGCCGCATCGTGATGGCGCGCGGCCGCGATGCCGGCGATGTGCCGATCACGATGGCCTTCGGCGCGAATTCGCTATGGCGCTTCGACGTTGTCACCGACGAGGTCCAGGAAGACTCCCTGCGCGTCGCGGCTTGAAGCGGTTGAAGTCAAGCCGGAGCGTAGGCACCTTCCTACCTTGAAAGCGACGGGACTCTTGCGGAACGTTGGCCCGTGCAGGACTGCCTCGTGGCGCGGAGCTTGACTACCCTTCCGTTGACCGAAAGTCGTCGGGCCACCTTGTTGAGAACACGGTCCGATCGTCAGCAACCCATCAGGAGTTTCCAATGAATTTGATCATCTGGCTCATCATCGGCGGCATCATCGGCTGGCTCGCCAGCTTGCTGATGCGGACCGACGGCCAACAGGGCATCGTGCTCAACGTCGTCGTCGGTGTCGTCGGCGCATTCCTCGCAGGATGGTTCATCTCGCCGCTCGTCGGCGTCGGGACCATCAACCAGAACAACTTCAGCCTCGCGTCGGTCTTGGTGTCGCTGGTCGGCGCCGTCATCCTTCTCGCCATCGTCAACCTGTTCCGCCGCGGCAGCGTCCGCTGACGCAGTGACCACTCAAGACGATCCTGCGGGCGCTGCCGAGTCGCGCGGCCCGCTTATTTTCCTCACGGAGTACAGAGCATGAATCAGCCCGCCGACAACGCCAAGCAACAGGACGACGCCCATCGGGTGCAGGGTGAAGGCGATTACGACGCCGCTCGCCGATACGACAAGGCAACCACCGACTTCGCCAAGTCGGGCAAGGTCGACGAAGCGGCGCGTGATGCGAAGCCGACCAGCCCCGCCGAGGCCGATGAGCTTCGCCAAGCGGAAGCCGAAGGCAAGTCGCACGCCAAGGGCGAGGACCCTGCGCTGTACCGGCCGGGCAAGGACTCGTCCCGCGGGTCCTGAACATCTCGAGCCGCCTCCGGCTCGTCTCGTACAAAAAGAAAGCCGGCAGTCGCCGGCTTCCCTATTTCCTGATGTGCTCGATCAACTCTTGCCGTAGCGCGCCTTCGCCGTAGCCAGGCACTGCGACTTGCTATCGCCCGACAGGGCGTCGCACTTCTCCTTGGCAAGGTCGTACGACGCATTCCGCTTGTCGTCGGCAGCGTCCTTGCGGACTTCGGCGACCTTCTTGTTCGCCTTCGCGTCGGCGGTTGCCTTCGTGTGATTCGCCTTCGCCTCCTTCACGCAGACGTCCTTGTCGTTGCCCGACCGGTCGTCACAGCGCTCCTTGGCGACCTCGTAGGCGGCGTCGGCCTTCGCCGTCGCGAGCTTTGCCGAGTCCTTCGGGTCGCCGGTGCGATTGAATTCGAGCTCGGCGCGGGCCACTTTCTCCTTGCCCTTCGCTTCCTCGCGACAGACGTCCTTAGCGTTGTCCTTCAGCTTGTCGCAGCTGTCCTTCTGCGCCTTGTACTCGGCCTCGATGCGGTCCTTCGCGGCCTTGTAGTCGTCGTTGCTCATGTTGGCAGCGTGCACGGAGGCGCCGGTCAGCGCACTGCAGATCAGAGCAGCCTGGAGCGTGGTCTTGATGCGGGATGGCATGGTGTCTCCTTCGAGGTTTGGACGCTGCCACTATTGAGACACCGCGCCGCTGAGGGAAGCAGACTCGAACCAAGTCAACCGTAGGGTCGCTCCTACGGTCGCTTCTTCGGCACCTGCTTCTGGCTCGGAGACACCGTCGCGACATTGCTGCGCGCGGCCAACTCGGCGCACTGCGCCGCGGCTCGTTTCGCCTCGTCACGTGCGCCGGGATCAACGAACGGAATCACCGCCGCGAGCGGGGTGATCAGCGAAAGCAGCGCGGCCGCACCGAGCTTCGCGCCTATCGATCCGGCCTCAACCGAGACGCTGGGGTTCGACAACGTGCCCGTGACGTGGATCGGCGTGCGCACGGTGAGCGGGCTGAAGTCCTTCGGCGAAATGACTGCGCGCAGATCCATGCCCTCGTTTTGCAGCGACACCGAGCCATCGATCCACAATGTGGAATCGCTCGTGTCGACGACAAAGATTTTCGGCTTAGCGACGCCGTTCGCGACCGTCAGCTCGGCGACATTGCATTGGATCTTCAGCGCGTCATCGCCCTTGACGATCATGCCCAGCGCCTGCGCAATGTCCACGCCGGCGGCCTCGAGGGCGAGGTGCGACAAGCTGCCGTTGCGCACATGGAAGCGGATTCGTCCGTCCAGGCTGCCGAGGATTTCAGCCGTGGAACGGCCGTTGCCCGTGACCTGGACTTGGCCGTCGAGCTGTCCCGTGACGTACGGCGGCGCGTCGCCTGAACGTTCCTGGCGCAGCCAGCGCTCGAGACGCACGCCGATCAGATCGAGGTCGGCCTTCCAGATGGCTCTCGGCTGGCGCCCGTCGAGGCTGAGTGCCCCGGCGAGTCGACCTTGCGCGGTGCGGGCGTCAAAGTCGCTCAGGGTCAGCACGCCGCCGGACAGGCGAAGGTGCGTGCGCAGCGGCTCGAGCGGCTCGAGCAGCGCGGTGCCGAGATCGAGGTAGGCGACGTCGATCAGCACGTTGGCTTCCATCGCCCTCAATGACGGCAGGTCGAAGCGCCGGTCGGGCAGCACCCGTCCGCTGCCTTTGGCGGCGGCCGAGGCGGCTTCCGCCCGCCCCGCGGCCGCGGCGGACCGAGGCGCCGTGCCGACCGCCGGGCCGAGGTCTTTCAGGAGCAGGCGGGTGCCGGTCAGTCGGCCCTCGAGCAGCGGCACCGTTCGGCCGCGGTCGAAGGTGAACGCACCGGCCAGCTTGCTCTGGCCGATCGTCGCGCGGTTGACCACCGCCTTCCACAGGTCGCCCTCCTTCGTCAGATAGCCGTCGGTCTTGAAGGCGCCGGTGGTCGGCAAGGTCAGTCCGAGCGGATCGCCGACCGCGGCCAGCGACGGCCCCTCCACGCTGAAGCCGCCGCGCAGGCCGGTCAGGTGCACCGGGTCGGCCGCCGTGCCGCGAAAGGTCACGGTCGCGCGGCCGATGGTGGCGTCGAGGCGCACCGGCTGGACCACGCCGGAACCGTCGGACGCAGCTAGCGCCGTCAAGCTCGACGTCGCCAGCTCGACATTCAAGGGCAGCTTGCGGTAGCTGCCCTTCGCGCTGAACTGCAGACCCGACGGCCGTGAGGCCGCATCCGCAGGCGCTGCCGCCGCGACGGCGGACGAGGATGGTCCGGCGGTGCCCGCCGCAGCCGACGCACCGTTGCCCGATCCGGCGGTGCCGCGTTCGGTCAACGAGAAACGGGCGTCGAGGTCGGCGGCCAGGATCGCGTCCTTGAACACCATCGAACCATCGACCACCCGCAACTCGCCGAACGACGGGATGCGAACCGCCTTGCCTTCGTCCTGCGGCTTCGATTTGCCGAATTGCCAGGACGCGCGGCCGTCCTCCTCGCGCTCGAGTTGCACGTCGAGCGCGTCGGCCCGCAGTTCGCGGATGTGGAGGATGCCGCCGCGGTAAGCCATCAGCAGGTCGCCATAGCCGAGCTTCAGCTGGGCGTTGTTCGCCAGGATCATGTGCGGCATCTTGCTCCAGTCCGGCGCGCCGATCTCGATCCGGCCGGCCGACACGCGCACGCTGCCGATCAGGCCGATGCGCATGGCCGAGCCGCCGTCATTGCCAAACGCAACCCGGCGTTCGAGGGCGCTGGTCAGCCAGCGCTGTGCGGGTGCGACGAGGAACGGCCAGCCGGCGGCTTCGCACAGGCCGACGATCACGACCAATGCCAATGCCCCAGCGCCGACGATCCAGGGCCAGCGCATGCCCCTGAAGTTCAAGCCCATGCGGATTCATCGGGTGATTTGCGAAGGGGCAGTCTCCGGCCCGTCCGCAACCCCGGCCATCGGCCGCAACCCTTCGCCCGCGTGAGTCCGGTCCTACAGCGGCGGCCTGCGCTTGCAGGGGTGCGCCTCGTCAGGGTGTCGACCTGCACTCAAGACCTCGGGATTGAGCGCTGTCGGCGGCGTGCCGCGGGCCGGGCCGCTGCCGAGGGTCGCGATCAGGTTGTCGACCGCGAGATTCGCCATCGCGCGCCGGGTCGGCAGGCTGGCACTGCCGATGTGCGGCGTCAGCACGGCGTTCGGCACATCGAGCAGACCGGGATGGACCGTCGGCTCGCCCTCGAAGACATCGAGGCCGGCGGCGCCGATGCGCTTGTCGCGCAGCGCCTCGGCGAGCGCCTTGTCGTCGACCAGGCCGCCGCGCGCGAGGTTGGTCAAGGTGGCGGTCGCCTTCATCATCGACAGCTCCGTCGCGCCGATCAGGTGGTGCGACGCGGCGCTGTACGGCACGACGATCACGATATGGTCGGACTCGCGCAGCAGCGCTTCCTTCGAGACATAGCGCGCACCGAGCTCGGCCTCGACGGCGGGATCGAGGCGAGAGCGGTTGGGATAGACGACCGACATCGAGAAACCGAGCGCGCCGCGCCGGGCGATCGCCTGGCCGATGCGGCCCATGCCGAGGATGCCGAGGGTCGCGCCGTGGACGTCGCTGCCGGCGGAACATGTCGCCGCCCAGCGCTTCCATTCGCCGCGCCGCAGGAACCGTTCGCTCTCGCCCACGCGGCGCGCCGCCGCCATCATCAGCGCGAAGCCGAAGTCGGCGGTGGTCTCGGTCAGCACACCTGGCGCATTGCTGGCGAGCACCCCGCGGGCGGTACAGGCGCGGACGTCGATGTTGTTGTAGCCGACCGCCATGCTGCAGACCGCCTTCAAGTCGGGACAGGCAGCGAGCAGCCGGCGTCCATCGGCTCCGAGCTGGTGACGAACACGCCGGCCTTCCCTTGCAACCGGCGGATCAGCTCCGCGCGTGACCAGGGTTCGTCGGCATCGTTGGTCTCGACCTCGAAGTGCTCACGCAGGCGCCCGACGACTTCCAGGAACATCCTTCGACAGACCAGCACGTGGGGCTTCATCGTTCACCTTGCATTCACTGAACTGAAATGGCGATCTCATTGATTGCTTGTCATCGCGATGCCGACGCCGCCGCGGCCGGTGCGACAACGGCCGCCGCCGCAGCGCCTCGCTTGTGCGGCGGGTCCGGATGCCACCCGAGCACGAGCAGCAGGCAGGCAAAGCCGATGACGTAGCCGACGGCGACGTGCCAGCCGCCCTTCAGCCAGGCGCCAACCGAGCGCGCCTGCGGGAACATGCTGGAGAGTGCGACGCCGGCCGACGAGCCGAACCAGATCATCGAGCCGCCGAAGCCGACCGCGTAGGCCAGGAAGCCCCAGTCGTAGCCGCCCTGGTGCAGCGCCAGCGCCGTCAGCGGGATGTTGTCGAAGACGGCCGAGACGAAGCCGATGCCGAGCGCGGTCTGCCACGACGGTGTCGGCAGCGCCTCGACCGGCATCATCGACGCGCACAGCACGAGCGAGAGCAGGAAGACGCTGCCGCGCGTGGCAGCAGGAAGCAAGGTCCAGTCGGGGCGCCGGATCGTCATCGTCGCGACGATTGCAATCCAGACCGCAAGACCGATGACCGGCACCCGATTGAGCACCTCGGGATGACGAAGGTTGAAGTACACGTTGGCCGCGACGGCGGCGACGAGGATGATCGCGACGACGAACAACCGCCCGCTGTCGACGCGCACACCGGCCGGTGCATCCTTCGAGATCGGCTGGAAGGCATGCTGCTGGCGCGCCGCGACGACACCGAAGAACAGCAGCGCCGGAACCGCGGCGACGTAGGCCTCGAGCACCTGGATCGGCGAGACGCCGGCGATCCACATCATCGTCGTCGTCGTGTCGCCGACCACGCTGCCGGCACCGCCCGCATTCGATGCCGCAACGATCGCGGCGAGGAAGCCGATGTGCAGCCGCCCCTTGTAGAGCACGGTCGCCATCGTGCCGCCGATCATCGCCGCCGCGATGTTGTCGAGAAAGCTCGACAGCACGAAGACCAGGATCAGCATCACGAAGCCGCCCTTCCAGTCATCGGGCAGGAAGCGCGGCAGGATCGCCGGCACGTTGCTTTCTTCGAAGTGCTTCGACAGCAACGCAAAGCCGAGCAGCAAGCCGAACAGGTTTGCGATCGTCACCCACTCATGACCGAGCAGCGCCAGCAGGCCGGGTATGCCGGCGACGCCATGAAACGGCGAGAACAGCAGCTTGTAAAGCGTGATCACCGCAAGGCCGATCAGCGCGACCCGCAACGCGTGATGGTGGAACAGCGCAACGCCCGCCAGCACGGCGGCGAACAGCACGAAGTCGAGCGGGATGCCGGCGATCGAGGGCAGCGATGCGGTCATGTCGGCAGCTCCGGGGTTGAGCGATCAGTCGAAGAATGGTGCAACGCCGGCGATCGGCGCGCGCTCGGTGACGAGGACACCTTCTTCCGCCTGCTGCTTGGCGGGATTCGGAATGACGCGGAGACTGGGGTTGACGAAAGTGCGGCGCGAGCGGTCATGGGCGCGCATTGTTCCATTGCCGCCAGCTGGCCCACGCCGCCTCGATCGTCGCCTGCTGGACCTCGACCGTCTTCTCGATCACCCGACCGTAGCCGCCGGCCATCGACACGACGACCGGAATGCGCCGCGCGCGCGCCTGCTCGAACACGCGCCGGTCGCGCTCGGCGAGTCCGGCGGTGGTGAGCTTGAGCCGGCCGAGTCGGTCGCCCTCGTGGGGGTCGGCACCCGCCAGATAGAAGATCAGACCGGGCCGCGCCTCGCCGTGGCGACGCCACATCTCATCCAGCGCGGCGTCGAGCGCCGCGAGGTACTCATCGTCTCGACAGCCGTCCGGCAGCGCGACATCGAGGTCGCTCGCCTCCTTGCGGAACGGGAAGTTGCTGGCGCCATGCAGCGACAAGGTGAACACGGTCTCGTCATCGCGAAAGATCGACGCGGTGCCGTTGCCCTGGTGCACGTCGAGATCGATCACCGCGATGCGCAGCAGCGCACCGCGCGAGGCCGCACTGCGGCGATGCCCTTCGGCCTGCATCAGGCGCGCCGCGACCGCGGTGTCGTTGAAGACGCAGAAGCCGCTGCCCTTGTCGGCGCTCGCATGGTGGGTGCCGCCGGCCAGGGTCGCGGCGACGCCGTCGGTCAGCGCAGCGCGGGCTGCGGCGATCGTCGCGCCGACGGATCGGCGCGCGCGTTCGACCATCTCGACGCTCCACGGAAAGCCGATTTCGCGCTGCTGCGCCGCCGGCAATACGCCGTCGACGACAGCGCTCACATAACCCGGCGTGTGGGCGACCGCCAGTTCGCCGTCGCTGGCCGCCGGAGCCTCGATCAGCTCGAGGCCGGGATGGCCCTCAACGCGCTCGCGCAGCAACCGGTACTTGCTGACCGGAAATCGATGGCCCGGCGGCAAGGTCAGCCGGTGGCGATCGAACACGTACGCGCGCATGAAGCGGCGGATTGTGCCGTGCGTCGCTCGCAGTTCCAGGGGCCTTGCGAACCGCCCTTTAGACAGACTGCCCTAAAGTGCTGCACTGCAGCAAAAAAGTACTTGCAATGCACGGGACAGCCTCTACAATTCGTTTATGTTGCAGTGCACCAATCACTGCGTCACTCGCCCTAAACACCATTTCAAGGAGTCCACCCCATGATGACCACTGAACAGATCCTGAGCGCCCACAAATCCAACGTCGAAGTGCTCTTCGGCCTCGGCAGCAAGGCCTTCGAAGGCGTCGAGAAGCTGATCGAGCTGAATGTCCAGACCGCCAAGGTCGCGATGACCGAAGCTGCCGATGCGACGCGCGCCGCCCTGTCTGTCAAGGACGCTCAAGAACTGCTGGCCCTGCAAGCCGGCCTGTTGCAGCCGAGCGCCGAGAAGGCCGCCGCGTACAGCCGCCACGTCTATGAAATCGCTGCGGCGACCAACGCCGAAGTCGCCCGGGTCGCCGAAGCGACCGCGACCGAAGCGCAAGCGAAGTTCCTGGCCGTCGTCGACACCGCCGTGAAGAACGCGCCGGCCGGTACCGAGAACGCCGTCGCCCTCGTCAAGTCGGCCGTTGCCGCCGCGACGAACGCGTACGAAGGCGTGCAGAAGGCCGCCAAGCAGGCTGCCGATGTCGCCGAAGCGAACTTCCAGGCCCTGTCGACGAGCGCCGTTCGCGCGACGAACGGCTCGAAGGTCAAGCGCGCTGCCTGATCTCCGGATCTCGCTGATAACGAACGGCCCGCTCTGCGGGCCGTTTTTCATTGGGACGCCACTTCGCGGCTGGGCGCTTATTCACCAGCGGAATAAACAAGCAACCAAAGAGTCATTCCCAGCGCAGGGACGGCCCCGTACATTCCCTGGATCCGAACGGCGTGGCGCGCTGGCGGTTACCGTTGCCGGCCCTGAATCGCGAGCGTCACGACCCCCTTGACCATGTACCAGTACACCGAGTTCGACCGCCTGTTCGTGCAGCGCCGCGCGGCGCAGTACCGCGACCAGCTGACCCGCAACCTCGCCGGGCAACTCAGCGACGACGAGTTCCGGCCGCTGCGCCTGCAGAACGGGTGGTACGTGCAGCGCCATGCGCCGATGCTGCGGATCGCGGTGCCGTACGGCGAGATCAACGCGAACCAACTGCGGGCGCTCGGCCGCATCGCCCGCGAGTTCGACCGTGGCTACGGTCACTTCACGACGCGCCAGAACCTGCAGTTCAACTGGATCCCGCTCGATCGCAGCTCCGATGTGATGGAGGCGCTCGCCGCCGTCGACATGCACGGCATCCAGACCAGCGGCAACTGCATCCGCAACATCACCAGCGATGCGTTCGCCGGCATCGCGCCTGACGAAGTGGTCGATCCGCGCCCGTACATCGAGATCCTGCGGCAGTGGAGCACGCTGCATCCTGAGTTCGCGTTCCTGCCGCGCAAGTTCAAGATCGCGGTGACCGGCGCGATCGAGGACCGCGCCGCGATCGGCTGGCACGACATCGGCTTGCAGCTGCTGAAGAACGAGGCCGGCGAGCTCGGCTTCAAGGTGCTGGTCGGCGGCGGCATGGGGCGCACGCCGGTCATCGGCATCACGATCCGCGAGTTCCTGCCATGGCAACAGGTGCTCGTGTTCATCGAAGCGATTGTCCGCGTCTACAACCGCTACGGCCGGCGCGACAACATGTACAAGGCGCGCATCAAGATCCTCGTGAAGGCCGAGGGGAAGAAGTTCGTCGATGCGGTGAACACCGAATTCGCCAACATCCTTGAGCGCGACGCCGGCGGCACCGAGCACGTGATTCCGCAGGCCGAGTTCGACCGCGTTGCAGCGAGCTTTCGGCTGCCCGAGGGCCTCGTTGAAGCGACCGAAGCGGCGCCGCCCCAGACCGACGTCGAGCCCGCTTACGCGCGTTGGCTACAGCGCAACGTGCACGGCCACCGGCTGGCCGGCTACCGCGCCGTGACCCTGTCGCTGAAGCGCCCTGGCCAGCCGCCCGGCGACGCGACCGCCGACCAGATGGACGGCGCGGCCGCCCTCGCCGACCGCTACAGCCACGGCGAGCTGCGCGTGACGCATGATCAGAACCTGGTGCTGCCGTGGGTGCGCCAGAGCGACCTGCACGCACTCTGGCTCGCCGCCCGCGAGGCCAGCTTCGCGACGCCGAACATCGGCCTGCTGACCGACATGATCGCGTGCCCCGGCGGCGACCTCTGCGCGCTCGCGAATGCACGATCGATCCCGATCGCGGCGGCGGTCACCGAACGCTTCTCCGACCTGGACGAGCTGTACGACATCGGCGACATCGACCTGCACATCAGCGGCTGCATTAACTCGTGCGGCCACCACCACAGCGGCCACATCGGCATCCTCGGCGTCGACAAGGACGGTGCCGAGTGGTACCAGATCACCCTCGGCGGCTCCGACGGCTCGACCTTGAGCGGTGGCGCAGTGCCCGGCAAGGTCATCGGCCCGTCGTTCGCAGCCGACGAGGTGCCCGATGTGATCGAGGCGGTGGTCGACACCTACCGCGAGCGCCGTGCCGCCAACGAACACTTCATCGACACCGTGCGGCGCGTCGGCCTGGACCCGTTCAAGGTGTCCGCCAATGGCGCGCGCCGCAGCACGGCAGCCGCGCACGCCGCCTGACCATCGTTCATCAGCACCATGCGATTCATCGAACCTCGCCGCAACCCCTGGCGCTCCCTCAGCGGTGAAGACGGCCCGGTCGTCGGCATCCAGCCGGTCGCCAACCTGCTGCTCGACTTCGGCCAATGGCACGCGTTCCGGGCCCAGTGGCCCGAAGGCATGCGGGTCGGCGTCGCGCTCGGCAACGACGTCGATGTCGAAGAGCTCGCACCGGATCTGCCGCGCCTCACGCTGGTCGCGCTGAACTTTCCGAAATGGGTCGACGGCCGCGCCTACAGCCAGGCCCATCTGCTGCGCGCGCGCTATCGCTTCGAGGGCGAGATCCGTGCGACCGGCGAAGTGCTGGTCGACATGCTGCCGCTGCTGCAGCGCACCGGCTTCGATGCGGTGGTGCTGCGCGGCGACCAGTCGCAGGACGCTGCGCGCCGCGCGCTCGGCTTCTTCCCGGGGCACTACCAGGGCGACGTGCGCGATGCGCAGCCGCTGTTCGCGAAGCCCGATGGCACCGCCGATGCGCTGGTGCGCAAGGCCGCACCCCAGTTCGTCAGCGCCGGAGAAGGCATTTGAGCGCGGTCGAGATCCATGGGCGACACACTTCCGGTTTCGACCAGCGCCTCGCAGGCGCGGTCGATCGGCTGACGCGCGCCGCGAACATCCACGCCGGCCGCATCGTTCAGGCGACCAGCCTGGGCGCAGAGGACATGGTGGTCACCGACCTCGTCGCCCGCCATCGCCTCGGCATCGCGGTCGCGACCTTGCAGACCGGCAAGCTGCACGCCGAGACGCTGGCCTTGATCCCGGCGATCCGGGCGCACTACGGGATCGACGTCGAGCGCTGGGAGCCACGCGCCGAAGCCGTGGTGCAGTTCGTCCGCCATCACGGCGAGCGCGCGATGTACGAGTCGATCGCGCTGCGCAAGAACTGCTGCGCGATCCGCAAGCTCGAGCCGCTGTCGCGGATGCTGAACGAGCGCAGCGCGTGGGTCACCGGCCTTCGGCGCGAGCAGTCGGCCGAGCGCAGCGACGTACCGTTCGCCGAGCTCGACGACGCCGGCTGCACGAAGTTCAGCCCGCTCGCCGACTGGAGCCAGGCCGACGTGTGGCACTACATCCGCACGTTCGAGGTGCCCTACAACGCGCTTCACGATCGCTTCTTCCCGAGCATCGGCTGCGAGCCGTGCACGCGTGCGATCGCGCTCGGCGAAGACGTCCGTGCCGGCCGCTGGTGGTGGGAATCCGAGGGCGCGAAGGAGTGCGGTCTGCACGTGCACCCCGCCGCGGAGACCGCCTCGTCGTCGACTCTTCCCCAATCGCGCTTCACCCCGGAAGTCCCCGCATGAACGCTCCGTTGAGCACCCGCCAGCTGCTGCCGCAGATCGATCACTCGCACCTAGACTGGCTCGAGGAGGAAGCGATCTTCATCCTGCGCGAGACAGCCGCCGCGTTCGAGCGACCGGCACTGTTGTTCTCGGGCGGCAAGGATTCGTGTGTCGTGCTGCGGCTTGCCGAAAAGGCCTTCAAGCGCCGCAACAGTGCCGACCGCTTCGAGGGTCGCCTGCCCTTCCCGCTCCTGCACGTCGACACCGGCCACAACTTCCCCGAGGTGATCGAGTTCCGCGATCGCCGCGTCGCCGAGATGGGCGAGCGCCTGGTCGTCGGCCACCTCGACGATTCGATCGCACGCGGCACGGTGCGCCTCGCCGACCCGCTCGAATCGCGCAACGGGCATCAGACGGTCGCGCTGCTCGAGGCGATCGAAACGAATCGCTTCGACGTGCTGATCGGCGGCGCCCGGCGCGACGAGGAAAAGGCACGCGCGAAGGAACGGATCTTCTCGCACCGCGACAGCTTCGGCCAATGGCTGCCGAAGGAGCAGCGGCCCGAGCTCTGGACCCTTTTCAACACACGCATCCGCCCGGGCGAGCACATGCGCGCATTCCCGATCAGCAACTGGACCGAGCTCGACGTCTGGCTCTACATCGAGCGCGAGCGCATCCCGCTGCCATCCCTCTACTACACCCATGCCCGCGAGGTCGTGCGGCGCAAGGGCCTGCTGGTGCCGGTGACGCCGGTCACACCCGTGCGGCCCGGCGAAGCGATCGAGCGCGTCGACGTGCGTTTTCGCACCGTCGGCGACATGACCTGCACCTGCCCGGTCGAAAGCGATGCCGTCGACGCCGCCGAGGTGGTCGCCGAGACGCTGCAGGTGACGATCAGCGAGCGCGGGGCGACGCGCATGGACGACCGAACCTCCGACTCCTCGATGGAGCGGCGCAAGAAGGAAGGCTACTTCTGATGAGCACGACCCTGGCCGAGCGCCCTGCGCCGTCGCGAACCCCGACGCTGCCGCCCGCAGCGCCCGATCGCCGCGCCCTGCGCTTCCTGACCGCCGGCTCGGTCGACGACGGCAAGAGCACCTTGATCGGCCGCCTGCTGTTCGACAGCCGGGCGATCCTCGCCGACCAGCTCGACACGCTGCAGGCGCGTGCCGGCGATGCGCCGATCGATCTCTCGCTGCTGACCGACGGCCTCGAGGCCGAGCGCGAACAGGGCATCACGATCGACGTCGCCTACCGCTACTTCGCGACCCGCAAGCGCAAATTCATCATCGCCGATGCACCCGGCCACGAGCAGTACACCCGCAACATGGTGACGGCGGCAGCCGGCAGCGATGCTGCGGTCGTGCTGGTCGACATCACGAAGCTCGACCTGCGCACGCGGCCGGTCGCGCTGCTGCCGCAGACCCGCCGCCACACGCTGCTCGCGCAGCTGCTGCGGGTGCCGGGCATCGTCTTCGCGATCAACAAGCTCGATGCGGTGGACGATCCCGCCGCCGCCTACGTGGCGGTCCGAGATGCCCTCGAGACGTTCGCTCAACAGGCCGGGATCGAAGTCGCCGGCATCGTGCCGGTCTCGGCGCTGCGCGGTGACAACGTGACCCGGCCGCTCGATGTCGCGTGGTACCGCCGGCCCTCGCTGCTTCAGTTGCTCGAGAGCCTGCCGGCCGCGAGTGAACCGGCGTCGGATGCGCTGTCGATGCCCGTTCAGTACGTGGCCCGCCAAGCTCGCGACGACACCGCGGCCGCGGACGGCGGCATCGGCGACCAGCGTCGCACGATCTGGGGCCGGATCGCGAGCGGCCGCGTCGCGCCCGGCGATGCGGTCGAGGTGTTCCCAAGCGGCGAACGCGCCGTGGTGGCCGACGTGCTGCTGGCCGGCGGTGCGGTCGACGACGCCGCAGCCGGGCAGTCGGTCGGCCTCATGCTCGACCGCCAGCTCGACGTCTCGCGCGGCGACTGGATCACGACACCCGGTTCGACCCGGCCCACGCAGCGCTTCGAGGCCACCCTCGCCTGGCTCGACACGGAGCCCGCAGTGGTCGGCCGCCGTTACCAGGTGCGCCACGGCAACCGCTGGGTGCAGGCCCGCATCGCAGCGATCGAAAGCCGCCTCGACATCCGCACACTCGCCTCCACGAGCGCCGACTCGCTCGCGGTCAACGAGATCGGCAAGGTCGTCGTCGAGACCCAGCAGCCGCTGCCGCTCGCGCCTTATTCGTCGAATCGCGTCGCCGGCGCCTTGATCGTCGTCGACCCGACCACGCATCGCACGAGTGGTGCGCTGCTGGTCAGCGATTGACGCCGACGTCTTCTCGATTGCCAGAGCGATGGGACGTGTGATCTTCATCGGAGCCGGGCCGGGTGCCGCCGACCTGATCACGGTACGCGGGGCTCAGCGCCTATCGAGCTCGGACGTCGTGCTGTTCGATGCGCTGAGCGACCCGGCCCTGCGCATCTATGCGCCGAAGGCCCGCTGGATCGATGTCGGCAAGCGCGGCTTCGCCGCTGCACGCCAGCCCGGCGCCCCGGCTTACGACAGCACGAAGCAGGACGCGATCAACGCGCTGATCGTCGAGCACGCGCTCGAGTCCAACGTGGTCGTCCGTCTGAAAGGTGGCGACCCGAGCATCTTCGGTCGGCTCGAGGAAGAGCTCGAGGCCCTGCGCGCCGCGGGGATCGCATGCGAGGTGGTGCCCGGCGTCTCGGCGGCGCTCGCCGCCGCGGCTGACACCCAGCGACCGCTGACACGGCGCGGCAGCGGCCGCAGCGTCGCCTTCGCGACCGCGATGAGCCGAGAAGGCGCGGTCGTGCCGGCGCGCAGCGCGGACACCGAAGTCTTCTACATGGGCGGCAAGCAGCTGGCCGCGCTCGGCCGGCGCCTGCGCGCCGCCGGCTGGCCGCCTGCGACGCCGGTCAGCGTGGTGTCGCGCGCCGGCTGGCCGGACCAGCTGCACACCGATCACACGATCGAATCGCTGGCGCAGGCAACGGTCGTGCACGCTGGCCGGCCGACCGTCATCACGGTCGGTGCCGGTGCCGCCACGCTCGATGCCGGCCCGGCTGCCACATCGACCGCGGCCGCTCCGCTGGCGGATGCCCGGCACGGCGCCGCCCACGTGTCGAAGCCCTAAAATCGCCGGTTGCCGGGCGTGCCGACTTGGCCGCCCGCCTCACAACAAGAGCCATGTCATGACCCACGTCGTCCTCGAATCGTGCATCCGCTGCAAGTACACCGACTGCGTGGACGTGTGCCCGGTCGACTGCTTCCGCGAAGGCCCGAACTTCCTGACGATCGATCCGGACGAGTGCATCGACTGCGCGGTCTGCATCCCTGAGTGCCCGGTCAACGCGATCGTCCCAGAGGAGGATGTGCCGGGCGACCAGCAGCACATGATTCCGCTGAACGCCGAGCTCGCGAAGGGCTGGCCGAGCATCACGAAGCGCAAGGCGCCGCTGCCCGATTCCGACGATTGGAAGGACCGCACCGGCAAGCTCGGCGAACTGGTCCGGTGAGCCCCGCCGCGGCGGTCACCCACGACCACCAGGATCTGAACGAGACAGTCCCCGAGGGAGCTGTCGGCGGAGATGTGATCGAGGCGGACGCCGTCGTCATCGGCGCCGGCCCGGTCGGCCTGTTCCAGGTCTTCGAGCTCGGCCTGCTCGAGATCAAGGCGCACGTGATCGACACCCTTGCCTACCCGGGCGGGCAGTGCATCGAGCTCTACCCCGACAAGCCGATCTACGACATCCCTGCGGTGCCGACGTGCACCGGCCGCGAGCTGACCGACAACCTGCTGAAGCAGATCGCTCCGTTCGGCGCGACCTTCCACCTCGGGCAGGAAGTGACAGTCGTGCAGAAGGACGCTTCGGATGCGGCCGGGCGCTTTCGGATCGAGACCTCGAAGGGCACGCGCTTTCTCGCGAAGACGGTCTTCATCGCCGGCGGCATGGGCTCGTTCCAGCCGCGGCTGTTGCGGCTCGAAGGCCTCGATGCGCACATCGACCGGCAGATGTTCTACCGCGTGCGCGACCCATCGCAGTTCGCCGGCAAGCACCTCGTGATCGTCGGCGGCGGCGACTCGGCGCTCGACTGGACACTCAATTTCGCCGGCGACGGCCCGCACCGCGCGGCGAGCCTGACGATGGTGCATCGGCGCGACGGCTTCTCGGGCGCACCGGCCAGCGCTGCGAAGATGAAGGAGTTCGTGGCCGCGGGCCGCATGCAGTTCGTCATCGGCCAGCCCACCGGCATCGAGGAATCGGATGGCCGCCTCACCGGCGTGCAGATCACGACACCTGAGGGCGATGTACGGACTTTGCCGCTCGAGATGCTGCTGGTGTTCTTCGGCCTCAGCCCCAAGCTCGGCCCGATCGCCGAATGGGGCCTCGCGATCGACCGCAAGCAATTGTCGGTCGACACCGAGAAGTTCGAGACCAGTGTGCCGGGCATCTTCGCGGTCGGCGACGTCAACACCTACCCGGGCAAGAAAAAGCTGATTCTGTCGGGCTTCCATGAAGCGGCACTCGCTGCATTCGGCGCTGCCGCTTATGTCTTCCCGGAAAAGCGCATCCACCTCCAGTACACGACGACCAGCGTGAAGCTGCACAAGGTGCTCGGCGTCGAGACACCGACCTTCGACTAACGCTTGACCCGATCGGTCTTACCCAACAGAATATGTTTTTGTTGGGTAAATTCAGATGGTCACCCTGTCTCCGCTGTACCGGCGGCACGAACTCGCTTTTCGCACCCAGTACGCCGAGCTGAAGGAACAGGCGCGCAGCACCGGCCCGTTGCTGCCGGGGACACCCGGCACGCTCTACGAACGTCACGGCACCGGCTACGCCTACTGGTACCGGGTCTACTACGCGATGCCGGGGCGCCAGGTCGAGGACCTGGTCGGAGCGACAGACGACTCGACGGCACTGGATACGATGCGCATGCGCATCGAGGGCGCGCAGTGGATCGCTCGTCAGGTCGCCGATCTCCGCAAGCTCGAGTTCCAGGTCGCCGACAAGGGCGTCGCCCGCGTTCTCGTCGAGTTGCATAACCGCGAAGCGTTCACGGCCGGCCTGACGGTGGTCGGCACGCTTTGCTACATGGCCTGGCTGAACGAGCTCGGCGCGAAGGCCGTCGCGATGCGCACGCAGGACCTTGACCTCGCTCGGCGTCAGCGTCTGAAGCTCGCAGCGCCGCTGCCGTTTCTCGAAACGGTGCAGGCCACGCGGCTGCCGTTCGTCGCGGTGCCCGGCCTGCCGAGCGCATCACCGTCGACATCGGTCAAGCTGCCGGGCCCGGACGGCCTGCGCGTCGACATGCTCGCACCGGGTCGTGTTCTTGGCGCAGCGGTTCGCGTGCCGGAGCTCGAGTGGCATGCGCAGGCCATTCCGCATTACGACTACCTGCTCGACAAACCGAGCCCGGCCGCACTCCTGGCCGGTGGCCATTGCGTACCGGTGCTGCTGCCGAACGCAGAGCGGATGGTCTGGCACAAGGCCTACGCGAGCGCCACCCGGCAAGGCGAACCGGAGAAGGCTGCCAAGGACCTACTGCAGGCCGCCACGTTGGCGGCGATCCTCGTCGAGCAACAGGACGCCGCACTTGCCGACTCGTTTCGCGCCGCGCCGGCCGCGCTGCGGAGCACTGCACGGAAACGGCTCCCTGCCCTGCGCCGCCTGCTTGCCGCCCATCCTCAGGCTCTCGAACAGATCGAGGATGTGCTCGGCTGAAGGAACATCGGTCACGGCCCGATTGATCGGCTGCTGACATAATCGCACTCGTCGCATGGCGTGCCGTGCGGCATTCGCTGGGGGTGTTGAACGGCCTCGTGCCGTTCGACTGAGAAAGTCCCTTTGAACCTGATTGAGGTAATCCTCGCGCAGGGAAGCAGGTCCGGAAGTCGCTGTCTCGCGATGCTGGATCGCCCACCTGCCATCGACGACGAGCAACGATGGCCACCCGACTCACCCTGTCTTCGGCGACCCGCGCAACCTGCGGCATCGCACTCCTGTTTGCGAGCTGTGCAGCGTCGGCCCAAACGCCGAGCACGCAACTCGCTCCCGTCACGATCAGCGGCCGATCACCGCCGACCGCCGGCGTCGCCGGCTTCGGTGACGTACCGCTGTCGAACGCGCCGCTGCAGGCGAGCGTCTACAGCGCCGAGCAACTGCAGGATGCCGGCGTGCAACGTCTATCCGACCTGACGCGCATCGACCCGGCGCTGAGCGATGCGTACAACTCCGAGGGCTACATCGACTATCTGACGGTGCGTGGGTTCGTGCTCGACAACCGCTTCAACTTTCGCCGCGATGGCCTGCCGATCAATGCCGAGACCTCGATTCCGCTCGACAACAAGGCGCGCATCGAGATCCTGAAAGGAACTAGCGGAATTCAGGCTGGAACGAGTTCGCCCGGCGGCTTGGTCAACTACATCGTCAAGCGCCCTCTCGACACGCCGCTCAGCAGCGCCCTGCTCGAATGGCGGCAAACGGGCAGCGTGCTCGGTGCCGTGGACCTGAGCCAGCGATTCGGAACGGACGGCGCTTTCGGCGTGCGTCTCAACGCGGCGGCCGAGCACCTCGACCCCCGTCTGCGCGACGCGCGCGGCAACCGGCAGCTGTTCGCCCTGGCCGGCGACTGGCGGCTGGGCAGCGGCACTGTCATCGAAGCGGAAGTGGAACGCAGCCATCGCTCGCAACCGAGTCAGCCGGCCTTCAGCCTGCTCGGCGACGGGGTACCGGCACCGGTCGATCCTCTTATCAATCTCAACAACCAGCCCTGGTCGCAGCCGGTCGTTTTTGACGGCACGACCGCATCGCTGCGCATTCAACAACGCCTCGGCGCCGATTGGAAGGTCATCGCGCATGCAGCGACCCAGCGCTTGAGGACCGATGACCGCCTGGCCTTTCCGTTCGGCTGCTTCGCGCCAGACCCGCTGCCCGATGGCACCTACTACGCGGATCGCTACTGCCCGGACGGCAGCTTCGATTTGTACGACTATCGGAGCGAGAACGAACGACGTCGCATCGATGCGCTAGACGTCGCGTTGCACGGTCGCTTCACGACCGGGGCGCTTGGCCACTCGCTCAGCACCGGCGTGCTGCGTTCGATCGTGAGGAACCGCGTGCAGGCCTATGCGTACAACTTTGCCGGCACCGGCAACGTCGATGGCCCCGCCGTGACACCATCAGCGCCCGACGCGACCACGCAAGGCACGAATCGGGACGAACGCACGACCGAGCTCTACCTGCGCGATGCGATCGCACTGACCAAGCGTCTGACGACCTGGATCGGCCTGCGTCACAGCCGACTCGACCGACAGAGCGTCTCGACGGACGGCACGGCAGCGACTGCCTACCGCCAGTCGCTCACGACCCCGTGGGTGGCCGCGGGATTCGCACTGACAACCGACCATCTTCTCTATGCGAGCTGGGGCCAGGGCGTCGAGAGCGAAGTGGCGCCGAATCTGCCGCGCTACACGAACGCCGGGCAACCGCTTCCAGCGCTGAAGAGCCGGCAGGTCGAACTCGGGCTTAAGGGCGCGAGCGACATGCTGAGCTGGAGTGTCGCCGCATTCGACACCGTTCGGCCGCTGTTCGTCGATGTCGGAACCTGCGACGTCGACGCGAGTTGCACGCACGTTCGCGACGGCCAAGCGCGTCATCGCGGTCTGGAAGCTACCGCCCAGGTACAGCAGGGGTCGTGGACACTGGACGGCGGAGCGCAGTGGCTGCGGGCGCGTCTCGAAGACAGCCAGGACCCTGCGCTGAACGGCTTGCGACCCACGAACGTGCCGGCGTTGGCCGTGAAGACGCAAGCCGCCTACAAGGTGGCGAGCATCCCAGGCCTGCGGCTGCACGGCGGCGGAGTCTACGAAGGCCCGCGCATGGTCCTTCCCGACAACAGCATCAGCATCCCTGGCTACGCCCGCTTTGATGTGGGTTTGCGCTACGAAAGGCAAGTCGGCGGCAATGCCTGGACGCTGCGGGCCGGGATCGACAACCTGTTCGACCGGCGCGCCTGGAAAGAGTCGCCGTTCCAGTTCAGCCACGCCTACCTCTACCCGCTGGCGGCGCGCACCGTGCGTGTCTCTCTGCAGGTGGACCTGTAGCCGGCGACCCGCGCGACGCCAGATATAATTCGAGACCGTTCCTCGATAGCTCAGTCGGTAGAGCGCCGGACTGTTAATCCGTAGGTCCCTGGTTCGAGCCCAGGTCGAGGAGCCAGGTTTTTTTGTTGAGAGAGTTGCG
>Ga0207659_10000309_pt1 | contig 29575 bp, 16 predicted proteins | sample KBSM43metaG_FD_184330 | JGI IMG/M metagenome (GOLD analysis project Ga0207659, IMG submission 184330) | Miscanthus rhizosphere microbial communities from Kellogg Biological Station, Michigan, USA - KBS M4-3 metaG (SPAdes) (version 2) | ecosystem: Host-associated > Plants > Roots > Rhizosphere >...
GGCGACGACGTTGCCATCTGGAATGTCGGCGACGGCAATGACATCGTTGATGGGCAGCTTGGAAGCGATACCCTCCAGGTCTTCGGCACCGGCAACGCGGATCAACTGACTTTCAGCGCTAAGGTCTTGGGCTTCATCTTGAATACAGGACTTTCGTCGCTAAGCGTGGATGGTGTCGAAACCTCGACCATTGATGCCCGGCAAGGCGGTGACACCATCACCGTGAACGACCTGGCGTCATCGGTGTTGAAGCAGATCAATGCCGGGCTCGGCTCCGACAGCGTGCAGGATGCCGTTGTCATCAATGGCGCGAACAACGCGGATGTCTTTTCCATTGCACCGGTCGGCAACGTCATCCGAGTCCAGAAGACAGGCGGCGTTACGATCGACATATCCGGCGCGACCACCGGTTCGGGCAACGATTCTGTCACGCTCAATACAGCCGGCGGCGACGACACCGTCAATGTTCTGGGAACACGGGCTGGAACTCTCACCGCGGTGAACGGCGACCAGGGAAATGACACAGTGAACGTAGGCAGCCTGGCTCCCGCAGCGGGCGGGACACTCAGTGGCATTGCCGGATTGCTGACAATCAACGGGAACGATCCCTCCGGTGACGGTGACGTCCTCAGTATCGACAACACCGGAGACTCCGGCCCGAACACCGGAACGCTGACCAACACCACAATCACCGGACTGGGCATGACCGGCAGTATCACGTACGGCACATTCGAAACACTCAAGATCGATCTGGGCTCAGGTGCCGATACCTTCACGATTCTGGGTACGCATACCGGCGCAACGCGGCTTGGTGCCAATGCGGGGAATGACACGGTAAACGTCAAGGCAACCTCAGGCGTTACAACCGTAAACAGCGGACTCGGCGATGACACCGTGAATATCGGATCCCTCGCGCCCGCTGCAGGCGGAACAGTGAACGCGATCAACGCGGCAACCACGATCAACGGCGACGGCGGCAACGATACGCTCATCGTGGATGACTCCGGCGACGCAGGCCCGAACACCGGCACGCTGAGCGCCACCACAATCACCGACCTGGGAATGGGCGGCGGCATCACGTACGGCACGATGGAAACGCTCAACATCGATCTGGGCTCAGGCGCCGATATTTTCACGATTCAAGGCACGCATATCGGCGTAACGCGGCTTGGCGCGAACGCAGGCAATGACACGGTAAACGTCAAAGCGACTTCCGGCGCGACGACCGTGAACAGCGGGCTCGGCGACGATACGGTGAATGTCGGATCCCTTGCGCCTGCTGCCGGCGGAACAGTGAATGCCCTCAGCGCGGCCCTCACGATCAACGGCGAAGGCGGCAACGACACGCTCAACGTGGACGACTCCGGCGACGCAGGCCCGAACACCGGCACGCTGAGCGCCACCACGATCACCGGCCTGGGAATGGGCGGCGGCATCACGTACGGCACATTTGAAGCCCTCAACATCGATCTCGGTTCGGGCGCCGACAGTTTCACGATTCAGAGCACGTACACCGGCCCAACACGCCTGGGCACCAGCGCAGGCAATGACACGGTCAACGTCAGAACCACGTCCGGCGCTACTACGATAAACGGCGGACTGGGCGACGATACGGTGAACGTCGGATCCCTCGAGCCGGCGACAGGCGGAACAGTAAACGCGATCAACGCGGCAATCACAATCAATGGCGAAGGTGGCAACGATACGCTCAACGTGGATGACACCGGCGACACGGGCCCGAACAGCGGGGCGCTGACTGCCACCACGATCACCGGCCTGGGTCTGGGCAGCGGCATTACGTACGGCACGATCGAAGCCCTTAACATCGACCTGGGCTCGGGCGACGACACCTTCACGATTCAAGGCACGCACACGGGCACAACACGCCTTGGTGCCGGAGTGGGTAATGACACGGTCAATGTCGGGACCACGTCCGGCGCTACCACGATAAACGGCGGACTGGGCGACGACACGGTGAACGTCGGATCCCTGGCGCCGGCTGCAGGCGGAACCCTGAACGCCATCAATGCGCCGGTCACAATCGATGGCGAAGCCGGCAACGATACGCTCCTGGTGGACGACCGCGGCGATGCGAATCCGAACAGCGGCCTACTGACCGAGATCACGCTTTCGGGTCTCGGCATGGCGAGCGGGATCACATACGGCCATTTCGAAACTCTGGAAATCTCGCTGGGATCGGGTGGAAATCACTTCGACATCCTCGGCACTATGCGCGATGACGGCGTTCCCACGATAACGCGCGTGACCACGGGCAGTGGAAACGACAGTGTGACAGTTTTGCTGGATGCAGCTACCGATGGCCCACTCGAGGTGGACCTGCAGGCTGGAAACGACACTCTCGATGCCTCGAGCTCGTCGTTGGGCATCGTGGTTATCGGCGGCCTGGGAAGTGACTTTATCGTCGGGGGCTCCGGGGCAGACCTCATTTACGGTGATTTGAAGGATAACCCGTCGCTGGGCGATCCCGACGTGATTCACGGCAATGCCGGCAACGACACCATCTATGGGGCCGGCGGAGCCGACGAGATCTACGGCGAGCAGGGTAACGACACGATCTTTGGCGACGACGGCAACGATATCCTCCTCGGAGACGCAGGCCAGGTTAACGCCCGCAATGTTGTACTCACCGACGAAGCTCGCGTAACGGGTGAATTGCCACTCAATGCCGAAGGTCCTCAAAACGCGGCGAGCCTCGAATCCCTCCTCAATGCGGACCTGGTGCTGCTGGTCGGCCGCACTGGCGCAAACGGGTTGACGGACACCCGTGTACTACTTGTCGAATTGACAGCTGCCGGTAATGACACTATTTCCGGCGGCCAGGGCGACGACGCGCTGTTCGGCCAACGTGGCGACGATGTCCTGAATGGCGATGCAGGCGATGACTTGCTGTCGGCCGGCGCCGGGGACGACAAGGCAAATGGTGGTACCGGCGACGACACGGTGGTCGGGGACGAACTCTACATCGACTCGCCGGCGGCGACTGTGCTGAATGTCGCGCATGGCCTGCTCATCAACGGAACCGTCGTCGTGCCGACGGTTCAGGTCGTGCCAGGCACGACACCAAATGCCGTGGCCAGCACCCTGCCATTCGTATTCAACTACGGAGCCAACCGTATGCTGCCGGCCAACGATGGCGGCAGCGCGTTCCTCGCCTACGCCTCAGTCGTCACTGACTTTTCCAACCACATAGGGCAATTGCGCGGCAACGATGTGCTGAGCGGTGGAGAGGGAACCGATTCCCTGGTGGGCGACGACCAGGTTGTCGTCTCGCGCGAATTCGTTTTCGACGCGCAGAGCATCGCACGCGCAGAGGCGCTCACGCGCGGGCTGCTCGACGTCTCGGACGATTTTTCCGATCTCATCCATCGGCAATATGGAATCCTCGAAGCAAACGGTGTGCCGGCAGTTCCGAACGTCTTGACCATCGGTTCCGACGTACTGGAGGGCGACGACGGTAAGGACGTGCTTATCGGCGATGACAGCCTTCTCGTGGAGCTCAAGTTCACGCTGCCAGTCGGCATGGCCGGGGACTTCATGCGCTTCACCGAGGGAGTCACGGATGCGGGCGACGAAGTTGCGCACGGCCTCGCCGATCTCGCCGAACTGGAAAGCCTCAGCCGTGCTCGGGAGATCATTCTCTCGGGAAACGACACGATCCGTGGCGGCACCGGAAACGACCTGATTGTCGGCGACGACTTCATTCTTCGTACTTCTGCAGTCACTCTCGTGGCAGGCGGATCCACTCGCAGTTTCGGCAAGGATGACGCCTGGCGGGATTCGGATTGGACAGATAAGTGGAATCGCGACAATCGAGGGGCAGCCGTGCAGAACCTCAAGGTCGGTGCGGATGTGATTTGGGGAGACGAAGGGGTAGACGTGATCTGGGGAGATGATGTTGCACTCGCATCCAGCAGCATCACAAAAGGAAGGGGCCTCGGAATTCTTAATTTCAGGAAGGCTCGCGGCGAAGTCCGAAAAGCAGAAGCGGTTACAAAGATTACCGACAGCGATGCCTACTGGCTGGCGCCGCTGGGCACGTTCCATGACCACAACAATCACTACCCGGTAGGCAAGCACATCAACTTCGACAACGGGGACCAGATTTCAGGCGGCGAGGGAGACGACATCATCTTTGGGCAGGATGGCGACGACACTCTGAGCGGCAACAATGGCAACGACTGGCTGGTTGGAGGCGAAGGTAAAGACAATCTTGAAGGGGGCGCCGGCAAAAACAAATCGAGGACGGGCGACAATCATTCGATCAAGTTACGAAATGCCGTGGGCACGCACATGATCAACTGGGATGCGCCCTTCAAGAGTTTCGGACTGAAAAAGCCGCCGTTCTCAGGTATGGGTCTGGCTCAGGGCGAAGGGCAAAACAATCAGTTTGACTGGATCGTCTACAGCGAGCCCGGCAAATAGCCGCGAAAAAGCTACTGCTGCACCTTGAGCTTGATGGAGTTTCAAAGTGCTTGTGGTTCTTGTACTCGACTGCGTTGTGCCATGTATCGCCGCTGGCGAAGGTGAGGAAGTAACCTTTTAAGAGCTTTGAGGGACCCAAAGTGTAAGGAACTGAGACGTTTCGGCCTTGGAGGCCACGATGGAACGGATCTCCCTGTCCATCAATGGCCTGGCGGGCAGATGGCACACATGTCGCCCAAATGGCTGTCGTGATTCCTTACGACTCGGGTAGAAATCCGGGTCGCGCAAATTCTGAAGCTGTGCCAGACAAACCAACACACTCACAGAGTTACAAGCTAACCCTGAAGACATAGCCGCTGTGGTACTGATCGTGCCTCTACTGCAACAAGCTCACTGGAAACGTCTGAAGCTCTGAAAACCAACACATACGCCCCGTTCTCGGGCAGAGGGCTGCAATGACTCGTACACTTCGCTTCGTTGCTCTGGTCTTCATCGTTTTCGCATTTCAGGTTCAGCACGCATTTGCTGATCGCATTACCACCGTTACAGCAACAACCACTATGGGTTCGGGATTTTTAACCTCCTTGTCGAACGCTGTCAATGGCGTCGGATTATCTGCTCTATCTCTCACCGCACTTCACGACGGTACAAGTACGGCGAACTCGTGGGTATCCTCACCCGGAGCGGTAATCGGAACTGTTACCTTCGCCCTTGGGGGTATGTTCCAAGTGGACAGCTTCTCCTTCTGGAATCAAAACGGAGGAGGGCCGGGTGCCAATGGTTCGACAGGTATACAGGGAGTTCAGGTGCTGACGTCCACGGACGGTTTGTCCTTTTCCGTGCTCGCGGGAGGTCCTTCACTGTTTGCTCAAGTGCCCTCCGTCGGACCGGTGGGGCCGCAGGTTTTCAATTTCGGGCCAGTCAACGCGACTCACTTCCGCTTCAACATTCTCAGCAACTATGGAGATACGGCTCAGACCGGCTTCGCAGAAGTGGGATTCAACTCGGTGTCGTCACAGGTACCTGAAACTGAAGCCCTAAGGCTGATCGTCATGGGGCTTATGCTGGGCGCCGGCTTGATCCGTCGTAACAGGTAGTACCGGAATTCTGTGCGTTTAATGCCCAAGGATTGAAAGTCCACAGTCACGACACAACTCGATCGATCCAGTGGCCGTGAGGGGCGTTGCGTGCGAACAGGCATCCAACAGATGGCGAAAAAGTACCTCACGTTAAACCAGAGGCTGGTCGTCGCTGTCAGAAATCGGAAGGCATCGAGACCTGCCTTTTTGGCTGCTGTGCCTCGGCGACTGGAACTCGCGATGCGGATAGGGAATTCAAGTAAATCCGGCTAAGGTATCTCCCGTATAAATACATAATTCACCTGATCTCTTCGTACTGCCTCTCTATCTATCCTTCTAGCGTCAATTTACAGACTGGAACTGTGCATGTTGATGACCTCTGAGGGACATGGCGCGTGCCGTCCTGCTCATCTTCTTCAATGTCCCATCTCTGGTCGGGTGGTTTGCGCCTCGCTGTTCCTTCTTCTCACTGTCATCGTCTGTATCCCGCAGATTGCCATCGGGCAGACTCCACTGGCCGGCATCAAGGGAACCATCACAGACCCGTCGAGTACCGCGATCGGTGATGCCAGGCTGATTATTCGTCAGACGCAGACCGGAGTTCAACGCGGAGCCGAAACAAGGCAAGGCACATACCAGATAGAAGGGCTGGAACCTGGCGAATACGAAATGCAGGTATCCTGCCCAGGATTTGAAGACGAGCTTTATCAGTTAACCCTGCGCGCCGGCGATTATCTGACGGTCGATGTCCGGCTCCAATTGGAGCCCCTGGTCGAGTCAGTGTCGGTGAGTGAGCCGATCACCGGCGTTAACACCACTGACTTCGGCATTACCGGCGGGGTCAGCCGGCTTCATATCGAGAATCTTCCCCTGAATGGCAGAAACTTCCTCGAGCTTGCGCGGCTCGAGCCGGGGGTCAGTGTCGCGTCGGTCGCGAACCCCGGAGCGTTCGGCAACAATTTCCAGCGTGTCTCGATAGGCGGTGCTCAGTATCTGGAAACCCGCATCGCGGTCGATGGATCAACAGTGGACGACCGCATCAACGGTGGAACGGCGCTCAATGTCTCTCAGGAGAGCGTTGAAGAATTTCAGATCGGCACGTTTAACTTCGATTTAGCAACCGGGGCAACGGGAAGTGGCGCCGTCAACATTGTCACCCGGCGCGGTACAAACTCCGTTCACGGTACGGCCTATTTTTACTATCGGGATAATGGACTGGCGGCTTATCCCGCTCTGCGCCGCGATCCTCTGCATCCTGACCCCTATTTCGCGCGCCGGCAATCCGGGTTCAGCCTCGGCGGTCCGCTGGTGAAGGATCGGTTCTTTTGGTTCACCAATTTTGAACATAACAATCAGGATGGCGTTTTCGCCGTGGCGAACAACCACCCCATTTTTTCCAAACTCGACGTGGTTCAACGCAGTCCTCTCAACTCGAATCTGTTTACCGCGCGCGCTGACGGCAAGCTCAGCGATCGGGTCAGTACCTTCTTCCGTGTGACTCAGGATCTGAACAACTCCATCGCTCCCTCCGGCACCGCTGTTTCCATGCCTTCGAACTGGTTCTCCGGACGTACAAAGGCCCGGCAAATCCAGGCAGGACTCACGTCGCCGGTGACGTCGAGCTTCATCGCGGACTTCCGGTTTTCGTACAGCACTTTGAACAACGTGCTGAATGCCGTGACCTCCAGCGAGTGCGCTCCCGAAGAGTGTATCGGCGTCTCCGCGCCCGACACTCTGGTTTTCGATGCGCCCTCCTTCCGAATGGGACATCACGTGACGGTTCCGAAGACCATGGATACACACACCTTCCAAACAGTGGGCAATATGACGTGGCAGCGCGGCTCACATCGTCTTCGTTTCGGGGGCGAATGGGAGCATCTCAACCTGAGCACGATTCATGAGTTCTACGACCCTCCGCAGATGACTCTCTGGGGACCGACCGACCTCTTGCGATCTCCGGCGTACAGGCCGCTCTACGACGCGCTGCCCGACACACTAAACGACCCTGCTGCCGGCCCACCGACGCAGGAGGATATTCTCCAGTTGCCGTTACGCAGCTTCATGATTGGAGTGGGCAACCCACAGCAGCCTGGACCATACCACTACGATCAGGCATCCACTCCCGACCTCATGCGGTTCTACTTCGAAGACAGCTGGACACTGCGGCCCAGCCTGACTCTGACCTATGGGCTTGCTTCCTTATCGCGAACAGACATTTTCAATCAGGATCTGCAGCGGCCCGGGTATCTGGCCCCGATTCTCAACGGGGATCTCACCCCGCCTCATCGCGGAACAACAAACCTGGAACCGAGGGTCGGGATGGCTTGGAATCTCAGGCGAAACGGAGCAACGGTTCTGCGTGGAGGAGCCGGGATCTATCACGACGATTTGGATTTTTTCAGGCCGTACCTGGAGCGCGGCACCCTGGGGCCCTCGGGCAATGGTCGTGTCATCGTGGATGGGGCGATTACGGGGCTTAGCTTCACAAGCACTCCGACGGCGTTTAAGGGACAGGATCTGTTACCACTACTCCCTGGGATTCAATCGACGTTAACGACGAAGCTCGGTGACGGAGCAAACCCCGAAATCACCGGAATTGAAGTCGTCAAACAAGGCGACCGCATTTTCGATCCAAAGCACACCACGCCATCAGCCGTCCATGTGAGCGTTGGTATTCAGCAGCGGCTGACTCCAGGCCTGACTCTCTCGGCAGACTACGTTGGGCGCTGGTTCCGGGACTTCGGAGGCTTCCAGGGTGTCTTTCAACTCGATCGTAATCGGTTCAATCGGCCTCGCGTCACCGGCGTGAATCCGATAACGGGCGAGGTTTCCTTTGTGCGGGATCCGGTCATTCCGCAGTGCACGGTGGCGCAATCGGCCGCTCTGGCTCCGGAAGATTCGTGTTCGACAGGGCCGATCAACGTCTATGACAGCGGTGCCCATTACTCCTATCAGGGTTTGCACGTAAAACTCACGGGTCGCGTGCGTCCCGGCGTCCACGTCACAGTCGGCTACGCGCTTTCTCGGAATAATGGGTTTGTCGAGTTCAACAATTACGACAATTTCTCTACCGCTTACGGTAACCAGCCCGATGATCGCAGGCATCGGCTTACGGTAAGCGCAATCATTGACCTGCCGAGCTATAAGGGCTCCAGCCCATTTGCGCGCGGGGCGCTGAACGGATGGAGCATGTCTTTGATTTCGCAAACCGACAGCGGGTCGCCGCTGGACACGATGCTGACAGGTCTGGATCTGGATGGCGACGGCATCAGCCGGATGCTGCTCCCCGGCGTAACTCAACACAACACGCTGGGTCGCAACTTGAACGCGGCCGAGTTGCGGAATCTGGTTGACGCGTATAACGCCTCCGTTGAAGAGCGCACCCAACGCGTCACCAATCCCGATGGCTCCGTCACAGTCATCAGGCCACGGACGCCTTTCAACCAGGTGATCAATCCGATTACGTTGCCGCAACAGTTTTCGAGCGGCGACAGCTTTATCACACAGGACATCCGTCTCACGCGAAAGGTAAACCTTAACGAAGCGGCGACATTGTCGCTTATTGCGGAAGTCTTCAATGTCTTCAACGTTGCGAATCTGTCCGGCTACAGCAACGTCGTTAATCAGGTGAATTATGGCCAGCCTGCGGCACGAGCTGGCCAGGTGTTTGGTTCTGGAGGACCGCGCGCGTTTCAATTCGCGGCGCGGCTGCAGTTCTGAATTGTTGAAGGAGCGTCCTATGAAGCCCCTTTTTGCTCGTGTGTTACGACAACGGATCTTCAGTTCCCGCGCGATTGCTACTGTGGCCATCTTCTCGAGCCTGCTTTTTATTGCCCCGAGGTCAACTCCCGCCGCAGAAGTTCAGAAGTCGGTGCTGCTGATTTATGGAACAAGGAGCGACATGCTTGCCAACATTGTCGTAGACCGGGCAATCCGTAAGGAGCTCAGCGAAAAATTCAGCGTAGACCTGGATATTTACAGTGAGTATTTCGAGACTTCTCCATCTCCGAAAGAGGACTTTCCCCTGCTGCTGTCGTGGCTGCGCCGCAAATATGCAGGAAGAACCTTTGATGTGGTTGTCCCCGTCGGCTTGACGTCGCTGGAGCTCGTTCGCGATTGCGGCGACGAGCTCTTCCGTGGAGCTCAGGTCGTATATTTCGGCCGCCGGTCGGAGTTCGAGAGTTGGCGTTCAGACCAGCCGATCACGGGCATCCTTGCGCCTCAGATGGAAGACCAGGTCCGCGGCACATTTGCATTTATCCGAGCCATGCAACCGAAACTTCACCAGCTCGTGGTTGTCACCGGAAAAGCGGGGCTCGACCAGGACTGGGAGAAAGCAGCGCGACATGAATTGATGCCCTTCGAGAGCCAGGTCGAAGTTACCTATTTGTCCGGGCTATCCCTGGAGAGTCTTGAGACTCAAATTGCTCGCCTTCCAACGGATGCGGCCGTCCTGTTCTTATCAATGAATGAAGACGGCATCGGCAGGCGCCTGTTGCGGACGCAGGTCCTGGGGCAGGCTGTCCGGGCTGCGGCCGCGCCGGTCTATTTCGTCAGCTCTCTTTACCTTGATACCGGTGTCGTAGGCGGGACGCTGCTGGATCAGGAAGCAATGGCAGTCGAAACTGCCGGCATTGTCGGACGGCTTCTTGGTGGTGATCCAATCCAGGACATTCCCGCTCGCCAGACTCTTCTGGTGCCCATGGTCAACTGGAAGGCTCTCAAACGCTGGGGGCTCGATGAGGACAGGCTGCCTCCCGGCACTGTTATTCGATATCGGGATCCTTCCTTTTGGGAAGTCTACAAGTGGCACATCCTGGGTGTCGTCTCTCTGTGCTTTATTGAAGGTGGACTCATTTTGGCGCTGCTGGCTCAGCGCGCAAATCGCAGGCGCGCGGAAATCGCCGTGCTGGCGGGCAAGCGACTACTTCAGGCAACTATCGATGCACTCAATGCTCGCGTCGCATTACTGGATCAACACGGCACGATCATCGCAGTCAACAAGCCATGGAAGGCCTTTGCCGAAGCCAATCACGATCAGGATTCCATCAAAGACATCGGGTTCAATTACCTCGACACCTGCGCAGAAAATCCTGAGTGTCAGGAAGCGGCGCTGGTATCCCGGGGGATCCGGCAACTGAAGTCGGGTGAGGTTGATGAATTCCGCTGCATCTATCCGTCACCACGGGCGATTGCGACATTCTGGTTTCAAATTCGCATGAGCCAGTTTGAGATGTATGGCGCAACCCGCATCGTCGTGACGTACGAAGATGTAACCGAAATCAAGGAAGCCCACGACGCGCAACAGAAGGTGAGCGGATTGCTGATGCAGGCTCAGGACGACGAGCGCCGGCGCATTGCGCGCGAGCTTCACGATTCTACAGTTCAAAACCTTGTGGCGATCAAGGCAGACCTCAATGGCATTGAAAGAGAATCAAAGCAGCTGAGCGCAGATGCTACCGAAATGCTGAAAGAGAGCGTCTCACTCTCCAACCAGGTGATCAGGGAACTTCGAACATTGTCCTATCTACTCCATCCACCATTCCTCGATGAAGCCGGACTCGTTCCCGCGCTAACATGGTTCGTGCGCGGCTTCATTCAGCGAAGCGGAATTCCCGTCGAACTGATGGTCCTCGACGAGATTGGGCGGTTGCCGACCGACATCGAAACGGCGCTGTTCCGCGTCGTTCAGGAAAGCCTGACAAACATACATCGTCATTCCGGAGGCGGAAGAGCCGTCATTTGGGTAACGAGGGAAAAGGACAACGTTACTCTTCGAATCATGGACGATGGACACGGCTTCTCCCTGCCGGCGACCGAAGACAATCTGGAGAGCACGGTTTTACCGGGCGTCGGCATTCCCGGCATGCGCCAGCGTCTGAGACAACTCGGCGGCCAGCTTGAGATTGAATCGGGCCCACAGGGAACAACTGTTAATGCCAAAATCTGCCTGTCTGAGGATAGAGATCATGCGTATTTTACTCGCTGACGACCACGCTATCGTGCGGCGTCACGTCCGCAACATACTGCTCGCGCAAACCGGCTGGGAAGTGTGTGCTGAAGCAGCGACCGGACGCGAAGCTGTCACGATGACGGCAAAAGAACAGCCGGATCTGGTGGTACTGGATCTCTCCATGCCGGGGCTGAACGGTATCGAAGCCGCGCGGCTGATCCATGAGCAATTCCCCGAAATGGACATGATCATTCTCAGCATGCATGAGCCGTACGAAGTGATGGATCAACTCGCTGGATCGGGCGTGCGCGCTTGCGTTCTCAAGACGGACCTCGAGGACCTGGTGGTCGCCATTCGCGGGATACAAAAACTCCGCACCTCATCAACAACTGTAGTTGTACCTTCAAAGTCGAGGAACGGCGATAAAGCGCATGTGAGATAGTCTATAGGCATGCGCATCGCCACCTGGAACGTCAACTCTCTGAAAGCCCGTCTCGAAAAAGTCACGTGGTGGCTCCATAGAGCCAGGCCGGACGTCCTGCTGTTGCAGGAAACCAAGCTTGCCGACCCGGATGTGCCAACGGCCACCTTCGAAAACGCCGGCTATGCGGTTGCGCACCACGGCGAAGGCCGCTGGAACGGCGTTGCCATCGTGAGCCGCGCCGGCATCGACAACGTGATCACAAACTTTGGCGAGCCGTTGCGTCCTGCAACAACGGCCGATGTGGGCGATGACGAACCGCTTGCGGAAGCGCGAATGATCTCGGCCGTTTGCGGGAGCATCCGAGTGGTATGCGTCTATGCCCCGAATGGCCGAGTCGTCGGGTCACCCTTCTACGAAGGCAAGCTCGCGTGGTTCGATCGCCTTGCCCGCTGGCTCAGTGAAACAATTCACGTCGATGCTCCGGCCGTTCTGGGCGGTGATCTTAACGTGGCGCCTGCGGATGCGGATGTATGGGATCCGAGGGCATGCCACGGAGGAACGCACGTTTCAGAGCCTGAACGAAAGGCCTTCGCACGTCTCTGCGACCTGGGGCTGGTTGACGCCTATCGCTTGCAGCATCCGGAGCCTGGACGGTACACGTGGTGGGACTATCGCGCCGGCAACTTCCACAAGAATTTCGGCATGCGTATCGATCATCTGCTGGTCACCCCGACTCTGAAGCCGAGACTTGTCTGGTCTGAGATTGACCGCGAGGCACGCAAGGGCAAACCGATGCCATCCGACCATGCTCCGCTGGTCATTGATATCGACTCGCCGGGATACGCTTTCGATGCAGGGTGGACTTCAGCGGATCAAAGAATCGCCGGAAGGCGCGCGGCCGGATAAAGAAAGAAATCCCGGATCTCCGCGTTCCCTAATTCCCCATCATCCTCGCTTTCTTCGCCTTCTCCGCGAGACTACGCAGCGTCTGCATGGGACGCTGGAGCGATCTGCGCCGTCGGCGCATGCCGGACCAAAGATCTCCCACGCTCTCAATTCGATCAGCCATGTTGCGGAGCGTGAGACTTCGGGGCCCGACCGTACCGCTTTCGAGTTCTTCCCACGTGCACGGCGCAGAGACCGGCGCACCGGGCCTCGCGCGAACAGCGTAGACGGCCGCATGCGTCGCGCTCCACCCATTACGACCCGTGTCGATCAGGATGCGTCTTCCACGATCCACTTTGTGAAATTCCTGCGTCAGGTTTTTCGGATCCCGTTTTACAAGCACCGTCCCAACCGAGTGCGCGAACCTGGCGACATCATCCATATCCGTCTTGCCATCGAGCGGGACCGCGATATGAAATCCCTTCGAGCCAGACGTCTTCACCCAACTCGGAAGCCCTAGTTCCTCGAGCAGATCGCGAAGAGAAACGGCCGCATCACGCAGCATGGAAGCATCATCGACAGACGGATCCAGGTCGAAAACGCAAATATCCGGATGAAGGAGGTCAGGTGCGCGCGATATCCAGACATGCGGCGTTATGCTGTTCTGGTTGACGAGCCACAGCAGCGACTGTGAATCCGTCACGATTGGATAATGGACCGTACCATCCTTCTTAGGGACCTCCACACGCTGCAGCCATTCCGGGAAACCTTTCACTACGTCCTTCTGCAGGAATCCCTTTTGACCAATACCGCCGGGAAAGCGTTCCATTGTTACAGGCCGTTGAACGATATGCGGCAATATCAGAGGCGCAATTCTTTCGTAATAGGCTGCGAGTTCGCCCTTCGTGATGCCGTCATCAGGAAACAGGACTTTGTCGGGATGTGTGATCACCACGTTTCGCGAACCACCTCCCGTGGTGATTTGTCGTAACGAATACCCACGAGTCGAGGATGCCGCAGTTTGCCGTGCACCGTCCACTCAATGAAAGACACCTGCACTACGATCTCCGGCTTCACCCAGTGTGCGCGAATCCGTGGAAGCCCGGTGACTTTTGTAAAAGCAGGCTTCGGAATCTCGAGCTTATCGAGGCGAGCTCTCAGGTCCAGGAGAAGTTTTGTATTGAAGCCTGTTCCGATCTTTCCGGCAAAGACGAAGTCGTCACCGTCGAAGTAACCGACGAGGAGAGCTCCAAGTCCCACTCGGCTGCCCTGCGGATCTGTAAATCCGCCCACCACGAGCTCCTGCGTGGCTTCGCACTTCATTTTCAGCCAGTGCGGCGAGCGTCGATGTTCGTAAGGGGAGGTGCGAAGCTTCGCTATCACGCCTTCCCACCCTTCGCGGCATGCGCGCTCCCACGGCTTCTTGTCGGTAAGTTCAGAGACACGGGCCAGCGGTGCGCGCAGGGGCAATTCCAGGAGTAGTGCGCGCCGAGCTTCGAGAGGGAGCTGGGTTACTGAAGAACCATTGAGCCACAGGATATCGAACACATGGTAAGCAACACGGCTGGACGGATCCCACGCCGCTTCGCCGTCGAGAATCACGTCATGAACCGGGAGATGAGCTATAGCTTCGGCGACAGTCGGATACTGTTGCGGCAGCCGGTTCCGCGAATAAAGTTTGATGTCGCGGCCGTTCTTGAACGCAAGCATGCGGATTCCATCGAGCTTCCGCTCGAAGAGCCATTCCGGACCGGCAAAACGCTCCTGCGTCAGCGTTGCCGCCATCGGCACAACCCATTCGGGAAATTCTGCGGACCGTGAGTGGGCCATCCAGAAACTGTACTTCAGGTCAGGTCGTCATCTTCAGGAACCTCGTGCGTGTGTACTTCACCACGGTCCGGATCGGACGCATCCTCGACGCCCGCGATGACTTCCGCTTCGAAGAATTGACCCTCTTCCACGAGTTCTTCCACGCTTTCCGAATCCGCATCCGCGGTTCGTGACAGTCCCTGCAGATCACCGGATTGCCCAGCCGACGCCGGTCCTGTTCCTCGAGCCGGTCGAGCGGGAACTCGCCTGCCGATGACCTCCCTGCTGAGTGTGGATGGCTCCGGGCTGTGCGGCTCATTCGCGGGAGAAACCGCAGAGTGAGATGGTTTCTTCGTCGTGGATTTCTTCGTTTTATTTTTTTCGACCATAGTTGCCTCAGAGGACGGGGTTGCACTTCTCATGCCAGGGAGATTAGTCGGCCTTCTAAGAGGAGGGGTGGCTACAGACGTGGTCAGGATTCAGACAGTCAGACAAGTAAAAGGCAGAGAGAATTTTGAAAATGGAAATGGAAATCCGCCAACTCAAATCCGAAATTTCAAAATCTCAAATTGGATTGGTGGTGGGCTTACTGACGCATCCACCCCCACAAAGGGTGCACGGCGGGCCGGGGGTAAGCGCGTTTAGCGCGCAACCCCCGGTTCGTTTTTGCCAGGCGAGACTTCGCAAACCAAGTGCCTTTCACCCTTTCGGGTGAGGATGCGGATGCGTCAGCAGCCCACCACCAATCCGATTTGAGATTTTGCAATTTCGGATTTGAGTTGGCGGATCTCTATTCTCAAACATTCCTTCATCACTCCCCGGCTACTTCGCAACCGCCGTGCCGATTCCTGCTCCCGAGACAATGATCTCGACCCGGCGGTTCTTCTGTCGCCCTTCCGCAGTGCTGTTGTCCGCTAAGGGATGGCCATCTGCAAGTCCCGCTGAGCTTATGGTTTTCTCCGAGACACCCTGGGCGATCAGATACTTTGCAACAGCGTCGGCACGCTGATCCGACAACTTTTGATTCACCTGCAGGCCGCCGGTATTGTCGGTGTGTCCCTCGACATCGAGGTGAAGTTCAGGATGAGTAGCGAGAATGCCTGAGAGCCTGGCAAGCTTTTCACGCGCCTCTGGCCTCAGGTCAAACTTGCCGGTGTCGAAGAGGGTCTCCGCCATGTTGACGACGAGACCACGAGGAGTGTCTTTCGTCTCAAGTACACGATTGAGCTGCTGGAGCAAATCCGCCCGCGCCTTTTCCGCTGACGCGCGAACACGGTCGGTTTCGGCCTTCGCCGCGGCTTCCCTGGCGGCGAGCGCGTTGGCCTGTGCAGCCGCGGCATCTGCATCGGCCTTAGCCTTTGCTCTCAGCGTTGCTTCATTTGCTGCGGCCAGTTCGGCCTGACGCTGCGCTTCCTGATCAGCCAGCCGCTTTGCGGCTGCCGCGTCTGCTGCGGCTTTCGCTTCAGCGGCGGCCTTCGCCTCTGCGCTTGCTTTCGCCGCTGCAGCCGCTTGATCGTTGGCTATCCGCTCCTGCTCCTGCTTTTCGATGGCCTGTGCTCGGGCGTCTTCCGAAAACTGGACCGTCTGCCGAGCAGCTGAGATGATCTCGTTCTTGTCTGCCTTTTTCTGCAGCAAGCCTTCCGCCATCTTCAGGCTTCCTTCCGCCCTGCTGTAGAGTTCGCCGGCGTACTTATCAGCGCCTTTCGACTGCGCAATGTCCACTGCATTCCGGGCCTCATACATTTGCAGAGGCGTACTCTTTGTATCGAGGGTCAGGGCGAGCGGGTTTCCGATCTTCTCGTAATTGCTGCGCGTCATCAGGTTGTACTTGTCGATGGCGAACAGCTTTCCTTTAGTGTCCTTCTTCGGCTGGTTCTCGAGCACAATAATTTCGCTCGGTTGCCGGACGGAATAGTACGGCTCCGAGGTAACGATCAGTGAGAATGTCTGCAGCTGCGTCGTCACCTTCAATTCACCGTTGCCATCCTCGTTGAGCAGGAATTCACCAAGATTGCGCGTGCGGCCATCCGGCGATACGGCCCAAAGAACGTACGTCAGGAACTGGGTGCCGACTCTGCCGGGTGCATCCAGTTTTTCAACCTTCGCCTCGATGAGCGTGAGATCTTTTCTCGCTTCGACCTTCGCTTCACCTTTTGCGTTGGGCATTACGGAGGTCGGCTTGAAATCGACTTTTGTTTCTCCATCGTCCACCGTGTACCCGATAGCCATGGATGACTTCGTCACCATGGACGCACCCGGAGTCGAGGGTTGTGACTGTGCCGCCAGATAACCAGCCGGAACCAACAAAACCACCGACGGAAGCAGGCTTTTGAAAATGCGTCCCATTTCCTTTTCTCCTGTGTTGGGCAGGTCGAGACACACGGATTCTGAAGATCGCGGATGAATCGACACTGCACCTTGTTACATTGTGAGGTTAGTGATGGGATGTGCGGTCACCCCATCCGGCGGAGTGCGTATTTCAGGCTACACAATTCGTGTAGGGTTCTTTAAAGACTTACAGTTACAACAGAGTTCCCCGGAGAACGACCAGCGCGACCGAGAAATAAATGATGAGCCCCGTGACATCGACCAGAGTGGCCACGAAGGGCGCCGATGACGTGGCCGGATCAAATCCGAGCTTCTGAAGTCCGAGCGGCAGGATGGAGCCGACGAGGGATCCCCATAGCACGACCCCGATGAGGGCGAAGAGAACCGTGATCGCCATTAGAAGCCAATGCTCGCCATAGGTATCAAAGAAGGCGCCCCATACCGAAACGCGCAGAAAGCCGATGCCTCCGAGGATGCCGCCAAGCGCAAGGCCGGCAAAAACTTCTCGACGGACAATTCGCCACCAGTCAGCCAGCGTGATCTCTCCAAGGGCAAGAGCGCGAATGACGAGCGTTGCTGCCTGCGAACCGGAGTTGCCGCCGCTCGAGATGATCAGCGGAATGAACAGAGCCAGCGTGACGGCCTTCTCGATCTCACCTTCAAAGTATCCCATCGCGACAGCGGTCAGCGTCTCTCCGAGAAACAGCGCGGTCAACCAGCCCGCACGTTTGCGGACCATGCGCGCCAGAGCTATCTGCATGTAGGGTTCGTCGAGAGCTTCCGAACCTCCGATCCGCTGAATCTCTTTCGTTGCCGCTGCTTCCGCAACATCGAGAACATCGTCGATCGTGACGATTCCGATCAGGGCGCCAGAGGAGTCCGTCACCGGCAGGGCCGTGCGGTCATATTGGCGGAAGATTGCCACGGCAGTCTGCTGATCGTCGGTCGCTTTCAGGGCTATGAACCGGCTATCCATAAGGTCGCCTACCCGCTTTTCCAGAGGCGCGAGAAGGAACTCACGACTGCGAATGTCATCGACCAACACGCCCTGTTCATCGACGACATAAATGACGTTCAAGGTCTCGCTGTCCTGACCGTGAGTGCGGATGTAATCGAGCACCTCGCGAATGGTCCAATGCTCACGAACGCTCACATAGTGCGGCGTCATCAAGCGCCCGATGGAGCCTTCGGGATAGCCGAGAAGTTTTGATGCAACGGCGCGCTCCGCCGGAGTCAGCATGGCGAGCAACTGGCGAGTCACTGAAGCGGGCAGTTCCTCGAGGAACATCGTTCTGTCGTCTGGGGCCATGCTGTTGAGGAGTGAAGCCACTTCTTCGTGCGCCATGGCTTTCAACAGAGACTCCTGCTGTTCGAGCGACAGGTATTCAAAGACAGTGGCGGCATCCTTCCTTGGAAGAATGCGAAAGACAATTACCTGCTGGTCGATGCTCAAGTCGGTGAGCGCCTCAGCAAGATCGCTCGCATGCCGGTTGCGCATCAGGTCGCGAAGGCGTGAGTAGTCGCCCGCCCGGACAGCAGACTCCAACTCGTCTGCGGGCCGGGCAATCTGCCGGATCGCATCGAGCGTCGCGTCGCGGTCGGGTCCGGTAAGTTTTTGTTCCATTTGTTTCAAAGCCGCTCGTACAACGTCATGATGATGAACGTGAGGGCCGACGGCCTTGACGGCGTCGAGCCACACGCGGTGAATAAGATCGAGATCGCTGGGCATTAGAGCCGGCGGATGAGCTCCAAGATGAAAAGCGTCGGATCTGCCGCTGCGATGACAAATGACAAGGCGAAGCTTAGTATCCACGGGCTTCTCTGCGCGCTCCCAGGCTTCGCCGAGCAGTCGTGCCTGATCGCCCGCGGAAAGCGTGTCGGATTCCGCAACATAAATCTCCGAAGAGTGCAGCCTGAGCGCCACCGCCACCACGCCATCAAAGATGTTCTGTGCCGGCACGATCAGCAGTCGAATCGGCCTGGCGTAGCGTTCCGTGAGGGCGACGACTTGCGAGAAGAGATAACGTTCGTCTCGAGTCGATGTTGTACTGTGGCCCGCATCGTCATCGACATCGATTCCGAGAAGGCGCACCGTCACGGCGACGACGTCACGATCACCCGCCGCCTGCATCGCGGTGACGACGTGGCTTAGGGAATCCGGATGCCGCACCGCGACCAGCACATTACCAGGGCGTGCATCGACCTGTCCGAGTGAGACGTCGAGTGACGTTGAAAGCTCGAATGGATCCTCCTCCATCGCGACCCGTGATGTATTTCCACGAGCTGCGGCAAGCACAACCCCGAGGACACATACCGACCCGAGTCCGATAAGCGACGGGCCGTCGCCGGAAGCGATCAGGGCAAGTGCACTGATGCTCACAGCGCTCGCGACAACACTCTGGAGGAAAACAGGCACCCGGAACGGCCGCGGTTCCCGCAAAGCTCGCCGGAGATGGGCGTTCACGCCGATGCGCAGAAGAAGCGCCACCGCGACAGAGATACCGTAAGCTCGGCTGAGCCAGGTGATCTGAGCGCCGCTGCCGAAAATAATCAGAACGGTCGCCGCGGCAGCAACATTGGCGGAGTTCATCATGTTGCCGGGCAGCATTCCTTCCATCGAAAGGCGCCGCAGCAATTGCTCCGCGTCGTCCAGCGAGGCTTTGGCGGCAGGAACAAGCAGGAAAAACGAAGTGCCCAGAACAAGGACCGTCAGGAGTCCTGTCATCCACGCGGGCAGCGAGACATATTGCGCAATTGCGGACAGTGGCGTTGCGGTCCAGGGCCCCGAATCCTCACGCGGAATGAGTCCCACGAAGAGAAAGGAAGAAAACACGGCAACGATGAACACAATCAGCGCAACGAGAAATGCGGTGCGGCGGACGGATTGTATCCGCGGCGGCGCGAACTCGCGTGCCGCGCGGCCCAGTACTCCACCACCACCAAAAATCGGCATTACCAATGCGAGCCCGGCCAGGAACTGGATTGCGTGAGCCAGGAGAGAAGCCTCGGGCGTATCTCTCCATGGCGGCACCAGGACAGCCGACAGAGCGACCGGATCTCGTCGAATCACCGTGACGATTCCGACAATCATCAACGCCAGCAGCACCAGAACGCCGACCCAGATTCCGCGGATCACAACACGATTCGGGATTTGAAGGCGCAGCCGGGAGCGGGTCCAGAGAACGCCGATCAGGACAATCGCGCCGGTCAGCACGAGTTCCTGCAGCGTCAGGCGCGAGGTCACCGTCCATTGAGCCATCCATCCTGAGGCAAAGCTGAGGGCATACTGGACACACAGCACCGCTGACAGCGCGACCAGCAAGAGCCGTTCTATCAGCATTACCGCCATCGCGATGCTGCCCGCGCGGGGACCGAAGGCCCGCTCCGTTCGGGCTACCAACCCGCCGGGCACGAAGAATGCCCAGCTCTCTATGTCGATCGCGCGGACGACCATGCTGAGAGCGCACGCCACGAGCACAAACCATGGCGAAAAATCGCCGATTAATGCCCGCGAAACACCAGCAACAAAAAAGATCCCGACACCAAGTTCCGCCAGAACAAGGGCGGCAGCATTCGATACCGGCGTGAACGACAGCAATGCTGTCGTGGAGAGCACGACGCGAACGCGGCGGGATGGTGGATGTGTTGTTGGGCCCTGCATAAGACTCTCGATCCGCTTAACGTAAGATACCAACGCGTCGGGGAATCCGGCGAACTGAATTCAGAAGCATGAAGGCTCTATCTTCCTGATACGAACGGGCCGCGGTCATCCCTCGAAGAATTAACATCTGCGGTCGCCATACTTCGTCCTTCTTGTGCTAAGCTCGCGACTCCAACCGGATACGAGGCTCAAACCGAACACGAGGCTGAATTTTGAAGCGACGCATTCTTTTTTTGTGTGCCACCAATAGTCTCCATAGCCCCATGGCGGAAACCTTGCTGCGTCTCATTGACGCCTCGAATTTCGAGGCAATAAGCGCAGGTGTTACGGGCCAAATGCCGCATCCTCTTTGTATAGAGGTCATGAAGGAGATCGGCATCGACCTGAGCCATAAACCCTCCAGGTCGATTGAAGACGTCCGCGATGAGGTGTTCGATTTCGTCATTACTCTCGACGAAACTGCCGCCCATGAGTGTCATCGCCTGAACGCGGTCGAGACCGTTCACTGGAAGTTTGAAAATCCCCTGGCTGTTTCGACTGAGCCGGAAATGCAACGTCGCGCATTTCGATCAGTCAGGGATCAGATTGCGCAGCGTCTTCGACTGTTCGCAATCGTGAATGTTCGGCCGAGCGTCGCGGAACGAACTCGATTTGCTCCGGGTCAGGGCAGTAGCCCCATGATCCAGGCTCGATAGTCCCGCCATTGTTTGCGAAGATTTCTCAGTTTTGTAGCAATTTCGAAAATTTTTCCGCGTCAGACGCTGAAGCTGCTTTCTCCTGCTGCGCCGTTGTTCAGCCTGGCGTAGAATCCACCGCTGTTCGATTGTGACCTATGCCATCCACTATTGCCGCCATTGACGTCGGGAGTAACGCCATCCGGCTGGCGATTGCCAGGGTGATGTCCGGAGGGACCTATGAGGTCGTTCATCTGGCCAGGGAACCCGTCCGCCTCGGACACGACGTCTTCGCAACGAATCGAATATCTCCGGAAACAATCAAAGCGGCGTTGATCGCATTCAGGCGGTTTCGCGAACTGCTGAACAAGCACTCCGTAAACCGCTTCAGAGCGGTTGCCACCAGTGCGGTCCGTGAAGCTGAAAATGGCGACCGACTGGCGGCGCAGATCTCGAGGCGGTATGGAATTGGCCTTACTGTCATCGATCCGGAAGAGGAAGCCAGACTCGTACACCTGGCCGTAAAGGACCGTGTTCGGCTGGGCGGGAAGGTGGCACTGCTTGTCGATATTGGCGGAGGCAGCGTCGAAATCAGTCTCGCGACGGCCAACGGAATCGTTTCCACCGACAGTTTCGCCATGGGCAGCGTCCGCCTGCTGCGAGTGCTCGATCAGCGCGGAATGACTTCGACCCGATTCAATCACCTGGTTGCCCAATACATCGATGTCAGCAAGCAGCGCCTTAAGGACGAACTCGGGATGAAGCGAGTTCATCTGTGTGTGGGGACCGGGGGAAGCGTCGAGTCCATCGGTGAAGTCCGGCGCTCCCTGTTCAAGAAGAACAGTGCGGCACGAATCACTTCGGAGGAGCTGCAGTCGATTAGCCGGCGGCTGCAGACCATGAGCGTCGAGGAAAGAGTCCGACAGTTGCGACTCAGGCCGGACCGCGCCGACGTGATCTCTCCCGCGGCAATGGTGCTGAATCGAATCGTCCAGCAGGCCGGTGTCAGCGAAGTCCTCATCCCTGGAGTGGGAGTCCGAGAGGGAGTGCTGAAGGATCTGGTCGAAGAGATTCTCCATCCGGGCGAACATCTGGACCGCAAGCAGGTCATCAGTTCAGCGCTTCAGCTGGGGCGAAAGTATTCCTTCGATGAGCAGCACGGCATTTCCGTGAGCCGGATTGCACTTCAGATTTTTGATCAAACGCAGTCCATTCACCGTTTGGACCAGGAAAGCCGCATGATTCTTGAAGTCGCTGCCCTGCTCCATGACATCGGACATTTCGTTGAGGTATCGAACCACCACAAGCACACCTTCTATCTCCTGCAGACGGGTCCGATTGTCGGCATGTCCCGTCTCCAGATGAAGGTTGCTGCAAACGTGGCGAGATACCATCGAAAGTCTGGCCCCAATACGGACCATGAGTCGTTTTCGTCTCTCTCTGCGAAGCATCGCGCGCTCGTCACGACGCTGGTCTCGATCCTGCGTGTTGCGGATGCGGCAGACCGCCAGCATGCGGGATGCATCCAGAACGTTGAACTCAGCCTGAAGCGATCACGCATTGTGCTGCGGCTGAAAGGCAAGGGCGACATGCTGCTTGCGAAGTGGGCGCTCGAAAAGAGAAAGGACCTGTTCGAGGAAGTTTTCGGGGAGCTTGTGGTCGAAGAAGCGCCCCTGACGCGAGCGGCAGGGGCGAGGGGGTAGCTTTATTTCGGCACCCCGGCAGGGGTGCCAGGGCGTGCTACTGACACCGAAAATCACTCACCCACTGCTTCGCGCGCCCTCTCCCTGAGGGAGAGGGATCACTTCAGATTCTTGCAGCTCGCATAAACTCTCCGTTGGCCTCTACCCGAGTTCGGTCAGCGTCACCGGATCTGCCCGCATTTGGTCAGATTGCCTGAACCGCGGCGGTGACGATGTCTTTCTCCTGCCACCGGAGGCATGTCACCTACTGTTTCCTCCAACGTTTCCGACACTTGCATCCACCCGGTCTTTGGCACAGCGCTTGCGATAAGGAGGCCGACAGGTTTCGATTAGGCCTGGGTGCAATGGGCCTGACGGAGGTTTCATAACGCAATGCTTAGAATTCAGGTCGACGACCAGGCCACAGTAGCGACCTTTTATGTACAAGGCAAACTCGTGGGGAATTGTGTCGATGAGTTGCGCAAGGTCTGGGCAGCTACTCGCAAAGAGAATCCCCAAAAACAGACTGTCATTGAACTAACGTCTCTTCTGGTAGTCGATGCTGCAGCCCGAAAGCTCTTGCGGCAAATGCACGTCGAGGGCGCTCAACTGGCTGGCAACGGGCTCATGAGCAAAACCCTGATTGCCGACATCATTGACGGCAAGAGCGTTCGTCCTGACTCCGCATTCCTTATTACGACCGAGAGTTGACCGCGTTAACGTCCTCGATTGCCCCTTTCCTTCTTGTCCACCTGAGTCAGGGGACAGCGCGATCGAAGATCGCGCGAGAGGGGTTCCTCAGCCGCGCTTTCAACCAACCCACCCAATGCTCCCTTTCGCATCGCGCTTTCGCGCGTACACTTTGCCCAAATTTCATCATTCTGCCCGTGACTCCAATCTGCCCATACAGCCGTTGATCCGTATCTAGCTCTCCCTAAACAATTTGCACTTTGGTATTCCCTTTGCAACCCGTCGCGCCGGAGGTGATGACGATGTTGGCTCTGGTTTTGACGATGCTGTTGGTTCCCCCGCAGCAACCATCCGACGAACTCACGCGCTCTGAGGAACTGCAGCTGGCGCGCGAAGAGAAGGCTCAGCACCTCGAGGCGCCGAAGCGATCGTTCATGGAGAAGGGCCTGTATGAGGTCAAGGAACGAAAACTCGTTGAGCGATTTCAGGCTGGCTTCCATGGATTTCACCCATTGATCGGCGGGATCGCAAAGGGATCCGGCTTCGGTTTCGGCACTTCCTATGAAATCTCGGACAGGCTCAAGGCTTCCGCGCAAGTGTCCATGAAGGGTTATCAGAAGTATGAAGTAGTCTTCGCCACTCCTCGTTTTCTGACCGACCGACTATTTGCCGAAGTCCGGACGACATATCGGAGTAATCCCGAAGAAGCGTTCTACGGACTGGGAAACGACACGCGAGAAGAGACGCGCACGCACTACGGGTTGAAAGATCGAAGCGTCGGCGGTCATGCAGGCATTCGGCTGGCAAAGAACGTAAAGGCGGGATTCCATGCCGGGTTGGTGGACGTCACGGTGGATCAAGGGCGGCGCTCGCGGTCACCCTTTATCGGAGAGATGTTTGAACTGGCGAGTCTGCCCGCATTCGACACTCAGCTGACGTACCTGCGCACCGGCGTGTTCTTCGATGTCGATACCCGAGACGAGCCCGGCAACCCGCGTGACGGCGGCCGGTATGCGGCGAAATGGAGTTCGTTCAGAGATCAGAATCTTGGCCTGTACAACTTCGGACAACTAGACGCCGAAGTGCAGCATTACATTCCGTTCTTCAATCAACGACGCGTCATCGCCCTGCGAGCCAAAGCAACCGTCACTCGGACCAATGACGACCAGACGATTCCGTTCTACATGCTGCCGACTCTGGGAGGTTCCGAAGACCTGCGCGGTTTCGCAGACTTCCGCTTCCGAGACAAGAATCTGGTTATCGTCAACGCGGAGTACCGGTGGGAGGCCTTCTCTGCCCTGGATGTCGCGCTGTTTGCCGATGCCGGCCAGGTGGCATCCAAAGTAAGCGATTTCCGGATTCGCGACATGCACACGGCAGCAGGCTTCGGATTCCGCTTTAACACGGCAAAAAAAGTCTTCTATCGCGTTGACGTCGGTTTTTCGCGAGAAGGCGCGAGAGTCTATCTGAAATTCGGAAATGTCTTTTAAGGAGAAATGTATGAAGCAAGCATTGGCGCTAACAATCCTTATCACTTTCATCGTTCCTTCAGCCCTTGCTCAGACATTTCGAGCTGACGATCCGGTCTGGGTAGACAACGATGCCGCCATCGATGTTAAGCACGTTGCGAAGCACAAGCTGAATGACCAGTACGACTTCATGATCCACGCTTTCGGCAAGCCTGGAGATCGAGTTCCAAAGCGCGCGATGAACATCAATACGCTGGGCGAGGTTCCGGACAGCAGCTGGTTTCAGAATCGGCACGCGCTTCGTCGGATGAGCGTGGAGGAGCTGGTCCGAGGTCCCAACAGCGGCAACGGTCCTTCGATGGAGAGTCCCTGGACTGTCATCGGCGCAAAGACCGAGGGTATTACACCCGGCTTCCGGATCCGCGACGGACGTGGCGACGTTTACTTCATCAAGTTCGATCCACCCCAGAATCCGGAGATGGCGACTGCCGCTGAAGTCATTTCGACCAAGTTCTTCTACGCTCTGGGCTACAACGTTCCTGAGAACTATCTGGCTTTCTTCACGCGCGAACAGTTGGTCGCCGATCGGAAGGCGGTCATGACGGACGGCACCGGCCGGGAGCGTCGCCTGGAAGAAGCGGATCTCGATGTCATTCTCAAGCGGGTTCACCGCTCTCAGGATGGGAAGTATCGTGCGGTCGCCAGCAGACAGGTCTACGGCATACCCCTGGGCCCGTTTCAGTACTTTGGAACCCGGCCCGACGACCCGAACGACATCTTCCCGCACGAGCACCGTCGCGAACTTCGGGGCCTTCGAGTCTTTGCCGCATGGCTGAATCACGATGATTCACGCGCGATCAACTCCCTCGACGTGCTCGCCGGCGAACCCGGCCTTCGCCATGTCCGGCATTATCTGATCGACTTCGGATCCACGCTGGGCAGCGGAAGCGTCAGCGCGCAAAAGCCGAGAGCAGGATGGGAATACATGTGGGAGCCCGGAAATGCCCTGAAAAGAATTGCCACCCTGGGGCTCTGGGACAAGAACTGGATCCAGGTGAAGTACCCCGACCTTCCGTCTATCGGTCGATTTGAATCCGAGTGGTTCGACCCGAAGTCCTGGAAGCCGGAGTATCCGAATCCGGCATTCGTCAATGCAACGGATGAAGACACCTACTGGGCCGCAAAGATCGTCATGGCTTTCACAAACGAAGAGATTCGGGCGATCGTCAAGACCGGTCAACTGAGCGATCCCATCGCGGAGACCTACCTCGCGGACACACTGATTGCCCGCAGAGACAAGATCGGCCGCCAATGGCTGGCGACCATGAATTCCTTCGACCACTTCAGGATCGTGGAAGGCGAGCTTGAATTCGAGCATCTCGCGTCTCGGCTTGATCTCGGACCCGAGCCCGCGTATCAGACGGAGTGGTTCGCGATCGACAGCGTTTCGGGAACTCGACGCCCGGTGCGAAGGGAAGACTTTCAGAGAGAAGCTGCCCTCTTCCTGGTCGAACTGACAAGCTCAGCCGGCACGATCAAGGTCCATATTCGGGAGCGTGACGGCGATCTCCAGATTGTAGGAGTAGACAGATGAGTACCGCCGAACAGGAAGTAAACGCCCGAATTGTCCCGGGCGGGCGAGACACTCACACGACGCATCACGAACTGCCGAGCGACGTGATGGACAAAGCCATCACGCGACTGGGTTGGCTGGGTTTGCTGTTTGCGGCCACGCTCCATGCGGTTCACTGGATCCGAATCAACTTCACACCGTTCGAAGGATCGAACGGCGGAATGCAAGCCGCGACTATAGCTCTGATTGCCGGAACCGTACTTGCGATCACGGTATGCGCCCTGGCCTGGACCAGGAGACTTCCCCAGCAGCTGATGCTGGATGCGGGCATCCTGTTTGAAGTCGCCGCTTCCTTTTGTATCGCGGTGATTGAATTTCGGATCCGAACTCATACTGCTGAGCCCATCGTCGGCGTTTCCGGCATGGCACTCTGGATCACGTTCTTCGTGCTGGTGGTTCCCACGACGACGGGAAAAGCCGCGCTCGGAGCAATAGGATCGGCTCTGATGGGGCCGCTGGCGCTCCTGGTGTACTCCGCAGTCGAGACTGTTCCATTGCCAAGCCTTGGTCGAATGGCCTCGATATTCCTTCCGGATTTGCTCGCCGCCGCGTGGGCGCTTCTGTTGTCGCGGTACGTCTACGGTATGGGACGAGAGATCAGCAAAGCCCGGCGTATGGGCTACTACGAACTGACAGAACGCCTGGGCCGCGGGGGCATGGGAGAAGTGTGGCGCGCAAAGCATCGCATGCTGGCCCGTCCCGCCGCGATCAAACTGATTTCTCCGGAAACGCTGGGCAGGGGCGGCGAACTCACATCCACCCTGGTCCGACGGTTTGAAAGAGAAGCTCAGACAACGGCGACGCTGCAATCGCAACATACAGTCCAGGTTTACGATTTCGGCGTTACCGAAGACGGCGCGCTGTATTACGTCATGGAGTATCTCGAAGGGCTCGACCTGCAAGCCTTGATAGAGAACTACGGCCCTATTCCCCCCGAACGCGCGGTGCATTTCCTCCTGCAGATCCTGGAGTCGCTGGATGAGGCGCACCGCGCAGGACTTGTGCATCGCGACATCAAGCCTGCGAACATCCTTGCAGGCAAGTACGGCATTCATTTCGATTTCATCAAGGTGCTCGATTTTGGTCTTGCTCGATGTGTGGAAAACTCCAGAACGCCCGGAACCATGTTTCAGATGGTGGCGGGAACGCCGGCGTACATGGCGCCTGAATCTGCGTTGAATGCAAAGGACGCTGACGTCCGCGCAGACCTTTATGCTGTTGGAGCCGTTGCCTACTGGCTGGTCACAGGAAGCCTGGTGTTTGAAGGCCTGACCGATTACGATACGCTCCTGGAGCATGTAAACACAGTACCGGTCCCGCCGTCACAACGATCGGAGACGGCGATACCGGCAGAATTGGAACAAATCATCATGGCCTGCCTCGAGAAGGATCCCCTCAAGCGGCCGCAATCTGCTGCTGAGTTGACCGCACACCTGAAAGCCCTGCCGGCCGGCGCAGCATGGACCCCGGAGCGCGCAGAACACTGGTGGCTGGCTCACAGGCCGCCGGTAGAAGGTTCAGCATCCAACCAAGAGACGGGACTCGCTGGAGAGGCCGCGTAATGAAAGTGCGACGCATCGACTCGACGATGCATGCGGCGGCGTTTGGTGCCGCTGCGCTCATCGCCAGCCAGGTGGCAGGCAAAGCCACCCGGGATGCGTTCTTTCTTTCCCAATACCCCGTGACCGCTTTGCCTGCCATGGTGATCGTTGCATCTGTGCTGTCGATCGTTGCGGGTGTGGTATCGGCTCGAATGCTGAGCACAGATTCTTCGCACCGGCTGCTCCCGCGCGCGTTCATGGCCAGCTCCGCGCTGCTTCTGGCCGAGTGGGGAATTTCAGCGTGGTACCCGGCTGTCGCCGCGCTGCTGATCTACCTGCACATGACGATTCTCGGTTCCGTTCTGATTTCCGGATTCTGGTCTCTGCTCAATGATCGATCCGATGCACGATCCGCCCGCAAACAGTTCGGAGGAATCGTCGCGGCAAGCACGCTTGGCGGGATTATCGGGGGCCTTCTGGCGGGACAGTTCGGAGCGACTATGGGCGTGGCGACAATGCTGCCGGTGCTCGCGTTCCTGCACGTGGTGTGCGCTTTCGTCGCAGCGAATATGGACTCCAGGAGCAAAGCTGTTCAGAAGACTACCGAGAAAAGGCCGAAGCGGCCGACAACCTCTGGCTGGATGGTTCTTCGCTCGGCGCCTTATGTTCGCAATCTTGCACTGCTCGTTCTGTCTTCAACGATGGGCGCCGGTCTGCTGGACTATGTCTTCAAGGCGAGAGTCGCCGCGGCGTATCCGGGTGGCGACGGACTCGTCAGATTCTTCGCCCTGTTCTACACCGTCATGGGTGTGGGGACCTTTCTTGTTCAGCTGGTATTGAGCCGCGTCGTCGTCGAAAAGCTTGGGATCGCCGGTACCGTCAGCAGCCTTCCGCTATCGTTGGCATTCGGAAGTCTGGGTAGTCTGATTCTTCCGGGGCTTCCCGCGGCGGCAATGATGAGGGGTGGGGAAGCAATCATCCGGAGCTCGTTATTCAAATCCGGTTACGAGATGTTGTATGCGGCAGTGTCCCGCCGCGAACGGCACGCAACAAAGTCCATCCTCGATATTGGGGTCGATCGCATGGGTGATCTTCTCGGCGCGGTGCTGCTCGGGGCGATTTCATGGGTAATCTCGCCGAACTCTACGTCGATTATGCTGGCCTGCGCGGCGGGACTCGGTTTTGCCGGATACCTGATTTCAAGACGTCTTCGCTCCGGATATGTCCAGGCACTCGAGAACAGTCTGATGAGCCGGTCTCTTTCCGTCCTTGAGCTCGCGGACTGGCCGACCGGCGGCGGAAGC
>Ga0207659_10000310_pt1 | contig 29559 bp, 28 predicted proteins | sample KBSM43metaG_FD_184330 | JGI IMG/M metagenome (GOLD analysis project Ga0207659, IMG submission 184330) | Miscanthus rhizosphere microbial communities from Kellogg Biological Station, Michigan, USA - KBS M4-3 metaG (SPAdes) (version 2) | ecosystem: Host-associated > Plants > Roots > Rhizosphere >...
CAACTTCGGTCTCAAGGCAAAGCAGGTCACGGAAGTTCAGAAACTGATCGAGGAGCACGTCAATGAGATCCGCACCGCCTGGGCCGAGCACTTCCCCGGTGGAAGTCACTAACGTTTCGCCGCACGGATTCTGGCTGTTCGTCGGCGAGCGCGAGATGTTCGTGCCGTTCAAGGACTTTCCCTGGTTCCGTGAGGCGACCGTTCGCGAAATCACACACGTCGAGCTTCCGAGTCCGCATCACCTCTACTGGCCGGACCTGGATATCGATCTCGCCGTGGAGTCCATCGGACACCCCGAAAAGTACCCGTTGGTAAGCCAGGCGCCTCTCAGGAAGCGCGTACGGGCCGTCAAGGCGCGTCGATCATCAGCGAGGAAGCGGGCACGGCCGGCGCGCGTGCGCGGCTGAAAAGCCTGCGCGTCAGAGCACGTTCGGGCAGCAAACGTTCTTCTGGCGTCAATCGGCCAAGCGCGCCGCTGGCCCCCTCGCAAGAATTTGCAAGCCAGACTGCCGCAGTCGGCTTCAAAGGTCCCCGATCGGAAATGATGCAGGGCAGCCGACCCCGATTTTCCGGGGTCGGCTTTGATCGGCCTTCACTGGTTTCAGCTTGAGGGGCTGGCGGTAGCAATACCGTGGGGGTTCGAGTCCCCCCTTCCGCACCAGCAATCAAAAATCCCGAAATCCAAATCCCAAACTCCCTTCGCGTTTGGGCACGAATGTGATGCACGTTCGTACTCACGCCTTTTGGGTACGCGGCGCTACCATCTTCGGCATGCTCCGGTTCATTTCCGTCCTCGCATCGGTCGCGGTGCTGAGCGCCGCGCAGTCGGCGCCGGTCCGCCAGGTGCCGACCTATGAGGTCGACCCGATGTGGCCGAAGCCACTCCCCAACAACTGGCTCGTCGGCGCCATCGCGGGCATCGCGGTCGACGCACGCAATCATGTCTGGATCGTCCATCGTCCAGGCACGTTGCAACCGAACGAAACGCGCTCGTTCTGGCGCGCGGCACCGCCGGTCCTCGAATGGGACGAAACGGGAAACCTCGTCTCCGCCTGGGGCGGCCCCGGCAACGGCTACGAGTGGCCGGACCTCGAGCACGGCATCTACATCGATCCCGAGGACAACGTGTGGCTCGGCGGCGGCGGCGAGAAGGACGCGCAGATCCTGAAGTTCACGCGCGAGGGCCGCTTCGTCATGCAGATCGGCCGCAAGGGTCAGAACACCGGCAGCAACGACACGCGTAACCTCGGCGCAGCGGCGAACATGACGTTGGATCGCGGCAGCGGAGAGCTCTACGTCGCCGACGGTTACGTGAACCACCGCGTGATCGTGTTCGATGCCGCGACGGGCGCCTACAAACGCCATTGGGGCGCGTACGGCAAAACGCCGGACGACTCCTATTTCACGCGCGCCGGCGAACGCCTTCCGAGCCCCTTCAGCGGCGCGGTGCAGTTCGAGAACCGCCCCAGCCAGTACGATCCCGACGGCCCGCCGCCGCCGCAGTTCCGAATCGTGCATTCGGTGCGGATCGCCAACGACGGCCTTGTCTATGTCTGCGACCGGACGAACGATCGTATCCAGGTGTTCCGCAAGGACGGCACGTTCGTGAAGGAGCAGTTCATCGCGCGAGGCACCCTCGGCAGCGGTTCGGTGTGGGACATCGCGTTCTCAACCGACACCGCGCAGACGTATTTGATCGTCATCGACGGTACCAACCAGCAGGTCTACATCGTCGACCGTCAGACGCTCGAGGTGGTCAGCGGGTTCGGCCACGCGGGCCACTGGGCGGGCCAGTTCTACGGCGCACACAATCTCGCCACGGATTCGTCTGGCAACCTCTTCATCGGCGAAACCTACGAAGGTAAGCGGGTGCAGAAGTTCGTGCATCGCGGATCAGGACCCACGCAAGCGCCGCTCATTCGCTAGCTCGATTCGCGATATAGGAGAGAAATCCGTTTTCCGGTTCTAACCCCTATACTGACGTCGCGTTTGGCCCGCCCTCGGCGTCTACACCGCAGCATGTTCGCCCACATCAGGCGAATTTGTGCGAATTAAGTCGTCGCGTGCGTGCGCTACAGCACGCTCCTGCCGAACATCCGTCCGCAGAAGACGCGTCAGTTCCACATCAGCAAGGGCAAATCACCCAGCTTGACGGGCTGGCGGTAGAATACGGTGGGGGTTCAAGCCCCCTTCCGCACCAACGATCCACCCCGTGACGGCGGGGGTTTTGCTGGATATCGGACTCGGGGCCCCTCACCCGCGCGATCGTTCACGGTCTGTCGTGTCCGCCGCGCGCGCTCTCAACCGAGGTCGCAAACCCTCGGCAGCTCTACTCACGGCCCCAGCGGCCACTCTCTCAAGGACTACGCATGTCATCAAACGGCACCATCAAGCGACTCACCGACAAGGGCTTCGGCTTCATCGCGACGCCCGAAGGCACCGAATACTTCTTCCACAACTCAGCGTGCACCAGCACGCCGTTCGACTCGCTGCGCGAGGGCGACGCTGTCACGTTCACCATCGGCCAGGGCCCGAAGGGTCCCCGCGCCGAGAACGTTCGCCCGGCGTAACCGCACGCGACTTATTCCCTGATGGCCGCGAGGCCATCGGGGTCAAGTCGTTCCTTCCGGTACCGCCTTCACCGTTTTCGCGCAGTCGGCAAGGTGGATCGAGAACCCGGGTTCGAATAACCCCAGCTGCGCCTCGAAACGCTTATGCAATCCAGCCGTTTCGCGCTTCAATTGTTGATGCAGCAGCGAAGCCCCGTCGCGGCGCCCAGCCGTGTTCGAACCGAAATGGCGCTGCGACGACATGGGCCCTCTCCTGTAACCAGATCCCGCTCCGAGCGGAGGCAAGACAGGTGACGTCGTCCGTCGATGGCTGAGGAGCAGTAGCAATACCGTGGGCGTTCGAGTCCGCACGGAGGCGGTCAGCGAACAGAACCCGACTCGTGCGATCATGCAGGAGGGCTTGACCATCAAATGACGCAAACAGTCGAGATAAGTCTCAGGATTCCTTCCCTCCGCATCCGCCGCGAGGGGAAGGAGGCGCCGGAAACCATCGCCAACGGTGACGTTCGATTCGGCAAACAGGTCGAGCTCGAGGCCATTCCAAGGCCCGGCGATGTTCTGACAATGATGGTCAGCTCTGGTGGCACCTTCGAGTGCGATGTGGTCAGAAGCGATTGGCAACACGACAGGAACATGTTTGTCATAAGTTGCCGCTACTCCAAGCGGTCTATTTCACCTGCTGAATACCACGCCTTCATCGGCGCTTCAGACTGGCAGGTAAAAACCCTGCTGTAGCACCAGGCCTGTTCACAGCCGGCAACCTGCCCCACTGAACCTGGTCACGTCACCCGTCGCGCGAAGGGCGGAGGCGGACTCTCCACACGCCGCCAGACGAAAGCGCTACTATCCTGCGGTCCGGCGTCACGGGTGTCGCGTCGATTCCGGAACCGGAGAGGAACACATGCGTCGGCGCGCATTCATCGTCATCGCCCTGTGTGCAGCCATGGCAGGCGCCGCGGTCCTGTCGGCGCAGGTTACGACGAGGTTCAAGGCGGAGCACGAGCGGCTCACGTCGGCGGGACGCGCAAACGCGCTGGCCAAACACCTCACGGAGCGTGAGTTGCTCCGCAATGCGCTTCTCAATCCGTTCGCCGACGTCACCTTCAACACTCAGAAAGTGCTCGCCGGTGGCAGCGTCTCGGTGATCGCCCGGGGCAACTTTCCGGCAGGCACGACGATCATCTCGGAACGCGACGGGGTCGCCATCTCTGGCGCGGCACTGTCCACGACGACCTATTCCGCCCGCCTGATGATCCCGCCGGATGAGCCCCCAGGATTCGTCCGGCTCTGGGCGTTCGACCCGATCGGCATCGAGGGCCCGACCGCGGTGGCGCTCGTCGACACCCTGTATCGCTTCGATCTCACGAGCCCGAACGGCTACACGATCAAAGTCACGCCGGTCGAGAAGACGTTCACGATTCTCGAGAACAGGACCGCCAGAGTGAAGTACCAGGCGGAGTTCTACAAGCCAGGCGAGGCAACGCCGTTTAAAACGGTCATCGGCGACCAGTCGTTCAACCCTCGCAGCGCGCCGAACGAGAGTCACACGCCCTACGCCAGGCTGGATATCGAGTTCGCCTATTCGACGACGTCGCCGCAGGCGGAAATCGAAGCGATCACCAGCAGGATGAACGATCCGAAGACCACCCAGGCTGAACGCAACACACTGTTGGCACGCCTCGTCGAGGTCCAGAGCAAGATGCTGGAAGGCATCACCAGCGGCCGGCTGCAGTCCGATCCGGCAAGCTTGAACAAGGAGCAGGATGATTTCGGATGCGGGTTGCTGCAGCTCTATCCGAGCAGGGGCGGATCCATCGAAGGGGTCTTTCTCTGTGGAAAGAACTTCAACGACGGCGCGCTTAAGGTGGCGGGCACGATGACGCAGCTGCGGTAGCGCGCTGGCGTGCGCTGCAGCTCACCTGCCGCGTCGGATGCTTACTTGACCGGCTGAACGGCCTCAACCAACTGCCCGACGGCGGTGCGCGTCGCACGCCCGGCCGCCTGCACGCCCTTGTAGTGGCCCAGACGTACCACGGCGAGCTGATGCGATGGGATGATCATCACCTGCTGTCCGCCGACGCCGGCCATGAAGTACATCTCCTTCGGCGCCGGCCATGCCCCGTCACCGTTCACCCAGAACAGACCGCCGTACTGCGGCCGGCCATCTGCGACCCACGCCGGGGCGAGCGTGCCGACAAACTTCGCATAGCCTTCGGGCAGGAGCCGCTCGCCGTTCCAGACGCCGTCCTGCAGATAGAGATTCGCAATACGCGCCCAGTCGCGGCCCGACGCGGCCTCGTAACCGTGCGTCAGGAAGTTGCCGTACGGATCGGTGTCCATCACCATGGTGCGCACACCGATCTTGTCGAACAGCGCACGCTGCGGCCAGGCGTGATAGTCCTCACCGCGCTTTTCGACCGCGAGGCGGATCATGTAGTTCGTCAGCACCGGATCGGTGTTGCGATAGCGCCCGACGGTCGCGGGAGGCCACTGCTGCGGCCGGGTCGCCGCATATTTGAACGCATCGATGGCGCCCGTGTAGTAGTAGAGGTGATCCGGGTAAGGGCCGGCCTCGTCGTAGTCGGGATCCTGCGGCGCGATGATACGCAGGCCGCTCGACATATTGAGAATGTCACGCACGCGGATCTTCTGCCGCGGATCGCCGGGCGTCTGCCACTCGGGAATCGGCGCCGGCTGGTCCAGCGTGTACACGCCTTGCTTTACGAGCAGTCCGAATAGTGTCCCGCTCAAGCTCTTGCCCATCGACCAGCTTTCGAGCGGCGTCGTCATGGTGGCGCCGTTGTCGTAGCGCTCCGCGATGATGCGGCCTTTGTAGGTCACAACGAACGCAGCGGTCATCGCGGCGGGGTCGAACGCAGTATCGACGGCCCGCCGCACCTTCGTCATGTCGACACCGGCGGGCGGCGCACCTGACGGAAGCAGATCGCCCATCGGCCAGGGCGTGGTCTTTGGATCGGGCAGGTTGGGCTTGACCGTCGACGGCTTGAAGGCCACGTCGGTCTTGCCAATCGGAAGCGTGATGCAGCCCTGGCTCGCCACCTGTTTCGCCGTTTGCACGATACCGTTCGCCATCGTGACTTCGACGGTGCGTTTCTGACGGTCGATTTTCGGGACGCCGAGATCTTTTCGAGCCTCGTAGGGCGCCGTGAAGTAGCCGACGTTCTCCATGGCGAACGCCGGATCAAGCCCGGTGACGAACACCGCCGTGCACATGATCTTCGCGTAACCGGCGGCGTAGTGTTCGACCTTCTCTCCCGGCGGAGGCACGTACTTCGTTGGCAACTCCAGCGATTTGCCACGCGCGATAAGCGCCTTACGCGGAGCCTGCCGGTCCTGGCCGGTCACGACCATCGACATCACCGCAAGCCCGGTGAGCAATGCACAAGCGAGCGTTCTGTTCGTCACAGCGCCGAATTGTACAGTTAGGGCCTTGGCTTCTCTTGAAGACAGGCGCAACGTGCGTTCGGAGGGCAGGGTGAGGGTTTCGGAACGGATGCGAATCATTCCTATCGTCTCGGGAGTTGGCAAACTGCGCCGTGGCGCGTAAGCTGCCGGAGTCGTTTGCAGACAGCATGCGTTGTGATGTTGCGATCAACTGCGAAGCGGCACGATACGGTGAAAATCTGGAGTTGATATGACGAAGATTCAGTCTTCGGCTCTGATGCTTTCTGGTGTGTTCTTGCTCGCCTGCAGCCTGTTGTTCGCTCAGGTCCAGAGGCCGGGCGAATATCCGCGCGGCGTGAAGCCTTCGCCGATGATGAATTTTTTCGTGACGAGCGAACCCATCGGCGACGGCGGCAATCTCGGCGGATTGGCCGGCGCTGACGCACATTGCCAGACACTCGCAGCCGCCGTCGGCGCCGGAAATCGCACCTGGCATGCGTACTTGAGCACGCAGGCGCGGCCCGGCCAGCCGGCAGTGAACGCCCGCGACCGCATCGGCACTGGTCCCTGGTACAACTTCAAGGGCGAGATGATCGCGCAGGATTTGGCGCACCTCCACGGCGACACGATGGAACTGGCGCATCAGGGAAACAATCTGAATAAGCTCACTGGCTTGACGGAGAAAGGCCAGATCGTTCCTGGTTTGTACGACTATTCCGATCCACGCGACAACGACTGGAATTACGCAAAAACCACTCGCTTTTCGACCCGTCACGAAATGCTCACCGGCACTCAGACCGATGGCACCGCGTTCACCGATGCTCAGGATCACACCTGCAACAACTGGACGAGCAATGCGAGTCCAGCCCCGGGCAGAGGCGGCGACCTGAATGCCTCCGATGGCAGGCTCAACGCACAGATCGGTTTTCCCGACCGCAATGGCGGCGGCAGCGGTTCATGGAACTCCGCTCACGGAACGCGTGGGTGTGCGCAGGAGGATTTGCCGCGGACGCACGGCATCGGCCTCTTCTACTGTTTCGCGACTAACTAGGATGGCGAATAAATCTATGGCCCGGCGATATGCCTACGTTCTAGTCGCGTCTATCTTCATCCTCGCGTCGTGCCTGTTACGTGCTCAATTCAATACTCAAGGCATCACGCCGCCCCCCGGTAGCAATCCGTCTCCTGCCAAAATGACTTTCTTCGTCACCAGCGTCGGCATGGGGAAAGGCGGAGACCTTGGCGGACTAGCGGGCGCCGACGCGCACTGCCAGGCGCTTGCGGCAGCCGTCGGCGCGGGCGGTCATACCTGGCACGCCTATCTCAGTACCCAGGCTCGCCCCGGGCAGCCCGCCGTCAACGCGCGTGATCGTATTGGCACCGGACCTTGGTTCAACTGGTCGTTCGCGCAACTGGGAGCGCCGCAAAACGCCGTTATCTCGGCGAATCTGGGCGAGCTTCACGGCGATACGCTGGTTCAGGCGCAACGCGGCAGCAATCTGTTCAAGCAGTCCACACGCAACGAGCATGGACAGCTGATTAACGGCATCGGCGATACGCCGCCGATTCAGCATGAGATTCTCACTGGATCCAAGTGGGACGGCCGCGCGTACGACGATAACGCCGATCACACGTGTAATAACTGGACGAGCAGCACGACGGGTTCTGCGCAGGTCGGCCATTCCGATCGCATCGGCAATGGCTCGTCCTGGAATTCATCGAACGCCACCAAAGGATGCAGCCAGGCCGCGCTCGAAAGCACAGGTGGGGCTGGACTTTTTTATTGTTTTGCCATTAATTGACCGCCCGCATAAGTGGCCGCTTCCGCAAGAAGCGTCAGCGATGACGCTCAGCGCCCCGGGTGGTATTGCCGCTCCGTGTGCCCTTTGAGCTGGTTCTTGTAGAAATACACGTCGCGCAGGTTGCCCGCCGCGAAGCGCTCCGCCTGATCCTTGAAGTGCTTGCTCGTGATGTCGCCGCTCTCGCCGCCTGCGGTGATCGCTTTGGCGCGCACCTCTGGAGCGAACTCGACGACGGCCACAAAGCTGTTGCCGCTCGTGCCGTACCACTTCTTGGTGTTCGGGTACGCGCGCGCGGCGTGCGACGCCAGCGATCCCCAGGTCGCCGCGGTGTAGGCCACCGGGATCGAGGGCTGCTGGTCGTCGAACTGCGGCTCGATGGTGTTGATGATGCGCTGGAAGCGGTTAATCTCGCCCCACGGCGTATCCCACTTGCCAAAGTCGGCCGTCAGCTTGTCGACCGCGGTTGACAGACCCTGCAGCAGAGTCATCGCGGCCGCCTGGCTATCGAGAAACGTGTCCCGTGTTCCTCCGGCGGTGCGCGCCCCCTGATTGATCGCGGCGCCCACCTCGGTTCCCCAGAAGACGGCGAGCGACGTCGCGACCGAGCTCACGCCGAAGCGGTAGTCCCAGTTGCGGAGCTGCGCGATGGGATCCCGCAGCTTCGCCTTCAACGGATCGCCCACCGCCAGCGCGTCATACGCGCGCAGCAGTGCCGGTAGCGGCTTCTCGAACCACGGCAGGTAGCTGTCGTAGGCGGCGGCGATCAGGCTTTCGAGGGTGAAGTCCTTCTTGTTCTGCAGCACGCGCACCGCGTGAATGCCCCGCGCCGACTCGGTGCCGCGGTCGAAGTACCCAGGATAGTTCTCGCGCTTGGGGCTTGCGGCGCCCGCCGCGGCCCACGGCCAGTCGTTTGAGTTGTACAGCCACCCCGTCGACGGGTTCTTCACGAACGGCGAGTCCTCGACGTCATGAAGCCCGTTCCACTCCGTCCGCGGATCGCTTCCGTCCACGGGCTGCGTCCAATTGAAGCTCGTATCGCGCTTGGGGACGAAATTCGCATTGAAGAAGGCGATGTTGCCCTTCGCGTCCGCGAAGATCGTGTTGTTCGACGTGTTCGTGTGCAGCGCCATCGTCTTCCGGAACTGGTCGTAATCGGTGGCCTTCATGCGCGTGTACGACTGCGTGAGCGCCTTCACGTGGTCTTCCATCATCTTCACGGCAATCCACTGATCGCCCTGCGCTCGCACAATCGGGCCATGATGCGTGCGATAGGCGGCGAACGTGCGTGAGCCGGTCGTACCATCCGGGTTCTTGAACGGGATCGTCACCTGCCGCTCGGCGACGAGCCGTTCCTCGTTGCCGTACTTGTAAAAGATCTGGTTGCCGCGCTTGACGATCGTCTCGGCGTACTCGTCGACGGCATCGACCGAAGCCGTTGTGTGCATCCACCCCGCGCCGGCATTGAAGCCTTGATAGATGAAGAACTGCCCCCAGGTCGAGGCGCCGTATGCGTTCAGCCCCTCGTCGCTCACCATTTGGAGTTCGGCGCGAAAGTAGTGCGACGTGTGCGGATTGATGAGCAGCAGCGCGCGGCCGTTGATCGTGTTCGACGGCGCGATCGCCATGCCGTTGGAGCCGCCCGGCTCGAGCGGCTCTGGATCGACGGTGTAGGCATCGCCAACCTGGGCGTTACCAGGCTGGCTGTAGAACGCCTCGAGTTGCCCGACGTTCACGTCGGAAATATCGCCCCCAATCGAGCCTTCGGTGAAGCTGAGCGCCATCCAGGGCTCGAAGCGTGCGAGCACGCGCGGCTTCACGTTCGGGTGCTTGTAGATATAAAAATTGAGCCCATCGGCCCACGCGTCCATCAGGCTCTTGAGCCACGCTGGGGACGACGCGTATTCGCCCTGCAGCACTGCGGGATCCGCGAAGATCTTCGCGCGGAGGTCGTTGAAGATTCGTCCCCGCCCCTCGGCGAGCGACAGCATGCCGAGCTGCGTGAGGTAATTGTTCTCGACACGGTTGAAGTCGTCTTCCGCCTGGGCGTAGATCATGCCGAACACGGCAGCGGCGTCTGTGGGCCCGTAGACGTGTGCGGTGCCCCAGTCGTCGCGGATGATGTCGACTGATTGCGCCATCCGCTCCCAGCGCTGAATCTCGGCTCGCGTGGCACCCGCGGCGGCAGCGCCTTGCGCGAGCGTCGAGACCGGGACAACGGCGACGCCGAGTGCGATGGCAGAGGCGGCGACGAGAAGGAACAGGCGTCTCTTCATCGAGAGTAGCCCCGTTGCAACCGGAGGTTGGCGTCATTATCTCCGGGACGTGACGCCAAGCGCGAGCGCCTGATTGGCGCTTGGGATTACCTGGATCCTCGGCGTTCGGGTTCGGTGCGCTGCTTGGACTCGCGATCCTGCTGGTTCGGCGCAACATGTCCGAAAGCCCGCGCTGGCTGCTCACGCACGGCCATAGAGGAGATCACCAGCGAGAATTCTCCGTACGGGGCGTGACGCGTCGCAGGGCTGTGTGCGAACGCGCTTCTCGTCGCCGTCACGTGAGCGGCTGAAGAAAACGGGCAATCGCCTGGATCATCTTGTCCCCCGCCAGCAACTCGTAGTCGTTGTGATCGGCGTCTGGAAGGACAAGGAGCGTCTTCGGAGTCTCCGCGGCCTCATACAGGCGCCGACTGTTGTCGATCGGCACGATTCGGTCGTGCCCACCAACGATGACAAGCAGTGGCACCCGGATCCGCCGAATGTGATCGATGGCTGCGAACCGATCCCGGAGAAGAAGACGGACCGGTAGAAACGGATAGTGGCGCTGTCCGAGGTCGCCCATTGATGTGAATGGCGAGCGCAGGACAAGCGCCGCAGGACGGTGTTCGACCGCGAGGTCGACAGCCACCGCCGTTCCGAGCGACTCGCCGAAGTAAACCACCCGCGACAGATCGACGTCGGGACGATGTGCCAGGTATGCTCTGGCGGCCCTGGCATCTAAGGCAAGCCCGTTCTCCGACGGGGTCCCGGGATTTCCGCCGTAGCCCCGATAATCGACGAGCAGAACCTGGAAGCCGCGCCGCTGGAGCGCGGCCGCTAAGGGACTGCGATGCGCTCGATTGCCGGCGTTCCCATTGAAGACCAGGACGGTCGCGCGCGGCGATGGTCCAGATGCCGCGAAGAACCATCCGCTCAGGCGGAACCCATCGCTCGTCGAGAACGTCACCTGCTCGACGTCGGTCAGACCGATTTCATCGGGCCTCGGCACGTCATTCGTTGGGAAGTAAATAAGCCGGCGCTGCATCGTCCAGATAATTGTCAGGACCGCAGCAATGACGAGAACACTTCCGGCCGCGATGATCATCGGGACGCGATCAGCCGTACATATCAACAGTAAGTCAATGTCGCACGCGGGGACGACGTGTCTACGAATCGTGGGCCGACGAAGACGTATACGTACCGCTAGCCGAAGAGATCCGTCTGCTGGAGCGCACCGGCTTCGCCGTTGACGTGCCGTGGCGCCGCTCACCGTTTGCAGTCATTGTCGGGTGTCGCCACCTATAGAAACTGCTATCACCCCTTCTTTGGCGGCGGTTGAATGAATTTCTGGCCGCAATCGGCGCACATGTACACCGAATTACCCTTGACCAAGATCGTCTCGGGCGAGTGGCACACGGGACAGGGTGGCGTCGTTAGTTGAATGGGTGTTTACCCGGGCAGCAGTATCCACAAGAACGCATGAACAGATCATGAACGGAACGATAAAAGAACAAAACGCACGGCTGCATGCGGTGGATGTTGAAGACTACGCGCCGGCTGCCGTCGTAACCGCGACGGCCTCTACCGCCATCTGTGTTCGACGACGTCGCCGCAGGCTGGCGCGGAGCCGTTCGAATGGCCGCTCGAACGCGATGTAGATCAGCGTTCCGAACACAATCGCGAACAGGAACGACGACACGCGCAGCCGCACTTCCGCGACATCCGGGATGCCGAATATGCCGAACACACCGGTGTGCGTGTAGACCGCCTCGGCAATCCAATACATCGATATCGTGCTCAGGAAGTGCCCCAGAAATACGCCGTAGGAGATGTTGCCGGCAAGCCGATCCCATCCGACCATCTGCCGCGTATCCCATTCACCGAGCGCGAGCCACGCGGCCGTCAGGACGGGAACGATAAACATCGCCGCCCGCTCGGGAACGTGCATCAGACCGCAGCCGATGAGCGCGACCAGAACGGCGGGAACGACGGCAATGCGGCGAAGCATGGGTGAATCGTGTTCGCGGTCTCGCACGAGGAAATACGTCTGCATGCCCAGCCAGAACACCCACAGCGCAGCCGGCGCGCTTCGCAGCCAATTCCCCTCGCGCGTGAGAAATGCGAGGTATACCGATAACAGCGGTATCGCCACGCGCCACGTGCGCACGCGGCTCGACGTGAACGACAGAAAGAGCAGCGGTGTGATGAGATAGAACGCCGTTTCGGTGACGAGTGACCACGCCTGCGGCAGTAACGCCACGTTCGGACGCGAAAACACTGGGAAACCGGTTAAGCCGAGAGAGATCACCTGCTGCGGTGACGTGGGGACGTCCACTGGCATGTACGCGCCGCCCACGACGCCATCCTCGAGCAGAATCTGAAATCCACGTCCCGCACGAATCCAGAGCAGCCCGAATGTCAGCAGCGCGACCGCGGCAAATGGCGGAACGATGCGAACGAACCGATTGAGGTAAAAGCGGGCAGCTCCCTCGAGCCGGCGCTCCGCGGTGCTGTAGTTCTCAAAAATGGTGCGTGCCATCAGAAAGCCGCTGATGGTGAAGAAGCCGGCGATTGCCGTCGCGCCAGACGGCACCTCGCCCATGCCGCCGACGTGCGAACCGACCACGAGCAGGCTGAGGATCAGCCGCATCACGCCCATGACGTCAACAAACTAGCATCGGGCAGGAGATGCCGCAACCATCGCGCACCAGGCGTGGATCAAATCATCCGGCCAGGATTCCCCCGATCAGGCGCGGCTCGCGATGCGCGCTCCTTCGGCCATCGCTTCAAGCTTCGCCCACATGATCGATGGATGCACGCGCCGGTTGATTTCTTCCTGTGCGAATCCGCAGTCGGTGCCCGCAATCAGGTTCTCGCGGCCGACGCACGAGGCGAACCGAGTGAGACGCTCGGCGATGAGCTCGGGATGTTCGACGACGTTCGTGCCGTGGCTGACGACACCCGGCACGAGAATCTTGCCGGGAGGCAGCTTCACCTCCTGCCAGACCTTCCATTCGTGCTCATGACGCGGGTTCGCAGCCTCCAGCAGATATGCGCCCGCCTTCACTTTCAGGATTAGATCGACGATCTTCCTCAGCGGCACGTCGGTCGTGTGTGGTCCGGGCCAGCTGCCCCAGCAGACGTGATAGCGGATGCGGTCCTCAGGGATTCCCTCGAGCGCGTGGTTGAGGATCTCCACGTGACGCTCGAGCCATTTGTAATAGTCGTCAAAGCTGGCGGGCGGCACCATGCGGTCGTACGTCACCGCCGCCCGCGCATCGTCCACCTGCAGAAGGAACCCCGCGTCGACGATCGATCGGTACTCCGTCCGCAGCGCCTCGGCGAGGGCGACGACGAGATCTTCGTCGGTCTTGTAGTACTCGTTCTTGCGATCGGGGATGGCGCTCGAGGGTGCGGCCACCGGCAGGAACGCCTCCTCGACGCCGGCGGCTACCGCCGCGGCTTTCAGGTTGTCGATGTCGCGCTGCAGCTCGAACAGTCCGTTATACGTGATCGGTCCGACACAAACGGCATCCTTTCTCGTCACGTTCGACCAGTCCTTGCCGTCGCCTCGCCCTTCGAGCTCCGCGTAGAAGTCCGCGAAGCGGAGGCGATCCGCCCCGCGCGCAAACGGGTTGGCGCCCTTCACCTCCCGCAGCTCGAAGCCGCTGAGCCGTTTGAGCACGTACAGCGACCAGCTCGTGGACTTGCCGAACTCGCCGTCGTTGGGAATGTCGACGCCCGCCTCGACTTGGCGCGCAACAACGTCGCGCACCGAGTCCTTGAGTGTCGCCTCGTACTCGTTTTGATCGATCTGCTGACCGGCGTGGCGCGCCTTGACGAACCCCAGCAGCTTTGGCGGCCGAATCAGGCTGCCGGTGTGTGTGGTGAGGATACGGTCGACGCTGCGTTTCATCGGCGCGGCGGCCGATTATAAGTCACGCCTGCTCTTCGCTGTCGCCTGGCATGCGCATCAGTTCCAGAATCCGGGCGACCGTTGTGACTATCCCACGCCGGGTGCGAACAGCTCTTCGACGGGTAGCTTACGAGGGGCGAGGTGTTGCTCGTACAGGTATTGTGGGACCGCCGCGAGCGACGCGCGGTTCAGCTCGATGCCGTAGGGCCAGAAGTCAGGGCCCATGATGCGCCGTGTTTCCTCCATCTCCGCGACCACCCACGGCAGCGTCAGCTTGAGGGCATCCGTCTCCATGAGCTGTTCATACGCCCACTCCTTTGCCTTCACGAACGCCTCGAAGAGACTCTTCGCTGCCCAGGGGTGGCTTTCATACACGTCCTTCCGCAGCACGATCGTGTGCATGATGGGAAAGATGCCGGTCTTGGCGAAGTACGCCTTCTCAGTCTCACGGTAATCGGGAAAAAGCCGCCGCACCGGGGAATCCGGCCAACCGAGCGCCTTCGGAGCGTTCGGGGAGACGATGGCGTCGATCTGGCCCGCTTCGAGCATCGGGCCCATGTCCTGCTCCACGGGCATGCGCGTGAGCTTCACGCCAGGAAGCTCGAAATCGATCCGCGACGGACGCTGCAGCCCATCCTGCGTACCGCTGAACCACTCGATCGTCTCGGGCTCGACGCCATATTCGTGCAATAGGAACCCGCGAGCGAACACGGCGGCGGTCATCGAGTATTCAGGAACTCCAACGCTCCTCCCGATCAGATCTCTCGGCTCGTTGATGCCGGCGTTCCTGTTGACGTAGATGCACGAGTGCCGAAACTGGCGAGAGGGGAAGACCGGGATCGCCATGAACATGTCCTCTCCCCGCGACCGGAGCATCGTGTAGTTGGATAACGACAACTCCGAGACCTCGAACTCCTGGTGGCGCAGCATTCTGAAGAACGTTTCACTGGGTCTGGAAATAACGGGTGAGAGCTCGATCCCCTCCGGCTGGATCGTGCCGTCGATGAGGGGACGAACGCGGTCGTAGTCCCAGAATGCAATGGTCAGGCGCAGCTTGCCCATGACACCTCCTGCGATGTCGTTCGTGCCTGACGAATAGTACGTTCGAGCGCCAGTTGCCGGTGTAAAGTAGCGCCCCACGTGCGATTGCTCCTTTGCGCGACTTCAATTGTCTGCCTGATGTCGCTGACGCTGTCCGTCGAACCGGCGACGGCCCAGGGTGCGCGAGGCAACACGGCCAGGCTGCCGCGAACGGCCGACGGCAAGCCCGATCTCCAGGGCATCTGGCAGGTGCACAACAGAGCTGCATACGATCTGCAGGATCATGATGCCCGGCCGGGCATGCTGGCTGGCGAGGGGGTTGTCGAGGGAGGCGAGATTCCCTACCGGCCTGCGGCCGCGACGAAGAAGGCAGAGAATTTCGCGAGCAGGCAGACGGCCGATCCGCTCCTCAGGTGCTACATGCCTGGGGTGCCGCGCATCATGTACCTCAATTTTGCGTTTCAGATCTTTCAAACGCCCACGCACATTGCCGAGACGTTCGAGTGGTCTCAGCTCCACCGCCTCATCTACGTGAACGGCAGCAAGCCTCCGGCTGGCATCGACTTCTGGATGGGAGATTCACGCGGCCGCTGGGAAGGCGACACGCTGGTGGTCGAGGTGACGAACCATAACGACAGAACCTGGTTTGACATGGCCGGGAACTTCCACAGCGATGGGCTGCGTGTGGTCGAGCGGTACAGGCTGCTCGATGCCAATACCATCCAGTACGAGGCGACCATAGACGATCCGAAGGTCTTCACCAGACCCTGGAAAATCAGCATGCCCTTTCATCGTCAGACCGAGATGCACCGGCTGCCCGAGTATCACTGCGCGGCGGAGCTCGAAGAAGGCAGTGGCGCGTTCACGCGCGACCCACGAACCTGGCCGCCTGAAATCCTCGAGCTTCAGCGAAGGGGCCTTCCATGAGAACGCACACTGCGACGTCGTGGCTGCTGCTCGCGACCATGTCGGCGGTAATGCTCCCCTTGACGCTGACCGTTGCAGTGGCCCAGACACCGATACCGGCAGCGACCTCGTCGCCCATCCGCCGGATGGCAGACGGAAAACCAGACCTCCAGGGCTACTTCAACCCGCAGGCGCCGGGGGCGAACTTCGGTCTGGAAGTCCACCCCGCGGAATTCGGCATCCCGGCGGGAAAGGGCTTCATCGTCGATCCTGCCGACGGAAAGCTGCCGATGCAGGAGTGGGCGAAGGCGGAGAAGCAGAGCCGCGTGCGTCCGGATCGGGGCTACGACGATCCTGCGGCACATTGTTTCCCCAACGGCATTCCGCGCTCGATGTACACCGGCGGGTTCCAGATCCTTCAGCCGCCCGGCTATGTGGTGTTTCTCTTCCAGGGCGATACCGGACCGTCGTACAGAGTCGTCGCCCTCGATGGCCGATCCCATCCACCGGAGGCCATCCATCTGTGGCAGGGTGATTCGGTGGGGCATTGGGAGGGCGATTCGCTCGTGGTCGAGACGACCAGTCTCAACGGCAAGAGCTGGCTCAATCAAGCGGGAGAAATCGTCAGCTATCAGGAGAAGGTTGTCGAGCGCTTCACGCCTGTCGATGGCAATACGATCAACTACCGCGCGATCATTACCGATCCCGCTGTCTACACGAAGCCGTGGAGCATTGCGTATCCGCTGACACGGTCGCAGGACGAGCTGCTCGAGGTCGCATGCCGTGAGGACAACGACGACCTCGAACATCTGAAACAGATCAAGGAGGCGGGTACCACAGACGCGTCCGCGAAACCCGGGCAGGGTCGATGAGAGGAAATCTGTTGTGTGCCTTCGGCGTTGTGTCCCTGCTGTCGATGGCGATGCCGGTGCGCGCCCATCATTCATTCGCGGCCGAATACGACAAGAACAAGCCCGTGACGATCAAAGGAGTCGTGACGTCGATGAAGTGGTCGAATCCGCACGCATGGCTGTACCTCGACGTCAAGGACCCCGATGGAACAATCACGCATTGGTCGTTCGAGCTTGGTGGCGTCAACGGGCTGTACCGCCAGGGGTGGCGGAAGGAAGACCTGCAGGCTGGCACCCCGCTCACCGTTGAAGGCTTCCTATCCCGGACCGATCCGCACGTGGGCAACAGTCAGAACATTACGTTGACCGACGGTCGGCGGCTGTTTTCCGGTTCCCCGGCTCCCAGGTAACCGACAGCACCACGTCGGCGGAAACCAGGCGGGGACGTGACGCGCTGAGAATCACCTTCCTCCTCAATGCGTCACGACTGTCACGCACAGCTAAGCAGTGTGTAGCCGTGCTCCTGCGCATGTGTCGCCGCGATAACGCCCGCCGGGACGAAGCGGCCGTTGCGGACGGGATTCGCCATGAGCTCTTTGAGAATGGCCTCCTGCGACCCGCCCGTCGCCATGGCGATCCGGCCGGCCATTCCGCGAGTGGCCTGCGAGCAGACCGCGATGACGGCGCCCTTGTCGGCGAGCGTGGCAACCGTGCGCGCGCCGTCCTCGAGTGGGGGAGGCGGGTTGACGGGGTTGACGGTCACCGCCTTCGACAGCTCGAGTCGCTGCGAGAAGTACTGGCCGTACTTGGCCCACATCGCATCGTTGTAGCCGTACGCCGTCGACTGGTGACGGAAACAGATTATGACGGCGACATCTGCGGGTTTGACGCCGTAGGGTGACTCATTGATGTTGAACAGGTTCCCGGCAAACTGGACTCCGTCCTGACCACCCTGACGGCTGGCCGTGTCGACGAAGATGCGATGCTTCGTGGGCAGTTCGTCCATCCAGCGGTCCAGTTCGTGGCGGGCGGGACCGTTGCCCGCCGGGGCCGATTGAGCACGCAGGGACCTTCCGCCGGTCGTCAACGCGGCCAGCGTGGCCCCAAGCCCGGCGACCAAGGCGCGGCGATTTGGCATCCACGTCATCGTTCGTCCTCCTTCGGCGCTTAATCAGCCGCCGGCAAGTATATCCACAGCGTCGGGACGCCGCAGCGTGAGCTGCCTCAGCGCACGCCGTTCGTCAGGGAGCAAAGTAGAATGTGGCGGGAAATTCGAGCGACCAACGGTGGAACATCGGCCGGGAAAGACAGAAGGTCTGACTGTATGGTGCGGCTTGCTAACGCGCTCCTGATTTGCTCGCTGGCCGCGCTACCCGCATCGGGTCAGACATCCACGGCCCGCGCATCGAATCCGAAGACACGTATCGAGCGGCCGCCAGCGTCGCACGTGACGACGAGCCATCTGACAATCGATGCAGGCACCAGCGAGAGCGAGGTGGCGCCCGGTGGCCGCGTCTCGCTTCTGCTCGACATCGTGCCCCGCCGGCGGATGCACGTCTACGCGGCTGGAGCCACCGGCTACCGCGTGATCGAGCTCGCTATGTCACCTGCCGGAGGGGTGACGTATCAGCCAGTGAAATATCCTCCGTCAGAGATCTACGAGTTCGAGCCGCTGCACGAGCGGGTCCCGGTGTACCAGAAGCCGTTTCAGCTTGTTCAGCCGGTGGTGCTCGACGACTCACTCGACGGGGCGGCGCGTCTCCGAAGGGCGAATAGGCTTATCATCAGCGGCACGCTGAGCTATCAGGCATGCGACGATCGACTCTGTTTCGCGCCGGCGTCAGTGCCGGTGTCCTGGACGTTGACCGTCAGATAGCCCTGTCGCGTGCGTGAGTCAGAGAGGAACGAAATGCAGCGTCCCCTTGCGGTCTTCGCGGCGATAGTCTTCGCGTTCGGCGCGGGGGCTGCCACGGCCGGTCAGGACGCCCGCATAGCGGGTCTCGTGCCGAGCGTCCGTGCCGCCATTGCGAAACACGATTTCGCTGCCGGCGAGGCACTCATCGCTCAGTATCGATCCCGGCAGGGCGTGACCTCCGAGCTTGCCGAGGCGGTCTCATGGCTGGGGCGCGGCGCGCTCGCCAACCGCGAGCTCGATCGGGCCGAGCAGTATTCGCTCGACGCGGAGGACCTCTCGATCGAAGTGCTGAAGACCGCGAGGGTGAACGACGACCGTCACCTGGAGCTCGCGCTCGGCGCGGCGATCGAGACGGAGGCGCTTGTCAAGGTGGCGCGCGGTGCGCGGTCCGAAGCGATCTACGGACTGAAGCGGGCGCTTGCGGACTACGGTGACACGGTTCTCAACAAACGGATTCACAAGAACATCAACGCGCTCAGTCTCGAGGGGCAGCCAGCGATTCCGCTCAACACGGCGGAGCATCTCGGCCCGGTCGTGCCGACCTTCGATCAGTTGAAGGGCAAGGTCGTGCTCCTCTTCTTCTGGGCGCACTGGTGCCCCGACTGCAAGGCCGAAAGCCCCATCATCGCGCGGCTCCTCGACAAGTACCGCAGCCAGGGGCTCGCGATCGTCGCGCCCACGCAGCGCTTCGGGTACATCGTGTCGGGGACACCCGCGCCGCCCGACGAGGAGCTGCGTCACATCGTCGAGGTCCGCGACACGTACTACTCGTTTCTGCGCGACCAGCCGGTCCCGCTCAGCGAAGCCAACCACAAGGAATACGGCGTCTCGTCAACACCCACGCTCGTCCTGCTGGACAGGCAGGGCATCGTGCGTGTCTACAATCCCGGGACGATGAGCGAAGCAGAGCTCGACGCCGCCATCCGGCAACTGCTGTAGGTTCAGGGAGGGACGCCATGCCGTCGATCCAGGACAGGCCTCTCATCAGGATTGCTCCCAACAATCCGGTCTTCGATCTGCCGGTCATCGTCGGTATAGAGGAACGCCTGTTCGAAGCAGCCGGCCTCGACGTCCGCTTCTCCGCGACCTACGCCGATCGCGAGAAGGACGCAGCCGAGCGCCCCATCATGTCGCGGCTGAAGGAACAGCTGTTCGAGGGCGGCTCCGCGGACAGCTACAACGTCTGCGAGTGGGCGAGCATCGATCGGCTGGAGCGCGGCCGACGCGCGGGCAACATCGCCGCTCTCCGAGCCGCGGTCGCCGCGCAGGCGATCCTGGCGTTCGATGAGGCCCTCCAGGTGCCGCGCGACCTTGCCGACGTGCCGGTCGTGGTGCAGGAGCTGACCGGGTCGCACTACTGCACGCTGCAGATGCTCGAGAGCGCCGTCGGGCCGGAGCACGTGAAGATCTCGCGGGGCGGGCTGCCGCAAGCACGATGGGCGGCGCTCAAGAGCGGGGCCATTCGAGTGGCGACGCTCATGGAGCCGTTTATCAGCCTCGGGCTCAAGGAGGGAGCGCACGTGATTGCCGCGACCTTCTACCGCGGAGGCGAAGTGATTTCGCCCGACCTGACCCCCGAACAGCGCAACGCGTACTACGACGCGGAGAACAAGGCCGTCGACCGCATCAATGCCGACTTCTACAAGTACGCCCACCATGTTGCGGCGCACGCCAAGGGGGCGCTGCAGCCGCAGGAGCTGCTTCGCGCCTTCGTGCGTTACAAGCACGTTGACTACTACGACCCCGTGCTCTTCACCCGGGCGTACGATTGGATGAAGGCACGCGGATTCACTGACGGCGGCAGTGACCATGCCGTCCTCGTCGCTGGCTGAACGTTCCCCGACAAGGTCCGGGACGGCCGATTGACGACGGCGCGCGACGGCGCACGTCCCGCTGTCAGCCAGGCCGCCTCGGGGTATCGGTGGAACATCCTGCTGCTGCTCGCCAGCGCTCAGGTGATCGCCTTTGTCGATCGCGTCAACTTCGCGGTCGTCGGGCCTCAGCTGATCGGCGTTTATCACTACACACCCGGTCAGGTCGGCTTCCTGCTGTCCGTCTTCAACTGGGCCTACACGCTCTCGCTGCTTGTGGCCGGTCCCCTGACCGACAGGATCGGTCCGGCGCGCGCCTTCCCGGCAGGCGTCGGATCGTGGTCGCTGGCCACGGCGCTGTGCGGCGTCACACAGGCGTTCGCTCCACTCGCGTTGCTGCGCGCCTGCGTGGGCGTCGGCGGGTCGCTGATGATTCCGTCCGGCTCGCGCGTCATCCAGGAGACGTTCGACAAGAAGCACCGCGCCTTCGCCGTCGGCGTCTTCTTCGCGGGCAACAGGATTGGCCTCGCGCTCGGCATCCCGCTCGCGTCGATCCTCCTGGTGCGCTGGGGCTGGCCATCGGTCTTCTACGTCACCGGCGCGCTCGGCCTCGTCTGGACGCTCGGATGGCTCGCCGTGTATCGCTCGTCACGAGCCTACGTCGCCGGCGGCGAAGCCGGCGAGCCCGGAATCAGGTGGGCAACGCTCCTGCGGTACCCGACGACGTGGGGCGTGATGCTGGGACAGGCAGGCTATCTCTATATCTATTACGTGTTCGTGAGTTGGCTTCCCGGCTACCTGGTCCTACAGCGCGGCATGTCCACGCTGACGACCGGCGCAGTCGGGATGCTTCCGTTTCTCGTCGGCACCGCATGCGTGATTCTCGGGGGGTGGGCTGGCGATCGCCTGATCGCCGCCGGGTGGCGCGTCACGCTCGTGCGGAAGTTTTTTGCGGTCGGCGGACTTCTGGGCGCGACGATCTTCACGATTGCAGGCGCTTATGCGCCCAACGACGTGCTGGCGATCGCTCTGCTGACCCTGTCGGTGGCGAGTGCCAGCTTCTCCACGGCGGCGGTGAACTCCATGCCAATCGACGTGGCGCCCCCTCACATCGTCTCCTCGCTGGTGTCGCTGCAAAATTTCGGCGGGAACGTCGGCGGATCCTTTGCACCGCTCGTGACGGGTCTGCTCGTCTCGGCTTCGGGAGACTTCACCGTTCCACTGCTCGTGGCAGCGGGCGTCGCGCTTGTCTTCGGCTGCGGCTCTTATGGCCTGATCGTCGGCAATCTTGACCGGGAGTTGGAGACGCGATAGGCGATGCAATCCGCCTTGAATTTTCGAAGCGACGTCTTCGCGGCCGACCGCGTGGCACGTCCGCGTGGCAGATGCGGCAAGTGATTCATCGGCAGCATGTTCGTTCAGATGAATGCACCCTTCCAAGCCGGGGGTCGCAGGTTCGAGTCCCGCTGTCTAGCGTCGGTTTTCAGAAGGTCCTTGATGCGATGGTCTGCTACGCCGGGTCGGCGACAGCTGCCTTGTTCGCCGGCACACGGATCTCGTCCCCCGCTGCGCGCTCATCGGCCAGGGCGCCGAGCTGTGTTTCGCTCCGTCGTAACAGGTTGATAAACCCCGTCACCAGGTCGGGGTCGAATTCGGTGCCCGCACGCTCGACAAGGTATGAGCAGACCCGCTCCGATTCCCACGCATCACGGTACGGACGCTTCGTGCGAAGCGCGTCAAACACGTCGCACACGTGCACGAGGCGGCTTGCGAGTGCGCATGCACGTCCGTAATGCATGGCGGGATATCCCCCGCCGTCGAGCATGATGTGATGCTCATACGCCACCACCGCCGCCAGATCCAGTGACTGGTCACTTTGCATGATGATTCGCGCACCATCGGCCGGATGACGATTGATGATCAGGCGCTCTTCGTCAGACAGCTTTCCCGGTTTGGTCAGCACGTCGATGGGAATACGGATCTTGCCGATGTCGTGGAGCAGTCCGGCCACGCCGAATCCGCGAACCTCATTCTTGGTGCATCCGAGGCTCTCGGCCAGTCCCATGGCCAGCACGGCAACGTTGAGCGAGTGCGTGGTGGTGTACTGATCGAATTCCTTCAGCTGCAGTAGTGGAAGCACGATGCGCTGCTCGCCGTGCATCGCCACCGAGAGCGACCGGACAACGGCCTCCGCCTCGAGGAGCGGAATGGCGCCGTGCGACTGCACCTCATGTTGCAGCCACCGGAGAGTCTCCACTTCTTCACCGAGCGATATGTTCAACGTAGCGACACCGGGTGGAGATGTCGCCGCTCTCTGCTGCGACTCACCCTGGACGCCGACGGCCCCGAAGCGGATGCCGAGTGGGCGCATCTGCCGGTTCTCGCTCGTCGTGATGACCGACAGCGTCAGCCGGGCGAGGATCTCCTGGAGAAAGCTCTCGAACTCGTCACGGCTGACTTTGCGCTCGAACTCGAGCCGTTGGATCCCGGCGGCCACGAGACGGCGTCCCCATTCCCAGTCCTGGAAGTCCTGCAGCGGATCCCGGCCGCACACGACTTCCCCGTCGAGGAACGTGAACGACGGGTCCACTATCGCTTCGGTCAGCTCGTCGAGCGTCTGATAGGCGGTATCGATCACGCGATTCCGCGACGGATGACCGTCTGGATACAGCGTCATGACCGCAAGCGCCTGCGCGAACGAATTGAGGAAACCGACCGGGTCGCTCATGACCGCGCCCCGGCCGCCTGGCGAAGCTCAGGGTCGGTAGACCCGCGAGCGAGCGCGAGCATGTCGCTGGCCTGCGGGTCCGTCGACCAGACATGTGCAAGCGCCTGGACGGCCGCCAAGACGATCGGCGTGGGCGGACCCAATTTTGGCTTGCCGAGTAGGGTTTTGCCTCCGTCGACCAGGCGCAGAAGGGCGTCGAGGGCCCCACGCTCACCAGATTGGCCGAGCGCCCGGACGGCGTGGACGCGCAGCTCGTCGGCCATGCGTGGATGCATCGCCATCTGCGCGACCAGTGGCGTCACTGCACGCGAGGATTGCTCCTGATACGCCAGCAGCCCGAGGCGTCTGACGCGCTCGTCGTGGTCCTCGAGCGCGGCGCGAAGGGCCGATTCCCGCTCCTCCGGACGCGTCAGCTGGAGAGCGAGAGCCTGGAAGCACACGCGGGCGTCAGGATGTCGCGTCCAACGTGTCGCGGAGAATCCCGGCGGAACGCGCCGAAGACGTTCCAGCAGCAGCAGAAGGTTCCTCTGCACGTACCAGCGTTCGTCTTCGAGCTTGGCCACGATGAGCGGGGCGACGTCGAGGTCCGTCAGCGGGAGCAGGTCGAGCAGCCTGCGCCGCGTCGCGCGGTTTTTCGACGTCATCAAGGCATCGAGCAGCACCTCGTACCCGTCGATGGAGATCGCTGGAAGCATGGCGTCGAGACTCTCGACGTCGAGCGGCTCCCGCGCCACCAGGGTGGCGATGGTGCTTGGGGCGGTGAGCTTCTTTCTGAGAGCGTCTGCCACCTCGCCCGATTCGCGCGGCAGCGACGAGAGGAGCCAACACAGCGAACGAAAATTCCCCGCGTCGATCGCGCGATCGAGCGCACGTTCGACGAGCGGGCCGGAGACACCGACCTCAAGACTCATCTGGACGATGCGGAGTGGATCGGCCTCATTGTCGGCGCGCGAATCGTCTTCCCGATCAGGACGCGAGGGGGCAAGGGTCGCCAGATACTGCAGTGTCCTCCCATACGCATCCGGATTGGGATCCTCGAGCATCAATCCCGACAACAGTTGACCGACCTGTTCGCGAAGGGCGCCGTCGGCCACGGGCCGTACGTGCTCCGGTCCGAGCTCCGCATGTGTGGCGAGCTTGGAGAGCATCCTCACCAACCCATGGGAAATCGTCTGACCGCTGGCGTCGGCCGCGGCCTTGAGGATTTTGACGACCGAATCGACCGCCATACCGCTGCTCGCACCGAGCACGAACGCGCGGCGTTGCGCGAGGTTGCCTCCCATGGTCACGAGGCGCTGGAGTGTTTCAGGTCGCAGCGCTGCGATCAGGCGCGCGGTGCGGCGGCGAAGGGCGCCGAGATCGGCGCCGGACGCGCTTTTGAGCTCGTCGGCGATCTGCAGGAGATAGCCGACAATGACTTGGTCGTAACCGACCGTGCCGGTGTGGTCGTCGATCGCCCTGGCGACAGTTGCGGGCTCGGCCGCAAGCGTCTCGGCCTGGGCCGGATCGGACGCCATCGCAGCGCTCGCCAGGCCGATCCAGAGCTGTGCGCGCGTCCAGCTACTTGCCCACCTGAGCCGTCAGCAGGAGCCGCATCGTCGATGAGTTCCAGTCGCTCCAACGTCAGCGGATGCAACCGTACATGTGGCCAGTCGGGCAGCCGTCCGGCTGGGGCCAAGCCCAGCGGCTGAACCTCAGGACCGACCTCCGACGCCAATGCATCGAGGGCACCGCCGATCTCGCCGATCTCGACCCCCGACAGGATGCTCATGGCGCCGAGGTGATGGCGATGCAGCGTCTCCGCGAGACGGCGCAGGACCGGCTGGTTGGGGTCGGTCGCGACGCCGTCGATGATCAACTGGTAGCGCGCGACGCCGAATGCGAGGGTCGGGCGATCCTCGAGCAACCGTTCTGCGCGCTCGGTCACACGGGCGGCTGCGGGTTCAAGGGAGGGATGCCCGACCGGGTATATGGCGTGCTTATGAAGCGCGATCGAGAACTCGATGAGAAACGCGCTCAACTCCCGCGAAAGAACAACCCTGTCCCCTCTGGAAACCGCTTCGGCCACGTACTTTCGTCTATCGGGCGTCGCTCGAACATCGGCAGGCCGGTGCGCAGACTTGCACACGAGATAGACCAATTGACCGCTTACGATGGCCGGTCGCATTGATCGCAGTAGGCGCGCTCTTTGTGCTGGCGGAGATTCTTACTGCGCGCGTGGTGTTCAGTCGCATCGGGAATATCGTCGTGTTCTGCGGAAGCGCCGCAACAGCGTGGCGGATCGCGCGGGCCGGCACCAACGGGAGCGAGCTGATCTCACGTCCGCGATCACGGGAACCAATCCCGTGGGTTGAGCAGTTCCGCGCGTGCATCGTCGATGCAGGGGTGGCGACAGAGGCTCCTTCCCGATCCTGTACCGACGGGCCGAACTCGGGTCTGGCGTGCTGGCTTGCGACGCCGTTCGAACCGATATCAGAACCGTGAGCCAGGCCCCTTCAGCACTGCCCGTCCATTACGAGTTGACTCGCGGACAGGTCGCCTTCTCGTCCTGCGCGATTGCCGCTGCCTGCGGTCTGCTCGGATTGCTCGGATGGCGCATCGCGACGCGGCTTGACGCCGGGCATTGGTGGGTGCCGTTGGCGCTCGCCGCCGGATTCACCGCGGCGGACTTTGGATCGGGGCTGATTCACTGGGCCGCCGACACCTGGGGCCGCGACGATTGCCCAATCATCGGCCCGCGCCTGCTGGTTCCGTTCCGCGTGCATCACGTCAACCCCGATGATTTCCTCCGCCGCCGCTTCGTTGATACCAACGGAGAGGTCGCGGCGATCGCGGTTCCCGTCCTCCTGATGCTGAACGCGGTTCCACTCGATAGCGCATGGGGCTCTGCGGCCGCGGTGTTCGGCTTCGCCTTCTGCGGGCTCGGCTCGTTGACGAACCAGATCCATCAGTGGTCGCATATGCCGTCACCTCCGGCATTGATTTGCGCGCTGCAGGCGTGCGGAGTGCTCCTCGGACACAAGGAACACGCGGCGCATCATTCGCGTCCGTACGACCGTCACTACTGCATCACGACCGGATGGTGCAATCGTCCACTTGACGCGATCGCGTTCTTCAGGCGAATGGAGACGACGATCACGACGCTCACCGGCGTGTCACCGCGACAAGACGATCGCCGTTACGAGATCAGATACGGCATGCCCGCGACGTCACCGGAAACGCACCGTGGATAAGGGATCGCCTCAACCCGGCAAGTTCGCGCGGCTCGCCCTCGAAACCACCGAGCCGACTGCAGTGGGGCACGGCTTCATCAGCGGTGTCATCTCGGCGATCTTCGGCATCACGGGTCTGGGACTGGTGCTCGCAGTGCGCTTTCCCCAGTTCTTCGGGTTCGCGGAATTGCGTGAACTGCGATCGATTGCCCACCTGCAGGTGTTCATTCACGTGACACTCGTGGCGTCCTTTCTGCTTGGGACGCTCAGCGCATGGCTGCGGACGAACAAGACGCTCTCGCTCGTCGGCATCACGTTCACGCTCGCGGCATCGCTCCTCGGCGGATCACACGTGGCGGTCGCGCACGACGACGGCAGACCGGCGTGGCTGGGCGTGGATTTCTTCGTGTTGAATCTGCTGCTCTACTCCGGCGTGTTCATCCCGCTGGAGCGATGGTTCGCGCTCCGATCCGAGCAACCCGTGTTCAGGCGCCAGTGGCCGATCGATCTCATCTACTTCTTTCTCAATTCACTGCTGATTGAGGTCCTGACTCTGTTCACCGTCAAGCCCGTCGCGATTCTGTTCGATCGGGTGAGGATCGACGAGTTGGGCCTGCTGCCCCTCGTCATCCAGGTCCCTGCGCTGCTGCTGGTGGCAGACTTCACCCAGTACTGGGTCCATCGAGGCTTTCACGCGTCGCGCTGGCTCTGGCCGTTTCACGCCATCCATCACTCGATCGAGCAGATGGACTGGCTTGCCGGATCGCGCCTGCATCTGGTGGACGTGATCGTTACGCGCGGGCTCACCTACGTGCCGATCTTCGTGCTCGGGTTCTCCGAATCCGCGTTGATGGTGTACGTCTTCGTCGTGGCCGTGCAGGCCACGTTCATTCACGCCAACGTGAAGTGGGCTTTCAAGCCGCTGCAGCGAATCGTGGTCACCCCGGCCTTTCACCACTGGCACCACAGCGCCGAGCCGCAAAGCATCGACAAGAACTTCGCGGTACACACGCCGGCGTGGGATCTGCTGTTTGGGACCTACTACGTGCCGGGCCGATGGCCGGAGGCGTACGGCCTCGCGCACCATCGCGACGTTCCCGCGCAGTGGACCAGCCAGTTCGTCTATCCGTTCCGAAAACACCCGCGGCTTCGAGTTGAGGCTGCGACCACGTCAGCACGGCAGCCTAGCGATTCCAGTTTCCGCTCGCGATGATGAGCTGAATCTCGCCTGAGGACTGGCCCGCAAGCCGCACCACAAGCTCATTTTTCGGCAAGAGTGTGACCCCGCGTTCAATGACACCAACGCTGTTGGCAAAGTCCGCGAGCGACAGCGTCTCCTTCCCATTGATCCACACCTCGGCACCTGCGGCGCGTGCCGTTCCATCAGGCAGTCCGTTACAACGCGCAGCGTGTATGGTCCGCTTGCGCCTCGAGGAACGATGACGGACACGCGGCAAAACATTGCTGTCGGCTGCCGATTCCTTCAGGAAGATCGAGGCTCGCCGGATAGAACTGCTCAACGATCGATGCGACGCTCTGCTCTTGTCCGGATGCTGGCCTGATAACGAGGCCGACGATGCCTGTACAAAGCAGGAATGTGGTGAAGCGCGTCATTGTCAGTGTTATCGGAACCAACCCACGCCTTCCTGCGGATGGTGTTGGGCTATAGTCCGTTCGCGGAGACAACGCCGCGTATGAATCCAATCACACTAAGGCTGGCAACGACCGCCGTGGCGATGACGATGATTTGCACGGCATCGCCCGCGGCGGCGCAGGCGCCGTTTCATCTGGAAGAGGCGACGATCGCCACGATTCGCGCCGCGTTCGCAAGCGGGCAACTCACCTGCGCGCAACTGACGAAGCTCTATCTCGATCGCATCGACGCCTACAATCTGAAGGGCCCCTCGCTTCACGCCATCATCACGGTGAACCCGAAGTTGATGGAGACGGCGGCCGAGATGGACCGGCGATATCGGGCCAACCCCTCTGGCGTCGGCACGCTTCACTGCATTCCTCTGGTGCTCAAGGACAATTTCAATACCGCCGACATGCCGACCTCGGGAGGCAATGTCAGCATGAAGAATTCGCGTCCCTCGGCCGACGCCTTCACCGTCGCGAAGCTGCGGAAGGCTGGTGCGCTCATCCTCGGCAAGGCGAACCTGCAGGAATTCGCGCGCGGCGGCATGTCGAAATCGAGCCTCGGTGGTCAGGTGCTGAATCCCTATGACCTCACGCGCACGCCCGGCGGCTCCTCGGGCGGCACCGGCGCATCCGTCGCGGCCAATCTCGCGCTCGCCGGCACGGGCAGTGATACCGGCCAATCGATCCGCTCACCGTCGTCCGCGAACAATCTCGTTGGAGTGCGCCCGACGCGCGGCCTTGTCAGCCGCAACGGTCTGATCCCGAACAGCCAGACGCAGGACGAGGTCGGTCCCATCGCGCGCACCGTTACCGATGCGGCACTCATCCTCGACGTCATGGCGGGCTACGACCCCACCGATCCGATCACGGCGTTCGGACGCGGGCGCCAACCCGCAAGCTTCACGCGGCTCTTGCGGGCGAACGCACTCAAGGGTGCGCGCATCGGCGCGATCACGAATCTCTTTGGAAACGAGGAACGCCATCGAGAGGTCAACAGGGCGATGGACGGGGTCATCGCCCGGATGCAGGCGCTCGGCGCCACCGTCGTTCGCTTCGAGCTTCCCGAATACGATCGGCTGCTTCCCGTGATTGCAACGGATCTCTACGAGGCGAGGACCGTGACGGAGAAATACTTCGCCACTCTTCCATCCAACTCGCCTATCAAGAGCTACGGCGCGCTGGTGGCGGCAAACACGTCCGCTGTGCAGAAGACGCTGGAAGCCGAATATGCCATTGCCGATGGCATGAACAGCCTGGAATACAAGAACCGGATGCTGAACCGCGACAAGCTCCGCCTCGCGGTGGTGAACAAGATGGCGGAATTGAACCTCGACGCAATCCTCTACCCGCACCAGAAAATCCTGGTCGTGCCGGTGACGGCGACCGAGCAATCCGAGCGCAACGGGCCGCTGTCGAACGGCACCGGCTTTCCGGCAGTCACATTTCAGGCGGGATTCTCTACACCCACCGCCTCGGCACCATTGGGCGTCCCGATCGGCGCCGAGTTGC
>Ga0207659_10000313_pt1 | contig 29491 bp, 36 predicted proteins | sample KBSM43metaG_FD_184330 | JGI IMG/M metagenome (GOLD analysis project Ga0207659, IMG submission 184330) | Miscanthus rhizosphere microbial communities from Kellogg Biological Station, Michigan, USA - KBS M4-3 metaG (SPAdes) (version 2) | ecosystem: Host-associated > Plants > Roots > Rhizosphere >...
CAAGGCGCGCGTCCGTTCGCGGGCGGCGTCGAGAAGCTCCGCCGACACGCCGGCGCGCTTCAGGGCGACGATCTCGTTCAGCGGGCCTAGCCACTCCGGGGCGAAGACGGTGCCCAGGACCTGTCCCTTGGCCACGCGCTCCATGGGAGCCCGGACCGAAAGACGCTCCATGTAACCCGCGGTGCGGGTCTGGACCGCCACGTTCAGGCGCTCGTCGAACTGCACCGTGCCGAGCGCGTCGAACGACCCGCTGACGTCTGCGCGCTTCACGGTCGCGGTGCGGATGCCCAGGTTCTGCTGCACCTGCGCGCTCACCTTCACGCCGGCGTCGTTCGCCGCGTCGGCGTAGACCGGCTGCAGCGGCATGTCCATGAAGGGGGACTTGCCCGGCTTGTCGAAGCGCTGGCCGGGGGCCATCGGGTCCTGCCAGTAGAGGACCTTGCGCTCGCCGGACGAGGCCGCAGCGGCTGTCGCCGCAGCCGGCTCGCTGCCGTGGCCGGAGGTGCTTCGGCCGAGGTAGAACGCGCCCCCGCCGATGGCGAGGGCGAGCGCGATGGCGAGAACGGACGCTTGGACGCGGCTCATTGTGCTGCTCCCTGTGAGATCGGCTTGAACACAAGCTGCGCCTGGGTCTTGGCCAGGTCGCGCTGGAGGTTGAGGAGCTTGCGCTGCGCCTCGAGCTCCGCATGTCGAGCCTCGAACAGCATCACGAGGCTGGCCTGGTTCGAGCGGTACGCAGCCAGGGTGGCGGCGGTGCGCTGCTTCAGCGGCGAGACCACGCCCGCCTGGAAGCGCTCGATGCGTTCCTGCAGGCGTCCGGACTGACTGGCCAGCGTCGCGTATTCGCCGGCGGCAGCTCGGCGCACCTCCTCGAGCTCCGCCTCGCCCTTGTCGACAAGCCCCTCCTTGGCCGCCGTCTCGCGGTCCTGTCGCTCCGCAGGTGCCAGCGTCAGCGGGATGTTGACCACGAACGACATGAGGTCCGGTCGACCTTGCCGCTGCCCGTACGACAGCTCGTAGGTCCAGTTCGGCTTGCGGCCGAGCCGGGTGACCTGAACTTCCTGGCGCGTCACCTCGATGTCGCGCTGCTTGGCGACGACCAAGGGGTGCGAGGCGACGAACTGGTCCAGCGTCGGCACGACGGCCAGACGAGGCTCGGAGAGCTCGTCGGCCGTGGTGCCCGTCCAGCGCTGCAGGCCGACGGCGGCCGCGCTCTGCTGCTGGCGCATGTCGCCGGACTCGTCCTCGGCACCGCCGACGGCGCTGGTGAGGGCGAGGACCTCGCCGCTGCTGCCGGCGACGCTGGCGAGGCGCCCCTTGCCGGCCTCCAGCTCCTCGTGAGCGTGCATCTCGTTGAGCGTCGCCAGCGCGAGCGCCTGGCCGGCGAAGTAGGCCTCGACGTAGGCCAGGGCGGCTTGCATGCGGGCTTCCGCGGCCGCGATTCTTTCCATCACCGACTCGCGTCCGGCCAGGGCCTGCGCTGCGGCCTCGCGGGCGGAGCGCTTCTCGGCCGATACCCATTCCTGGACGATGCCGATGCGCTTCATCGTCATGTCCTCGGCGCTGGTGCTGAACTTGTTGCTGCCCGTCACCGGCAGGTTGTCGATGCCGACGCTGAGCATCGGGTCGGCCTGTTGCCCCGCGGCACGTGCCATCTCGGCGGCGCTCGTCGCCCCGGCTCGCGCCGAGCGGGTCAGCTGCGAGCGCTGGACCGCCAGGTCGACCGCCTGGTCGAGGGAAAGCGGTGCGGAGACGGCCCAGGGGGCCGGCAGCAGGGCGGCAGCCAGGGCGGCTGCGCGCAGGACGTGTCTTGACATGGAAGGCTCCGACGACGAACGTGAACGTGGCTGGGCTGCGGACGCGCCGCACCAGCACCGGTCAATCGACGGAGCGGGTCAGACTCGGAGCCTGAGAGTGGAGAGGAAGATCGGGTCCGGAGGTGGCTGGGCCTCGAGGAAGGCCGTCGGCCGGACGACCCGAGCCTCCGGGACCAGGGGCAACGCGAGCACCTGGACGACGGCGGGCAGCGAGACCGTGGGCAACTTGACCGCCTCGAAGGTCTTGCCCGGGTCGGCGGCATGCTGGTGGCAGAGCACCGGCTGTTGCGGGTCCATCCCGTCGCAGGGGGCGCCTTCCGCCATCCTGGCGGCCATGGCCTCGACGTCGGCCTGTTGCGGGCAGACGTACTGCGCCAGCGCCAGCTGCGAGAACAGCAACGACAGCACCGCGAAGAACGCGGTGATCCGGCGGTGGAGGCGACGGCGCAGCATGGGCAGCGCACTTTAGCGCCGCGACCGATCGCTCGCTTGATTTAGGTCACGGCCGGTCGCACCTGCGAACTGCCCCCGGAAAAGCAAAAGGGCTCGCATGGCGAGCCCTTTGTCGTGGAAGGACGACGCTCAGGCCGCGGCCAGCGCCTTCACCTTGGCGGAAAGGCGGCTCTTGTGGCGCGCCGCCTTGTTCTTGTGGAACAGGCCCTTGTCGGCGACCGAATCGATCACCGGCTGGGCGGCCTTGAACAGCTCCGCGGCCTTGGCCTTGTCGCCCGAGTCGACCGCCTTCTGCACGTTCTTGATGACGGTGCGGAAGTGCGAGCGCATCGCCGTGTTGGCGGCGTTGAGCTTGGTGTCCTGGCGAACACGCTTGAGGCCGGACGCGATGCGAACGGTCTTCTTCTTGGCTTTGGAGGCGGTGGCCATGGGTGAGGTCGGTATAGCTCGAAGCTAGGTGGAATTCGGCAAAGACCGCGAGTATAGCATTCGAGCCCATGAATTTGCTCCGGGCGGCGTCGACCATCTCCCTGTTCACGCTCGCCTCCCGGGTCACCGGGCTCCTCCGGGACGTGGTCGTGGCCTCGGCCTTCGGCGCCGGGGCCTCGCTCGACGCCTTCAACGTCGCCTTCCGCATCCCCAACCTGCTGCGCCGGCTGTTCGGCGAGGGTGCCTTCACCCAGGCGTTCGTGCCCACCCTGGCCCAGGTCCGCGCCGCCGAGGGCGACGGGCCGACCCGGCGGATGGTCGATGCCGTCGCCACGGTGCTGTTCTGCGTCCTGGTGGTGACCTGCGTCGTCGGCGTGGTCGCCGCACCGGCGATCGTCTGGCTGATGGCCTCCGGGCTGGTGCGCTTCGACCAGTCGGTGGTGATGACCCGGATCATGTTCCCGTACATCGGCCTGATCTCGATGGTCTCGCTCTCGGCCGGCGTGCTCAACACCTGGAAGCGCTTCGCCGTACCGGCGGCAACGCCGGTGCTGCTCAACGTCGCCATGATCGGCGCCATCTGGGCGCTGGCGCCGCTCTGCGAGCGCTGGGGCCAGCCGAAGATCTATGCCCTCGCCGCCGGGGTGATGGTCGGCGGGGTGCTGCAGCTCGCGGTACAGATCCCGGCGCTGGCGCGGGCCGGCTGCCTGCCACGCATCCGCCTCGGCCTGGCCGCCCTCGGCGACGCCTGGCGCCATCCGGGCGTGCGCCAGGTGATGCGGCAGATGGCGCCGGCGCTGCTCGGCGTCTCGGTGGCGCAGATCTCGGTCCTGATCAACACCCAGATCGCCTCGCACCAGGGCGTCGGCGCCGTCTCCTGGCTCGACTACGCCAGCCGGCTGATGGAATTCCCGACCGCGATGCTCGGCGTCGCGGTCGGTGCCGTCCTGATCCCGCAGCTCTCCGCGGCCCGAGCCCGCGAGGACGGCGCCGGCTACTCCGGGATGCTCGACTGGGGCCTGCGCCTGACCCTGATGCTCGCCCTGCCGTGCAGCGTCGCCCTGCTGGTCTTTCCCGAGCCGCTGGTGGCGACGCTGTTCCAGCGCGGCCAGTTCGACGCCCTGGCGGTGGACAAGACCGCGCTCGCCCTGCGCGGTTACGGCTGCGGGCTGCTCGGCCTGATCGGCGTCAAGATCCTGGCGCCTGGTTTCTACGCTCGCCAGGACCTGCGCACGCCGGTGACGATCGCCGTCATCGTGCTCGTCCTGACGCAGGCGATGAACTTGGCGTTCGTGCCGCTTTTCGGCCATGCCGGGCTGGCCCTTTCGGTCGGCCTCGGCGCGCTGATCAATGCCCTGTGGCTGTTCATCGGCCTGCGTCGCGGCGGCTGGTTCAAGCCCGAGCCGGGCTGGGGCCGGTTCGCCCTTGCGATCGGCACCGGCACGCTGCTCATGGGCGGACTGCTCTGGGTGGCACAGGCGCGGATCGACTGGGCCGCGCTTGCCGGCCACGAGTGGCAACGGATCGGCTGGCTCGCCGCCTCCCTGGGGGCGGCCGCGGCGCTGTACTTCGCCGTGCTCGGCGTGGCGGGCCTGCGGCCGGGCGATTTCTCGCGTCGCGGCTAGGCCCGTCCGACCGGGCAGCCTCGGCTGGTTCTAAACTCTTCGCATGTCCGGGCTCCTGCCGCTCCTTCCGCCGACCGCGCTCGACTATTTCGCCTCCCTCGTGGCGGAGGACGCGAGCCTGCCCCTGCTCGAAGCCGCGGTCGCGATCGCCCAGCACGACTTTCCCCGGCTCGACGTCCAGGCGACCCTGGCCGAGGTCGACACCCTGGCGCTGCGGCTGAAGCGCCGGCTCGCCGCCGACGCCGCGCCGATGCAGCGGCTGCGTCTCCTGAACCGGTTCTTCTTCCAGGAGCTGGGCTTTTCCGGCAACGTCAACGACTACTACGATCCGCGCAACAGCTACGTCCACTGCGTGCTCGAGACCCGGCGCGGCATCCCGATCACCCTGGCGCTGCTCTACGTCGAGCTCGCCAACCAGGTCGGGCTCGACGCCTGCGGCATCTCCTTCCCCGGCCATTTCCTGGCCAAGGTGCACATGCCGCAGGGCGAGATCGTCATCGACCCGTTCACCGGCCAGTCGATGTCGCGCGACGCGCTCGACGGGCTGCTCGCGCCCTATCGCCGCCGGGGTGCCAGGAGCGGCCTGGGCGAGGCGCCGCTCGGCAGCTTTCTCCAGCCGGCGCAGCCGCGCGAGGTGATCGCGCGGATGCTGCGCAACCTGAAGGAGGTGTTCCGCAGCAGCCAGGATGCGGCCCGCCTGCTCGCCGTCGCCGAGCGGCTGGTGATCCTGCTGCCCGATGCCTGGGAAGAGCGGCGCGACCGCGGCCTGGTGCACGCCGCGCTCGGCGCGCGCTTTCCCGCCATGGCCGATCTGGCCGGCTACCTGGAGCACGCGCCCGACGCCCCCGATCGCCCCGCCATCCGCAAGCGCCTCGCCGAGCTCGGCCACGACGGCGCTTCCCGGCTGCACTGAGCACCAGCGGCTCGATGCTCTTCACGCCCGCGCAGCGGCGGATCCTGCAGTGGGCCGCGCTCGGCCTCGCCGTGGCTGCGGTCGTCTGGCTGCTCGGGCCGGTGCTCACGCCGTTCGCGATCGCCGCGGTCCTCGCCTATGCGCTCCATCCGCTGGTCGAGAAGCTGGCGGCGAACCGGGTGCCGCGGCTGCTCGCGGTGGCGCTGGTCGAGATCGGCGCGCTGATCGTTGCCGCGTCGCTGATGCTGCTGGTGGTGCCTATCCTGTCCAAGGAACTGCCCCTGCTGCGCGACCAGCTGCCGCTGCTCGTCGAGCGGATCAATCGCGTGATCTCGCCCTGGCTGATGCAGATGGGCATCGACTTCGTGCTCGACACCGCCAGCATCCGGGCCTACATCCTCAAGTACCTCGACGCCAACTGGGACGAGTCGTTCGCCGCGGCGCTGATGTCGGTGCGGATCGGCGGCAGCATCCTGCTGACGGTCGTCGGCTACCTGGTGCTGGTGCCGGTGGTGCTGTTCTACCTGCTCGCCGACTGGCCGCACTACATGGCGCGGCTGATCAACCTGGTGCCGCCGCGGCTGCGCGTCAAGGTCGCCGAGTTCACCGCCGAATGCGACACCGTGCTCGGCCAGTACCTGCGCGGCCAGCTCCTGGTGATGCTCCTGATGGCGGCGTACTACAGCGTCGGCCTGGCCCTGTTCGACTTCGATCTCGCGGTGCCGGTCGGCGTCTTCACCGGGTTGGCGATCTTCGTGCCCTACGTCGGCTTTGGCATCGGCCTGATCCTGGCGCTGCTCGCCGGCGTGCTGCAGTTCGGTGGCTGGTACGGGCCGATCGCAGTTCTCGTCGTCTACGGCACCGGCCAGATCGTCGAGGGCCTGTTCCTGACGCCGAAGATGGTGGGCGGGCGGATCGGCATGAGCACCATCACCGTCATCTTCGCCCTGTTCGCCTTCGGCCACCTGTTCGGCTTCGTCGGCGTGCTGCTGGCGCTGCCGATGAGCGCGCTGATCGCCGTCGTCGCCGCGCGGCTGCGCGCGAGCTACGGCAAGAGCAACCTCTACGTCGGATGAGCCTTCGGTGAAGCAGATTCCGCTGGCGATCGGGCTGGAGGCGGCACGCACCTTCGAGAACTTCCTGCCCGGCCCGAATGCCGCGGCGCTGGCGCACCTGCAGATGCTCGCTCCCGGTGCGCCGCCGGTCTACCTCTGGGGGCCGCCCGGGAGCGGCAAGTCGCACCTGCTGCATGCGGTCGTCGAGCGGGCGCAGCAGCAGGGCGAATCGACCGCCTGGTTCGAGGCCGCCGTGCCCGCGCCCTGGCAGGCGCCGGAGCACTGCAGCTGGATCGTCCTCGACGATTGCCAAGCACTCGACGAGGCGCAGCAGCAGGCCGCCTTCGCCCTGTTCGTCGATGCCGGCGCCCAGGGCGCGGTCGTCCTCGCCGCCGGCAGCGTGCCGCCGGTCGACCTCGACGTGCGCGAGGACCTGCGCACCCGCCTCGGCTGGGGTCACGTGTTCGCGCTCCAACCGCTGGCCGAGCCCGAGGTCCGCTCGGCGCTCCGGCGCGAGGCCGACCGGCGCGGCACCTTTCTCACCGACGAGGTCATGGACTACCTGCTGACCCGCTTCGCCCGCGACCTCAAGCACCTGATGGCCCAACTCGACCGGCTCGACGAGTTCTCGCTCTCGACCAAGCGGGCGATCACGGTGCCGCTGCTGAAGCAGATGCTGGCCGAGGAGGGCGAGTGAACCCGTCGCGCGGCCTGACTCTTTTCGACCTCGACCTGACGTTGCTGCCGATCGACTCGGACCATGCGTGGGGCGAGTTCGTCATCCGCGAAGGCTGGGTCGACGCCCCCGCCTTCCGCGCCGGCAACGACGCCTTCTATGCCCAGTACAAGGCCGGCGCGCTCGACATCGCCGCCTACATCGCCTTCGCCGCGGCGCCGCTCGTCGACAAGAGCCCGGCGCAGCTCGCCGAAGCGCATGCCCGTTTCATGCGCGAGGTGATCGCCCCGGCGATCCGGCCGGCGGCAATGGCGCTCGTCGCCGCCCACCGCGAGCGCGGCGACAGGCTGGCGATCGTCACCTCGACCAACGACTTCATCACGGCGCCGATCGCCGCTGCCTTCGGCATCGAGACGCTGATCGCCACCCGGCTGGAGCGCGATGCAGCGGGCCGGCCGACCGGCCGGATCGAGGGCACGCCGGCCCTGCGCGAAGGCAAGGTCGCGCGTGTCGGACAATGGCTGGCGGAAAGCGGCCTGGGCTGGGACGATTTCGAGCGCATCAGCGTCTACAGCGATTCGCCCAACGACCTGCCCCTGCTCGAGCAGGCCACCGACCCGGTGGCCGCCAATCCGTCGCCCGAGCTCGAGGCGGTGGCGCGCGAGCGGGGCTGGCGCATCTTGAGACTCTTCGACCAATGATCAAGAAATTCATCGACAGGCTGCTCGGCAAGTCCGCTTCCGGCAAGCCCGCGGCGCGCGCCGGCAAGCGCGTCGAGGTGCCCAAGGAAGTGCACGGCATCGACCCGACGCTGGTCGACGAGCGCGCCGCCAAGGTCGTCTCGACCCTGGTCGAGGGCGGCTACGAGGCCTACATCGTCGGCGGCGCGGTGCGCGATCTGCTCGTCGGCTTGCGCCCCAAGGACTTCGACGTCGCCACCAACGCCACGCCGGAGCAGGTGAAGGGCCTGTTCCGGCGCGCCTTCATCATCGGCCGGCGCTTTCGCATCGTCCACGTCGTCTTCGGCCGGGGCCGCCAGGAGCGCGGGCTCTCGGAGGTGATCGAGGTCTCGACCTTCCGCGCCCGCCCGGACGCCGCCGCGGCCGAGCTGGTCAGCGGCAACGAGAAGACCTCGCGCAGCGAGCTCGCCGGCAAGAGCCACGTCGTCGACGCCGAGGGCCGGGTGCTGCGCGACAACGTCTGGGGGCCGCAGATCGAGGACGCCGAGCGCCGCGACTTCACCGTCAACGCTATGTACTACGACCCCTTGCGCGAGATCGTGGTCGACTACCACGGCGGCATCAAGGACGTGAAGAAGAAGCTGCTGCGCATGATCGGCGACCCGGTGCTGCGCTACCGCGAGGACCCGGTGCGGATCATCCGCGCCGTGCGCTTCGCCGCCAAGCTCGGCTTCGAGATCGAGCCGAAGACGCGCGCGCCGATCAGGGAGCTCGCCGGCCTGCTCGACAACGTGCCGCAGTCGCGCACCTTCGACGAGATGATCAAGCTGCTGCAGACCGGCCATGCGCTGGCCTCGATCGTCGAGCTGAAGAAGCTGGGCCTGCACCGCGGCGTCTTCCCGGTGCTCGACGTCGCCCTCGACGAGGCGCAGCGCCACGACGGCCGCGAGCAGTTCGTGCGCCTGGCGCTGGCCGACACCGACGAGCGGGTCGCGGCCGACAAGCCGGTGGCGCCGAGCTACCTGCTCGCGGCGATGCTTTGGCACGACGTGCAGGACGGCTGGAAGCAGCGCCAGGCCGCCGGCCAGGCGACGTTCCCGGCGCTGCAGGAGGCGATCGACGCCGCCTTCGACGCCCGCATCGGCGACATCTCCGGCCGCGGCAAGCTGGCGATCGACATGCGCGAGATCTGGATGCTGCAGCCGCGCTTCGAGCGCCGCGCGCCGCACTCGGCGCAGACCCTGCTCGAGCAGCCGCGCTTTCGCGCCGGCCTCGACTTCCTGCGCCTCCGCGGCAAGGTCGGCGAAGCCGATCCGGCGCTGGCCGAATGGTGGGAGGCGTTCTTCCAGGCGGGCGACGACGAGCGCTACCGGATGCTCGAGGCGGTGCGCGAGCCGCGCGGCGGGCCGCGCCGGGTGCGGCGCGTACCGGCCGCGGCGGCCGCCGGCCAGGCATCGACCCCCGCTGCGACCCCGGACGACCGCGGCGCCGCGGCGCGGCCGCTCGACGGCGACGGCAGCCCCGGCGACGACGAGCCCGCGACCGGCGAAGGCCAGGCGCCGCGCAAGCGCCGGCGCCGGCGCCGCCGCCCCGGCGAGTCGACCGTCGACATCCCGACCTGACGCCCGCCGGTGGGTTCGCAGGGCGAGGAGGCCTTCGTCAGCCTCGGCTCCAACCTCGGCGATCGCCGCGCCCGGCTCGCGTCCGCCTTCGCCGCGCTGTCCGACCTGCCCGGCACGAAGCTCGAGGCGAGATCTTCCCTCTACGAATCCGCGCCGCTGGAGGCTGGCGGCGGCGACTACCTCAATGCGGTCGCCCGGCTGCGCACGAGCCTCGCGCCGCTCGAGCTGCTGCACGCGCTGCAGGCGATCGAGGCCGAGGCCGGGCGGCTGCGTCCGTATCCGAACGCGCCGCGCAGCCTCGACCTCGATCTCCTGCTCTACGGCGACGCGGTCGTCGAGGGCGACGAGCTGACGCTGCCGCATCCGCGCCTGCACGAGCGCGCCTTCGTCGTCGTGCCGCTGCTCGAGATCGCGCCCAATCTGCGCTGGGGCGCCGGCCGCCTCGACGTCCTGCTGCCGCAGCTCGCCGGACAGCGCCTCGCTAAACTCGATCGATGATCGAATCGATTCCCGCCTCGGTGCGCATGGTGGCGCTGCTCACCGCATCGAATGTCTTCATGACCTTCGCCTGGTACGGCCACCTCAAGCACCTCGGGCAGCGCGTCTGGCTCGTCGCCGCGCTCACGAGCTGGGGCATCGCCCTGTTCGAGTACCTGCTGATGGTGCCGGCCAACCGCATCGGCTTCGCCAGCGGCATGAGCCTGGCGCAGCTGAAGATCACGCAGGAGGTCATCACGCTTTCGGTGTTCGTGCCGTTCGCGTTCCTGTTCATGGATCAGCCGCTGAAGCTCGATTTCCTCTGGGCCGCGCTCTGCCTGGTCGGCGCGGTCTACTTCGTGTTCCGCTCCGCATGAGCGACTTCATGAGCGAAGGCATCGCGCGCTTTCGCCACATCGCCGTCGAGGGGCCGATCGGCGCCGGCAAGACGACGCTGGCCCACCTGCTCGCGCGGCGGATCGGCGCCGAGCTGATGCTCGAGCAGCCGGCGGAGAACCCGTTCCTCGACCGCTTCTACGACGACATGCCGGGCTATGCCTTCCAGACCCAGCTGTTCTTCCTGTTCCAGCGCGAGCGCCAAGTGCGGGGCCTGGCGCAGTCGAGCATGTTCGGGCAGGGCGTGGTCAGCGACTTCATGTTCGCCAAGGACGCGATCTTCGCCAAGCTGACGCTGAGCGACGAGGAGTACCGCCTCTACGCGCAGATGCACGCGCCGATCGCCGCCCAGCTGCGCGAGCCTGATCTCGTGATCTGGCTGCAGGCGCGGCCGGAGACGCTGCTGGCCCGGCTGCGCGAGCGCGGCATCGCGATGGAGCAGCAGATCGAGCTCGACTACCTCGAGCGGCTCGCCGATGCTTATGTCGAGCACTTCGACAGCTACGGCGGCGCGCCGGTGTTCGCGGTCGACGCCGAGGAGTTCAACCCGATCGCGCGCGAGGCCGACCTGGCCGGGCTGATCGACGGGCTGGGCCGCTTCAGCGGCCGGCGCGGCAGCCTGATCCTCGCCGGCGCCTTGCCGGCGGACTGAGTCGACGGACCGGGCCGGCGCGCTCGCGCCGGCATCGCGGCAACGGCTAGGGCGTCGCCACCACCCGGTCGATGCGCACGGCGACGTTCGCCGCGCCCGGAGCGACCGGGGCGGCCTCGCCCGCGAGGTCGCCAGGGCTCGGCGTCGCCTGGCCCGACTTGCTGATCCGGGCGACGACGATCACCTGCTTGGCGCTCGACACGGTCATGCCGGGCGCCATCGCCATGCTGTCGTCGAGCTTGAAGCGCAGCGGCAGGTCGGCGACCTTGGCCCGCTGCACCGCGAGCGGCATCTTGCCGCCGCTGGCGGCGCGGGCGAACACGAACACGGTGTCGCCGGGCGCGGCTTTGGCGGCGAGCGCGGGGTCGAGCGTGACCATGCCACTGACCGCGGGCGCCGCCAGTCCCGTGGCCGCCTGGGTGGAACCGGCGCCGGCCGAGGCGCCGGCCGTCGCCGACTGCGTTGCACCGGCGCCGGCGGTACTCGCCGCCGCCGGCGGCGCCGCGCCGCCGAGCCGGGCGCGTGCATCGGCGATGCTCCCCGTGATCTGCTGGCCGAGCTCGCTTTCCGGCGACACGCGCTCGAGGATCAGCTGCCAGCGGTCGATGGCGCGGGCGTAGTCGCCCCGGTCGTAGTCGACGGTGCCGGCCAGTGCCAGGGCCTTGGGATGGCCCGGGTCGATCGCCAGGGCACGCTCGATCAGGGCGATCGACTCGGGGTTGTCGGCGGTGCGCTTGGTGGCGGCCACGGTGTCGGCATAGTCGGCGAGAAGCGACGCGTTCCGCGGCTGCAGCTCGACGGCGCGGCGGTACGCGGGCACCGCATCGGCGAAGCGTCCGAGCACGGTGTAGGAGCGGGCCAGCATGATCCAGCCCTCGACATCGTCGGGTCGCTCCTTCATGCGGGCGGCGAGCTTTTCGACCATCGCCGCGACCTGCTGCTGCGCCGCGGGCGAGGCGGGCTCGTTGCCGGCCGCTTCGGGGCTGCCGCCGGCGAGGTGGTCCGCCGGCACCGCGCCGCTGCCGCCGGCGACCAGCGCCGGCGAGCCGGTGGCCATGTAGCCGGCGACGGCGACGACGGCGACGGCGACGCTCAGGCCGGCGACCAGTCGCCGCGAAGGCCGCGGCCGCGGCGCCGCCGGTGCCTGGGCGAGGAGATGGGCGCCGATCTCCCGCTCGATGGCACGCCGTTCGGCGTCGTAGGTCTTGGCGTCGAGGCGGTTGGCCTCGCGCATCGACTGGAGCTGCTGCAGGCGGCCGCGTGCCACGGCCAGGAAGTCGGCGTCGCTGCTCATGGGCGGGCGATCCCGGTGGCGGGGCCAGTTGCGGAGCCGGTCGCGGAGCCGGTTGCGGGGCCGGCGGCGGAAGCAGCGGCGGAAGCGGCCGGGTCGCCACGCTCGCCGAGGTCCTCGCCCTCCTCGTCGGGCTCGAAGGCGTCGGCGGCCAATCGGGTCCGCCGCCGAAGGACCAGCAGCAGCACCGTGCCGCCGAGCAGCAGCATCGCCGCCGGGCCGAACCAGAGCAGGGCGGTGGTCGGCTTCAACGGCGGCCGGTAGAGCACGAAGTCGCCGTAGCGGGCGGTCATGTAGGCGACGATCTCCTCGTCGCTCTTGCCCTGGCGCAGCAGTTCCCGGGTCTCGCGGCGCAGGTCGACCGCCAGGCCGGCGTTCGAGTCGGCGATCGTCTGGTTCTGGCACACCAGGCAGCGCAGCTCGGCGGTGATGCGCGTCATGCGCGCCTCCAGCGCCGGATCGGCGGCCTCGGGCGCGGCTTCCTTGGCCACGACCTGCGCCGCGCAAAGCGCCAGCAGCAGCGCGACGATCGCTCTCGACAACGTTTCAGGCATCGAGCTTCTTCAGCAGCGGCTCGATCTTGGTCGCGATCACGTCGGGCGTCAGCGGGCCGATGTGCTTCAGGCGGATGACGCCGTTCTGGTCGATGACGAAGGTCTCGGGCACGCCGTAGACGCCGAAGTCGATGCCGACCCGGCCCTCGTCGTCGAAGAGCGAGGCGTCGTAGGGGTTGCCGAAGCGGGCGAGCCAGCCCTTGGCGTCCTCGCGCTGGTCCTTGTAGTTGAGGCCGTAGAGCGGCACGACCCGCTTCTTCGCGAACTCGACCAAGAGCGGATGCTCCTCGCGGCAGGCGACGCACCACGAGGCCCAGACGTTGAGCATCCAGACCTTGCCGCGCATGTCGTCGAGGCGGATCGTCCTGGCGGCGTCGTCGAGCCGCTGCAGCGCGAACTTCGGCGCCGGCTTGTCGATTAGCGGCGACGGCACCTCGCGCGGGTCGAGCTTCAGGCCGACCGCGAGCATGACCGCGAGCGCCAGGAAGGCGGCGAGGGGAATGAGGAACCAGAAACGCTTCATGCCGCGCTCGCCACGCTCGTGGTCGCCTCGGCGGTGCGCCGCACCTTGACGCGATAGCGCCGGTCGCTGGCGGCGAGCAGGCCGCCGAGCGCCATCACCAGGCAGCCGCCCCAGATCCAGTCGACGAACGGCTTGACGTAGACGCGGACGATCCAGGCGCCGCCGTCGACGGGCTCGCCGAGCGAGACGTAGAGGTCGCGGGTCAGGCCGGCCTCGATGGCGGCCTCGGTCATGGTCGACTGCGTTGCCGGATAGTGGCGCTTCTCCGGGTGCAGGGTGACGACCGGCCGGCCCTTGTCGGTGACGGAGATGGTGCCCTGCATCGCCCGGTAGTTCGGCCCGGCCACCTCGCGCACGCCGGAGAAGGTGAACACCAGGTCGCCGATGGTCGTGGTGTCGCCGGGCTGCATCCGCACGTCGCGCTCGATCTCGCCGGTCTTCACCAGCGTCACGCCGAGGATGAAGACGGCGACGCCCAGGTGCGCCAGCTGCATGCCGGCGATCGAGCGCGGGATCAGCCGGGCCCGGTGCAGCAGGCCGGTGCGGACGCCGCCCACGGGACGCAGGCGTTCGAACAGGTCGGTGGCGATCGAGCCGACGATCCAGAACGCCATCAGCAGGCCGACCACGCCGACGCTGCCGATGCCGCCGCGCAGCCAGATCGTGAGCAGCGTGGCGACCACCGCCGCGCCTGCCGCCCACTTGAGCCGCGAAGCGAGGTCCGGCAGCTCCGCCTCCTTCCACCTCGCCAGCGGGCCGATGCCCATGAGGAAGATGAGCGGGGTCAGCAGCGGCACGAACACGGTGTCGAAGTAAGGCGGTCCGACCGAGATCTTGCCCATGCCGAGGGCGTCGAGCGCGAGCGGGTAGAGGGTGCCCAGCAGCACCGCGCCGCAGGCGACGACCAGCAGCACGTTGTTGCCGAGGAGCAGGGTCTCGCGCGAGAGCAGGGCGAAGCGGGCGCCGATGCCGACCTTGGGCGCGCGCCAGGCGTAGAGCGCGAGCGAGGCGCCGATCACGATCACCAGGAAGGCGAGGATGAAGAGGCCGCGCCGCGGATCGGTGGCGAAGGCGTGCACCGAGGAGAGCACGCCGGAGCGGACCAGGAAGGTGCCGAGCAGCGAGAGCGAGAAGGCGAGGATCGCCAGCAGCACGGTCCACGACTTGAAGCTGTTGCGCTTCTCGGTGACGGCGAGCGAGTGGATCAGCGCGGTGGCGACCAGCCAGGGCATGAACGACGCGTTCTCGACCGGATCCCAGAACCACCAGCCGCCCCAGCCGAGCTCGTAGTAGGCCCAGCCGCTGCCGAGGGCGATGCCGATGGTGAGGAAGATCCAGGCGGCGGTGGTCCAGGGGCGGGTCCAGCGCGCCCAGGTGGCGTCGAGGTTGCCGCCGATCAACGCCGCCACGGCGAAGGAGAACGCCACCGAGAGGCCGACGTAGCCCATGTAGAGCATCGGCGGGTGGATCACCATGCCCGGGTCCTGCAGCAGCGGGTTCAGGTCGCGGCCGTTGGCCGGGGTCGGGACCAGGCGGTCAAACGGGTTCGACGTCATCAGCATGAAGAGCAGGAAGCCGAACGACAGCCAGCCCATCACCGCGAGGATGCGGGCCATCACCTTGTCGGGCAGGTGGGCGCTAAAGCGGGCGACGGCCACGGTCCAGACCGCGAGCATCAGCGTCCACAGCAGCATCGAGCCCTCGTGGCCGCCCCAGACCGCGGCGAAGCGGTAGTGCGTCGGCAGCGAGCGGTTCGAGTTGGTGGCGACGTAGAGCACCGAGAAATCGTTGCCGACGAAGGCGAGCGCGAGGCAGACGAAGGCGAGGGCGACGAGCGCGAACAGGATCGCGGCCGACGGCCGGGCGAGCGCCATCCAGTCGGCCCGGTTCCTGCCGGCGCCGACGAGCGGCAGGGTGCCGAGCACGGCCGAGACGCCGAGCGCCAGCCAGAGAAGGAAATGACCGAGCTCGGGAATCATGGGTTCACTTCCGGATCGGCTCGGCCGAGAGCGTCTCGGCGAGCTTTGGGTTGCCCTTCTGGGCGCGCTTCAGGGCCTCGGCGGCCTCGGGCGGCATGTAGTTCTCGTCGTGCTTGGCGAGCACCTCGCGGGCGACGAACACGCCGTCCTGGAGCTGGCCCTGGGCGACCACGCCCTTTCCTTCCTTGAACAGGTCGGGAAGGATGCCTTCATAGCGCACCGGGATCGACTGTGCCGTGTCGGTGACGACGAAGTTCACCCGGGTGCCGTCGCGCTTCACCGTGCCCTCGACCACCATGCCGCCGAGGCGGAAGGTTCGCGCCGTCGGCGCCTCGTGGGCCGCAATCTGCGACGGCGAGTAGAAGAACACGAGATTGCTCTGGAAGGCGTTGAGGACCAGGGCCGCCGCGGCGCCGACGGCGGCGACCACGCCGCCGACGATCGCCAGGCGCTTGTGACGAGGCTTCATCGCGCATCTCCTTCGGCCGCCAGGGCACGGCGGGCGGCGCGATGGCGCTGCAGCGCGAGCACCGGCTCGATCGCCATGCAGGCCAGCGCCACCGTGTAGGCGCCCCAGACGTAGAGGCCGTAGCCGCCCATGGCGAAGAACTCGGCGGCGCTGTTCCAGATCATGTCTGCATTCCCGTCGCGGTCGCCGACCGGGCCGGACGCGCGCTCGCCTGGGCCCAGCCCGCATGCCGGTCGCGCTCGAGGACGATCGCCCGCGCCCGGGTGAAGACGACGGCGAAGGCGTAGGCCCAGAAGGCCAGGGTCATGAGAAGCATGGCAGTCAGCATCGTACTTGCCATTTTCGGCGCGGCGGTGGCGCTGATGGTCGCGCCCTGGTGCAGGGTGTTCCACCACTTCACCGAGAAATAGATGATCGGCACGTTGATGCTGCCGACGATCGCCAGCAGCGCGCCGGCGCGGTCGGCGCGGCGCGGGTCGTCGATCGCCGAGACGAGCGAGAGAAATCCGGCGTAGAGGAACAGCAGGATCAGCTCCGAGGTCAGCCGCGCGTCCCAGACCCACCAGGTGCCCCAGGTCGGCCTGCCCCAGAGCGCGCCGGTCCAGAGGGCGAGGAAGGTGAACATCGCGCCGGTCGGCGCGATCGCCCGCGCCGTCATCGACGCCAGCCGGGCGTTGAAGGCCCAGCCGATCGCCGCCCAGAAGGCCATCACCAGGTAGAGCAGCATCGACATCCATGCCGCGGGCACGTGGATGAAGATGATCCGGTAGGCATCGCCCTGGGTCGCGTCGGTCGGCGCCACGAACAGGCCCATCCACAGGCCGATGGCGGCGAGCACGGCGAAGGCCGCCCAGCACCAGGGGATCAGCGCGCCGGCCAGGCCGTAGAAGCGGGCCGGGGCGGCGAACTGGAAGAGGCGGAACGACGACGAGCTCATGGGCGTGAACGGGCGATTGTCCGGCCTGCCGGGAAGGCCCCTTTGACATTGATCATTCCGTGGCGATGCGCAGCGCCGCGGCGGTCGCCGGCGGGGCGACCAGGGCGGTGAAGATGAGGAAGGCGCCGAGCAGCGAATAGTGGCCGCGGGCCGACTGGCCGGCATCGATCGCCGCCACCGCCCCGGCGCCGAAGATCAGCGCCGGGATGCAGAGGGGCACGATCAGCAGGATCAGCAGGGCGGCGCCGCTGCGCAGGCCGAGCGTCAGCGCCGCCCCCAGGCCGCCGAGCAGGCTGAGCACCGGCGTGCCGAGCGCGAGGGTCAGGGCGAGCGAGGCGATCGCTTCGCCGCGCATGTCGAACATCAGGCCGAAGAGCGGCGCGACGATCACCAGCGGCAGCCCGGTCACGAGCCAGTGGGCCGCGGCCTTGGCCAGCACCAGGCCGAGCTTGTCGAGGGTGCCCGGGCCGCTGGCCACGAGCATCTGCTCGAGCGAGCCGTCGGCCAGGTCGCCGGCATAGAGCTGGGTGACCGACAGCATCGCCGCGAGCAGGGCCGCCACCCAGACCACGCCCGGGGCGATCTGCCGCAAAGTCTGCGGCTCGGGCCCGACGCCGAGCGGGAAGAGGCTGATCGCGACCGTGAAGAAGGCGATCGGCAGCAACGCGTCGGCACGCCGGCGCGCAGCCAGGCGGAGGTCGCGGGCGAGGATGGCGGCGAACGGGCCGCTCATGCCGTCGCCATCGCGTCGAGCGAGATCGTCGTCGGTCGCGGCTCGGCGATCGTCAGCGGCAGGTGGCTGGTGAGCACCACGCCGCCGCCGCTGCGCGCGTGCTCGGCGAGCAGGGCGTTCAGGATCTCGACCCCGCCGGCATCGAGGGCGTCGAAAGGCTCGTCGAGGAGCCAGACGGCGGCGGTGCCGGGGAGGGCGAGGCGCGCCAGGGCGACGCGGCGGCGCTGGCCCTGGGAGAGCGTGCGCACCGGCGCGCCGCTCCGGCTCGCCATGCCGACGCGGGCGAGGGCGGCGCCGAGCTCGGCCGCGTCGGCCGTGCCGCCGTCGAGTTCGCGCAGGAAGCGCAGCGACTCGGCGGCGCTCAGCTCTTCCTTCAGGGCGTTGGCATGCGCCAGGTAGAGCGCCCGGCCGACCGGCTGCGGCTCGCGCCATCCGAGGCTGCCCGCTTCCGGACGCGACAGGCCGGCGAGGGTGCGCAGCAGCGTCGTCTTGCCCTGGCCGTTGGCGCCCCGCACCCAGACGATTCCGCCGGGCTCGAGGCGAAAGCCGAGGCCCCCGAACAGAGTGCGCTCGCCGCGGCGGCACTCCAGCGCTTCGACGGTCAGGAGCGCGGCGGATCGGTCGGCGGGTCGGTCGGTCATGGCAGTGCGCGATTGTGATCGGTGACCCACCCGTAAACTCGCCGAGCAACCAAGGGAGAACGAGGAATGGTTTTCGGCAAGCTGCTGCCGCGCGAGGGGAACTTCTTCGAGCTGTTCAACCAGCACGGAAGCCACATCGCCGAAGGCGCGCGCGCCTTCATCCGCCTGATCCAGCACTACGCCGACGCGGACCTGCGCGACAAGCACACCGGCGAGGTCGGCACTGCCGAGCGTCAGGCCGACCGGATCACCGCCGAGGTGAACCGCCTGCTGCACAAGACCTTCGTCACGCCGATCGACCGCGAGCAGATCCACGGCCTGATCAACGCCATGGACGACGTCCTCGACCTGCTCCAGGACGCGAGCGAAACGATGTCCCTCTACGACGTGCAGACGATGAACGACGACATCCTGCGCCTGGGCGAGATGAGCGCGCGCTGCTGCGAGCGGGTGCAGCACGCGGTGTCGCTGCTGCCCCGGATCAGCCAGGCCGAGGTCGCCCAGGCGGCGCTCAAGACCTGCGAGGAGATCGACCAGCTCGAGTCCGACGCCGACCGGGTGATGCGCTCGGCGATGTCGCGCCTGTTCCGCGAGGAGAAGGACGTGCGCGAGGTGATCAAGCTGAAGGCGGTCTACGAGCTGCTCGAGTCGATCTCCGACCGCTGCGAGGACGTGGCCAACCTGATCGAGGGCATCGTCCTCGAGAATTCGTGAATCCCGCCCTGCGGGCGCAAGGGCCGGGCGGACGATGACCGCGACCCAGATCTCGTTCGGCGTGGTCGCGTTGCTGGTCGTGCTGGCGGTGCTGTTCGATTTCATGAACGGCTTCCACGACGCCGCGAACTCGATCGCGACCGTGGTCTCCACCGGCGTGCTCAAGCCGCAGCAGGCGATCGTCTTCGCCGCCTTCTTCAACGTCGTCGCGATCTTCGTCTTCCACCTGAGCGTGGCGGCGACCATCGGCAAGGGGATCGTCGAGCCGGGGGGTGTCGACCATCACGTCGTCTTCGGCGCCCTGATCGGCGCGATCGTCTGGAACGGCGTGACCTGGTGGTACGGCATCCCGTCGAGCTCGTCGCATGCGCTGATCGGCGGCATCGTCGGCGCCGTCATCGCCAAGTCGGGCACCGGCCCGCTGATCGCCTCCGGCGTGGGCAAGACGGTGCTTTTCATCTTCGTCTCGCCGGTGCTCGGCTTCCTGCTCGGCGCATTGCTAATGGTGCTGGTCGCCAACCTCTTTCGCCGCGCCTCGCCGCTCCGGGTCGACAACCTGTTCCGCCGCATGCAGCTCGTCTCGGCCGGGCTCTACAGCCTCGGGCACGGCGGCAACGATGCGCAGAAGACGATCGGCATCATCTGGATGCTGCTGATCGCCTCCGGCTACGCCGAGGCGAACGCCGCCATGCCGCCGGCCTGGGTGATCTGGTGCTGCTACATCGCCATCGGCCTGGGCACGATGTTCGGCGGCTGGCGGATCGTCAAGACCATGGGTCAGCGCATCACCAAGCTCAAGCCCGTCGGCGGTTTCTGCGCCGAGACCGGCGGTGCGATCACCCTGTTCCTCGCCACCGCGCTCGGCATCCCGGTGTCGACCACGCACACCATCACCGGGGCGATCGTCGGCGTCGGCTCGGTGCGGCGTGCCGCCACGGTGCGCTGGGGCCTGGCCGGCAACATCGTCTGGGCCTGGATCTTCACCATCCCTGCCTCGGCCTTCGTCGCCGCCGTCTTCTACTCGCTCGGCGTCTGGCTGATTCCCTAGGGCCCGCGCAGCTCGAAGTAACGTTGCGCGGTGTAGGCGATCGACGCCATGGTCGCGGTCGCACCGACGGCGAGGGCGACGACGACGCCGATCACGGTCGCCCAGCCGCTGCCGGCGCCGCGCTCGCCGAAGCGGACGCGCCAGCGCTCGGCCGGGGCGAGGCCGTAGACGATGGCCGCCAGCATGCCGACCGCGAGCATCGCGCCGAGCAGGGGAACGAGCCGGCTGCCGAGCAGGTCGTCGGTGCCGAACTGACGCAGCCGCCAGAAGCCGTAGGCGCCGACCAGCGTCGGCCAGGGATGCAGCCAGGCCCAGGCGTCGCGCGCGCCGTGGAGATAGAAGCGGTGCAGCCCGAGGCTGCCGCCGAGCACGGCGAGCCAGGTCGCGACGGCCTTGGAGCGCTCGCGCCGGGCGCTGCTCACGCGGCAGGGCCCGGGGTCGCGTCGCCCGGACCCAGGCCCTTCTGCATGAGCACGACGTCGAGCCAGCGCTCGAACTTCCAGCCCGCGGCGCGGAGCGTCCCGGCGGGCGCGAAGCCGAGGGCGCGATGCACGCCGATCGAGGCGGCGTTGGCGGAGTCGCCGATCACCGCCAGGATCTGCCGCGCCCCGGCTGCCTCGCAGCGGGCGAGGAGCTCGGCCAGGAGGAGCCGCCCGAAGCCGCGGCCGACGCTTTCCGGGGCCAGGTAGACCGAGTCCTCGACGCAGAAGCGGTAGGCCGGGCGGGGCCGGAACGGGCTGGCGTAGGCGTAGCCGGCGACCGCGCCGGCGCTTTCGAGCACCAGCCAGGGCCAGCCCTTGGCAAGGACGTCGGCGCGGCGGCGCTCGATTTCGAGCCGGTCGGGCGGCTCGATCTCGAAGGTGCCCGAGCCGTGCAGCACGTTCCAGGCGTAGATCCGGGTGACGGCGTCGATGTCGACCGCGGTGCTCGGCCGGATCACGATTTCGCTCACGGCAGGGGTCGACGGGACGGCAACATCGGGGGAGTTTATAATGCGCGGTTTTTCGCGGGATACGTCCCGCCCTCCACAGGAATCCATCATGGTCGTGATCCGGCTTGCACGTGGCGGCGCGAAGAAGCGCCCCTTCTTCAACATCGTCGTCGCCGACTCGCGCCTGCGTCGCGACGGGCGCTTCATCGAGCGCATCGGCTTCTACAACCCGGTCGCCTCGGGCGCCGAGCAGCCGCTTCGCGTCGCTTTCGACCGGGTCGAGCACTGGACCGGTCACGGCGCCCAGATGTCGCCCACCGTCCGCCGCCTGGTCGAGCAGGCGAAGACCGCGGCGGCCTGAGGCCGCTTCCGGCCGCGTCGCCACGATGGCCGACGCTGCCTGGCCTGCCGATGCCCTCGAGGTCGGGCGCATCGGCGACGCCTGGGGGCTGAAGGGCTGGTTCAAGGTCCTGTCGTACGCCTCGCCCCCCGAGGCCCTTCTCTCCGCCCGCCGCTGGCATCTCCGCGCGGCCGGCCGGGCACCGACGACGGTCCGCCCTCCGGACGTGCTCGATATCCGCGAGGTGCGCGAGCACGGCGACGGCATCGTTGCCATCGCCGAGGGCATTGCCGATCGCAGCGCTGCCGAGGCCTTGCGCGGCGCGCGGATCTACATCGAGCGGTCGAGCTTTCCCCAGGCCGGCGCCGACGAGTTCTACTGGGCCGACCTGCTCGGCCTCGAGGTCGTCAATCGGGACGGCGTCGTCCTGGGCGAGGTCGTCGGCCTGATCGACACCGGCCCGCACAGCGTCCTGCGGATCGCGCCGCCGGGCGCGGCGCCGGACGCCGGCGCCAGCGGCGCGGCCAGAGAGCGGCTGATCCCGTTCGTCTCCGCCTACGTCGACACGGTCGACCTCGCCGGCCGGCGCATCGTCGTCGACTGGGGCCTGGACTTCTGAGGCCGGCATGCGCTTCGACGTCATCACGCTCTTTCCCGAACTGTTCCCGCCGCACTTCGCGCACGGCGTGACGCGCCGCGCCTTCGAATCCGGCCAGGTCGAGGTGAAGCTCTGGCAGCTGCGCGACTTCGGCGATCCGCCGCACGCCCGGGTCGACGACCGGCCTTACGGCGGCGGACCGGGGATGGTGCTGCTGGTCGAGCCGCTGCTGCGCGCCCTGGCCGCGGTGCGCGCCGACCGCGGCGACGCCGAGCCGGTGCCGGTGGTCAACTTCTCGCCCGCCGGCCGGCCGCTGCGTCAGGCCGAGGTCGGCGACTTCGCCTCCGGCCAGGGGGCGATCCTGCTCTGCGCCCGCTACGAGGGCGTCGACCAGCGTTTCATCGACGCCCAGGTCGACATCGAGCTCAGCGTCGGCGATTACGTGCTCTCGGGCGGCGAGATCCCGGCGCTGATACTGCTCGATGCGGTCGCCCGCCTGCAGCCCGGCGTCCTCGGCGACGTGCGCTCGCATGAGCAGGACAGCTTTTCCGCCGGGCTGCTCGACTGCCCGCACTACAGCCGGCCCGAGGTCATGGCCGGGAGCGGCGAGGGCGCCGCGGTGCCGCCGGTGCTGCTTTCCGGCAACCACGCGGCGATCGAGCGCTGGCGCCGCGACCAGGCGCTGGCGCTGACGGCCGAACGTCGCCCCGATCTCGTTGCCGCGGCCGAGGCCGACGGGCGGCTCAGCGCCGCCGACCGGGCCAGTCTCGTGCGAGCCGAGGCGGCAAAGCTATAATTCCGGGTTTTCCGATCCTCTGCCACGTCGAGGCCCTCGAGCCTCCACACACATTCAAAAGCGTGCGCACGATCGTCTAGGAGTTCCCCGTGGACCTGATCCAGACCCTCGAGAAAGAGGAAATCGCCCGTCTGTCGAAGACGATTCCCGAGTTCGCCCCCGGCGACACCGTCATCGTCAGCGTCAGCGTCGTCGAAGGCACGCGCAAGCGCCTGCAGGCCTTCGAAGGCGTGGTCATCGCCAAGCGCAACCGCAGCCTCAACTCGAGCTTCATCGTTCGCAAGGTGTCGAGCGGCGAGGGCGTCGAGCGCACCTTCCAGACCTACAGCCCGCTGATCGCCTCGATCGAGGTCAAGCGCCGCGGCGACGTGCGCCGCGCCAAGCTGTACTACCTGCGCAGCCGCTCGGGCAAGTCGGCACGGATCAAAGAGAAGTTGGCCTGACGCAGTCAGGGCGGCGAAGCCGGCCGCCGCAGAGCGGCGAGCCAACTTCCGCGGCGACCGGCGCCTAGCCGGGCGCCGCAGAAACCGGCTTGCGAGTGACCGTGGCGCTCTCCTTCAATCCCGAGGACCTGCCGGTCATCGGACTCGACTCCCATCTCCCGGCGGTCGATGCCGCGAGCATCCTGCCGGCCGCGATCCGGCTGCGCTTCGTCGCGCCGCCGGCGTGGCAACCGGAGATCAAGGTCGAGAAGCGCATCATCGACCGGGAACCCGCCGCGGCGTCGGTGCTGATCCCGATCGTCCTGCGCGACGAGCCGACCGTGCTCCTCACCCAGCGCACCGATCACCTCACCGACCACCCGAGCCAGATCAGCTTCCCCGGCGGCCGGGTCGAGGCCGGCGACGCCGACGCCATCGCCACCGCGCTGCGCGAGGCCGAAGAGGAGATCGGTCTCGCCGCGGCGTGGGTCGAGGTGCTCGGCAGCCTGCCGATCTACACCACCAGCACCGGCTTCGTCGTCACGCCCGTCGTCGGCCTGGTGCGTCCGGGGTTCGCGCTCCAGCCCGATCCGAACGAGGTGGCCGAAGTGTTCGAGGTGCCGCTGCTCTGGTTGATGAATCCCGGCAACCACCAGCGCCACGCGATCGAGATCGGCGGCATGCGGCGCGAGTTCTTCTCCCTTCCCTGGCCGGGCACCGATGCCGCCGGCCGGCCCCGCCGCTACTTCATCTGGGGCGCGACCGCGGCGATGCTGCGCAATCTCTACCGCTTCCTCGTCGCCTGAGCCGCCCGTCGCTCATGAGTGCGGGCGGCGAAACCCCACCGGTATGATCGGCCGCGATGAGTTTTTTCGCCGTCTTGTTCGCCCTGTTGCTCGAGCAAGTCAAGCCGCTGCCGCGTGGCAATGTCGTTCACGATGCGCTCACCGGCTGGATGCAGTGGACGGCGCGCAACTTCGATGCGGGACGGGAAAGCCATGCCTGGGTGGTCTGGTGCGTCGCCGCACTCGCGCCGGCCCTCCTGACCTTCGGCATCTACTTCGCGCTCGACCAGGTGCACAGCCTGCTCGGCCTGGCCTTCGACGTCGCCGTGCTCTACCTGACGCTCGGCTTTCGCCAGTTCAGCCACTACTTCACCGACATCCGCAAGGCGCTGGACCACGGCGACGAGGTCGAGGCGCGGCGGCTCCTCAGCGAATGGCGCCATCTCGATGCCAGCGAGCTGCCGGCCTCCGAGCTGCTGCGCCACGTGATCGAGCATTCGCTGCTGGCGGCGCACCGCCACGTGTTCGGCGTCTTCTTCTGGTTCGTGCTGCTCTCGAGCTTCGGCCTCGGCCCGGCGGGTGCGGTGCTCTACCGCATGGCCGAGCTCGCCAGCCGCTACTGGGCGTTCAGGAGCGGCGACGGCGCGATCGCCGTCAACGAGACCCTGATGAAACTCTCGCAGCGCCTGTTCCATCTGCTCGACCACGTGCCGGCGCGGCTCACCGCCTCGGGCTTCGCCGTCGTCGGCAACTTCGAGGAGGCGGTCAACTGCTGGCGGCGCGACGCCAGCCTCTGGAAGTACGACAACGAAGGCGTGATCCTCGCCGCCGCGGCCGGCGCCGTCGGCGTCAGCCTGGGGGGCGGCTCCGCCCCGGGGATCACCCCGGACCGCGCCAAGACCTTCACCGCCGGCGCCCCGCCCGAGTCGGCCGATGCCTCGGGCTCGACGCCGGGCGCGACGCCGCAGCTCGGTCACCTGCGCAGCGTCGTCGGCCTGGTCTGGCGCTCGGTCGTGCTCTGGATGCTGCTCCTGGCGCTGCTCTCGCTCGCTCACCTGATCGGCTGAGCCCTCGAGGCAGCGCCCCGGCGCGACCTAGTTGTGGTGGTCGATGCGGCCGTAGACGCCATGGGTTTCGTCCGCGGGTCCGCCGGTGAAGAACAGGGTGTTGGTCGGCTGCGAGTTGAGGCCGTTGCCGAAGGCGATGCCCCAGAGGCCGTCGATCGCGATCGCCGATCCGCTCGGGCGCGACAGCGTGCCGAGGAAGTTGCCCGTCGCCGGATCGAAGGCATTGATCTTGCCGTCGCCGAAATTCGAGACCAGCAGGTCATTGCTGAACGGCCCGAAGTCCGACGGCGCCATCGCCATCCCCCACGCCGCGTTCAGCTTGCCGCCCGGGACGATCAGCCGCTTGACCAGCACGCCCGCGGTGTCGAACACGTCGAGCGCGCCCAGGCCGTCGCCGGCGACGTCGTCCTCGGCGTTGGCGTCCTGCTTCGCGAAGGTGACGAAGAGCTGGTTGCCGATCGCCTGGATGCCGAAGGGGGCGAAGCCGGCGGGCAGGTTCGGATCGGTGAACGCGCCGGCGGCCAAGGTCACCGGGGCGAAGTTGGCGTCGAAGACGGCGACGACGCCGTTGTGGAAGTCGGTGGCGTAGATGAAATCGGCGCCGCCTTGGGTGGCGTGCGCCAGGCCCTTGAAGATCGCGCCGGCGGCCGAGCGGTCGACCGCCAGGACGGCGTTGGTGGCATTGACGTTCGGCGACCAGCCCGAGATCGTGCCGCCCTCGCCGGCGAAGATGAAGATGCTCGTGCCGGTCACGCCGTTCTGGGTCACCTGGAAGCTCGTCGAGGCGTTAAAGACGATGCCCGTCGGCTCGGCTTCGCCGCCGGCACCGTTCGGTGGAATCGCCACCACCAGCGACTGCGGCACGCCGTTGCCGTCGTAGAGCGTCGACTTCGAGGTTCCGGCGTTGGCCACCCAGACGAAGCCTTGGGGATTGAAGACCAGACCCCAGGCGTTGACCAGGTTCGGATCGACGTGGGAGGTGCTGCTGCTGTAGGGGTTCTGCATGCCGGCGACGTCGGTGACCAGGGCGGTCGCGACATAGCCCTGGTTGTCGCTGCCACCGCCGCAGGCGACGAGGGCGAGGGCCGCCGCGCCCGCCGCCAGCCAGCACCGAAACACTTGCTTCGAATTCATCGTCTTCTCCTCAGGGGTGGGTCCGACGGTGAATGACGCCTGGTCGCGCGGCGGTTCATCGCCCACGCCGGGAGAAGGGTCAGAACGAGTACGAGGCGCCCGCGACAAAGGTGCTGCGACGGCCGCCATAGACCGCCGGGTACGGCCCGCCCTCGGTGGCACCGACCCACGAGAGCTGCAAGTCGAGGCTGCGCCAGACCCAGCCGGCGCCGACCCGCAGGTCGCCGCGGGTGCGGCTCTCGCCATTGCCGCTGCCGCTGATCCTGGTGATCACGCCGAGATGGCCGAACAGGCGGAAGTTCTCGTCGAGGACCGTGTGGGCGTCGAATTCGGCGTACAGGGTCGAGACCTTGCGGCCGAAGTAGTCGGGGGCGAAATGGAGCCGGGCGCCCCAGCGTCCGGCGAGCAGGCCGACATAGAGCTCGGCGAAGTCGTAGCTCGAGTCGCCGGAGAAGTGCGAGTAGGTGGCGCCGGCCTCGACCAGCCGATCGACGTCGAGTGGCGTCGTGCAGCCGGCGTAGCCCAGCACCTGGGCATAGCGGTCGCCGTGCTCGGGCTCGACGCGCGTGGCCGATGCCCCGCCATAGCAGCCGTTGGGCGCGTCGTAGTTGAACGAGGCGCGCAGGCTCGGCCCGGGGCCGTCGAGTGAAACGCCGCGAAAGCGGTAGTCGGATTCGACCGCCAAGGTCGCGCCGAGCTGGGCCCGGGCCGAGAGGCTCGTGACCAAACACAGGGCGGCGAACGTCAGCTGGCGGCCGTGCCGCAGCAAGCCGCGTCGCACGTCAGTGCCGGGCCACGGATTCCATCGCTGGCGTCTCGCCGCAGGCGCACACGCACCGGCCACCGGCCCGGCCGAGGCTGGCGCAGGCATCGACCCGTCTGTCCGCCTGCACCACCAGGTCGGCCGTGGCGAGCCGGGTACTCCGGCCCGGCCCTTGCTGCAGCTCGATCATCAGGGCGAGCAGGCCGCTGACGTGGGCCGCGGCGTACGACGCGCCCGACACGGTGGCCCAGCGCGAACCCGAAAGCGTCGTCGGCACGTCACGTCCGGGGGCGGCCAGGATGCCGGCCGGCGTCGCCGGCGAAGGCTCGTCGACCACGGCGACGACGCCCGCCATTCCGGCGGGAAAGCCGCCCTGGTCTGCCGCACGGTCGACGGCGGCGACGACGGCGATGCGGCGCGCCAGAGCGGCGTCGACCAGGCGGGCGATGAGCCGGTCCTGCGGGCCGCCCAGGCTGAGGTTGATCACCTGCGCGCCTTTCTCGATTGCCGCGCTCAGCCCCAGGGCCAGGGCGAGGGTGGTGCAGGACGCGCCGGCACCCGGCTGCTGGCGGCAAGCACGCAGCGCCAGCACCCGGGCGCGCGGCGCGACCCCGGCGATGCCGAGCTTGTTGTCGGCCCGCGCCGCGACGATGCCGGCCACCGCGGTGCCGTGGTCCTCGCCGAGGTAGGTCCGATCGCCGGCCAGGTTCAGGCTGGTGTCGACCTGCTCGGCGAGGTCGGGATGGTCGAGCTGCACGCCGCTGTCGATCACCGCGACCCGGACACCACGCCCGGTCGCCGCCGCATGTAGATCGGCGAGGTGCCAGCTCGCCGCGGCCGGCTGCATGGCGTACAGGGGATCGTCGTGGCCGGCCAGGGTGCTGAACTGGTTCATCGCCTGCGCCCATTCGACCTGCGGCTCCTGGTTGAGCTGGCTCACGACCTCTTCGGCGCGGCGCGGCGCGGGAATCTCCATCACGTAGCAGTCGAGGCCGACCACGGGCATCGGCCAGGCGGTGGCCAGGACCAGGCCGTGGGCGCGGGCCAGCGCTTCGGCTACGCGGCGTCGCGCCGCCCGGCCGCTGGCGTCGGCGTAGCCGCTGGCGTAGTTGCCGTCGGCGCGGAAGTGGGCGGCGGGAAGGCGCAGGAGCACCAAGACCTGCTGCTGCGGATCGGCCCTCGCTCCGGTCGTCTCGCGGGCCGGCTCGGCCGCGCCGATCGCGGTCGCGAGCCCGAGCAGCAGCGTCAGGAGCAGCGCTTTCATCGCACCGGCTCGCCTTCGAGCGATTCGATCCGTGCGACCGCAGGCTCGGCGCGCAGCCGGGCGAGCGAGCTCGCCCCTCCGTCCGGCAGGCGCAGCAGCCAGGCGTCGGTCACGGTCGGGCCGCCGACGATTCGCGCGTCGGCGGCGCGCAGCGCCTGGCGGATGGCACTCTCGGTGGCGTTCGGGCGAAAGACGACGAGCGCGTTCGCGGTCGTGGCGCCCGCCGCGGCTCCGAGAGTGCGGTACTCGGCCGGCCGCGGCGTCGCCAGCCAGGCGGCGGCCAGGAACAGCGCGAGCACCATCTGCAGGCCGAGGGTGAGCGGCAGCCAGCGCACCACCCAGCCTCTCGCGCCGGTTGCCCGCGGGGTGTCCGCGGCCGGCTTCGCCTCGAGACGGGCGCGCAGGGCGAGCCAACCGCGGTCGGCGGCATCCGCGGGAACGGCGGCCGGCACGGCCTGAAGACGGCGCTGGAACTCGACGTCGGCCTGGCAGCGCGGGCATTCGCCGAGATGCGCCTCGAACCGGACCCGCTCGTCTTCGTCGAGGGTGGCGTTGGCGTACCAGGGCAGCAGGATCTGCGCCGCCAGGTGCTGATCGCTGTCGAGATGCAGGACCCGGGCCGTCACAGCCAGTCCTCCGGTTCGCCCGAGAGCAATGCCCGCAGCCTTCGGCGGCCGTGGAAGCAGCGGGTCTTCACCGTGTCGACCGGGCAGCCGACGATGAGCGCGATCTCGGCATACGGCAGATCGTGGAAGTAGGTCAGAACGAGGACGCTGCGCTGCTCGTGCGAGAGGCTGTCGAGCGCCCGCGCCAGGGCCGCTCGGGCCTCTTCGGCGGAGCGATGCTGCTCCGGCCCGGGCCCGGGCGAGGCGCGGCGGTCGTCGTCCGGCTCCTCGACCGGCTCGTCGTGGGCGCGCAGGGCCTTCAGCGCGGTCCGATAGGCGATCGAGAAGACCCAGGTCGAGACCTTGCTCATGCCGTTGAAGGTCGTGGCCCGGTTCCAGACCACCAGCATGGTGTCGTTTAGCACCTCTTCGACGACCGCGGAGTGCAGGGTCATCAGGCCGATGAAGCGATGCAGCCGCTCGTGGTAGCTGCGGTAGAACGTCTCGAACGCGGGGAGTTCGCCGCGCGCCACCCGGCCGATCAGGGCCACGTCCTCGGCATCGGTGCTGCGCCGCGGGTCCGGCGGCGCCCGATGGCGATCGGTAAGCGTGCGAAGCATGGATGTCCTCTCCCTTGGGAGGTTAATTCCAATCCGCGGCAAAAGGTTCAATCCAGCAGGACTTGCGGGGACTAGGGCCCGCTCACAAGCCCTGGGGAGGGGCGGCTCAGGACGTCAGCTCGGCGAGGATCTCGCGGTAGATGCGGTAGCGCGACTCGGCGATCTCGCCCCGCTCCAGCGCCGCCAGCACGCCGCAGCCCGGCTCGTGCAGGTGGCTGCAGTTGTAGAACCGGCACTCGCTCGCGTGCCGGCCGATGTCGGGCATCAGCCCGGCAAGCTCGTTCGCCGGGATGTGGCGCAGGCCGAACTCCTGGAAGCCCGGCGAATCGATCAGGGCGCTCTGCCGCTCGCGGTCGATCCAGTACCAGTGGGTCGCGGTGGTCGTGTGCCGGCCGGTGTTGAGCGCCTGGGAGATCTCGCCGACCTGGGCCCGGGCGTCGGGCACCAGCAGGTTGACCAGGGTGCTCTTGCCGGCGCCGCTC
>Ga0207659_10000314_pt1 | contig 29406 bp, 24 predicted proteins | sample KBSM43metaG_FD_184330 | JGI IMG/M metagenome (GOLD analysis project Ga0207659, IMG submission 184330) | Miscanthus rhizosphere microbial communities from Kellogg Biological Station, Michigan, USA - KBS M4-3 metaG (SPAdes) (version 2) | ecosystem: Host-associated > Plants > Roots > Rhizosphere >...
GGCCAACGGCGGGGCCTGCGGCGTACCGCGCGTATGGAGCCGGCCCGGTCCGTTGACGGCGCCCGGACCCGATCTGACCATCCCGGTCCTGGCCGGTGGACGATATGTGGCGCGCTTGTCGCTGACCGCGCCGCATGACGACTATTCGTGGCCACCCGACGTGCAGGAGCGGCTCGAGCGCCTTGCCGGCCTGGTGGCGGTCGCCAACCGGTGCGCCGAGCGGATGCGCGCCCTGGAGCGAAGGTGCACCGATATGGCTGTCGTCCGCGCGGCGTCCGACGGCGACGAGGATGATGGCGACGGTGACTTCAAAGACATTATCGGCAATAGTCCGGCGTTGCGCACCGCTCTGCGGCGCGTATTGGAGGTGGCGCCGACCGACGCCTCGGTCGTGCTGATCGGTGAAACCGGCACCGGGAAAGAATTGTTCGCGCGCGCCGTACACGAGCGGAGCCGCCGTCGCGGCCGCCCGTTCGTTCGCGTCAACTGCGCCGCGCTGCCGCCGACGCTGATCGAGAGCGAACTATTCGGCCACGAACGCGGCGCGTTCACCGGCGCGGTCTCCAACCGTCGCGGGCGCTTCGAGGTGGCACACACCGGGACGCTGTTTCTCGATGAGATCGGTGACCTGCCGCCTGACGTCCAGGCGAAGTTGCTGCGCGTGCTCCAGGAGGGCGAGTTCGAACGTGTCGGCTCGTCGGAGTCGCGCCGGGTCGACGTCCGGATCGTCGCCGCCACTCATCACAATCTCGATGCAGCCGTGAAGGAAGGCCGATTCCGCGCCGACCTGTTTTATCGGCTCAGCGTCTTTCCGATTGCGTTGCCGCCGCTTCGTCAACGGCCCGAAGACATCCCGCGGCTCGCCTGGTTCTTTATCAATCAACGGCAGCGCGCCCTGAACCGCCGCTTCACCAGCATTCCGCCGCCGGTGCTCGCCTCGTTGACGCAGCATTCGTGGCCTGGCAACGTGCGCGAGCTCGAGAACGTGATCGAGCGCGCGATGATCCACTCCACCGGCAGCACGCTGTTGCTCGACGATGGGCCGGGCCCGGTCGCGTGGACAGCGCCCGGCGAAGAGTCGACGCTCGAGATCGTCGAGCGCCGCCACATCGAAAGCGTGCTGCAGCGCTGCCGGTGGCGGATCAACGGTCCCGGCAATGCCGCCGACGTCCTCGGACTCCATCCCAACACCCTCCGGTTCCGGATGAAGAAGCTCGGTGTGCAGCGGCCGAGAGAGCAGTGCCTGGTCGTCGACGTCGGCCGCGTGCCGGCGTGAGGCGCCATCCGGCCATCACCGGTTGAGAGCGCCTCACGGCCGGTGGTGAAGCCGAGGCGCTGATTTCACAAATCGCCCCGCACCGCTCCGGATCACGTTTTGCGTTTGCGCTAGCATGCTTTGCCGAATCGAGTGCCGACGCGAGCCGACGCGAATGATCGTTCGCCTCGCTGGCCGCCTTGGCGAAGTACACGTTCCCGACTTGCTTGCCGCTTGCGCTCAGCCAGCGCAGACCGTCCTCGAACTCGACGAGCTCGTCTCGGCCGACGCCGTCGGCATCGACGCGTTGCTGCGGATTGAGCAGCAGGGAGCGCGCCTTGTCGGCCTGCCTCAGTATCTCCGGCTCGAACTCGACGTGCTGCGCGGTGACGACCGGTGGTGAGCGGGGTCCGGTCCGACGACCGTTGCCTCCGTTATTTCGGATGCCGAGGCGCCGCGTCGCGGAGCGATCGGTGGTCGAGCGGCCAATTGCAGGCCTAATTCCGCAGGAACTCGCGGGATTCTTGATCGCACATCAATGGCATGGCTGCTGCTGAACGGAGCCCTGAAACGTAAGGAAGGACGGGAGCATGCAAGCGGACCGAGGACCGATGTGCGTCGCCGCGCTGGCGGCCGTCGCCATGCTGAGCGGAGCGTGCGAGAAACCAGCGGCTGTCGCCCCTCCGCCACCCGAGGTGTACGTCGCGGCAGTGGTGCAGAAGGACGTACCGGTGTACCTGGATCTGGTCGGCCAGGCCCAGGGATTCCAGGACATCGATATCCGCGCGCGCGTCGAAGGGTTCCTCGACAGCGTCAACTTTCGCGAAGGGTCGTTCGTTCGCAAGGGCGATCTGCTCTATCAGATCGACCCGGCACCCCTCCAGACCGCAGTCGCTCAGGCGAACGCCGACGTCGCCGTCGCCACCACCCGGCTCGAAAAAGCCAATGGCGACGTCGCGCGCTACACGCCGCTGGTCGCGAAACAGGCGGTCAGTCAGAAGGAACTCGACGACGCCCGTTCGGAACAAGATTCTGCGAAGTCGCAGGTCGAAGCGGCGCGCGCCGCGCTGAACAAAGCAAAACTCGATCTCGGCTACGCGCGGATCACGGCACCGATCAATGGGCTGATCGGCACGACGCAGGTAAAGCCGGGGAGCCTGGTCGGGCGTGGTGAAAGCACACTCCTGACGACAATTTCCGCAATCGATCCGATCATTTTCCGCGTTGCCGTCACGGAAGCCGATTACCTCCGCGTGATCAAGCGAGATCCGTCGCGCGCCACCGCGCAGCCGAAAACGCGCGGCATCGAGCTCACGCTGGCGGACGGCGCGGTCCATCCCCATCTGGGAAATATCGGTCCGGTCGAGCGCGCGGTCAACGCGTCCACCGGCACTCTCGGCATCCAGATCCTGTTTCCCAATCCGGATTCCGTGCTTCGCCCCGGACAGTACGGACGCGCGCGACTGCTCCTCGACACCAAGGCCGGCGCACTGCTGGTCCCGCAGCGCGCCGTTCAGGAACTGCAAAGCATCTACAGCGTGGCTGTGGTCGGCTCGGACAGCAAGGTCGCGTTCCGCACCGTCAAGGTTGGTCCGCGGGTTGACTCGCTGTGGGTCATCGAAGATGGCCTCAAAGCCGGCGAGCAGGTCGTCGCCGAGGGCCTTCAATCGGTCACCGACGGAATGACGGTCCGCACCAAACCGATGCCTGCAGCCGAGGCCGCGAAGACCACGACCGCCGGAGAGGCGAAGTAAGTCATGGCGCGATTCTTCGTCAACCGGCCGATCGTCGCGATGGTGCTGTCGATCATCATGGTCCTGCTCGGTGTGGTCGCGATGAGCGGCCTGCCGATCGCGCAGTATCCCGAGATCGTGCCGCCGATGGTCCAGGTGACCACGACGTTCATCGGCGCGAGCGCCACTGACGTCGAAGCGTCGGTGGCGACGCCGCTCGAACAGAAGATCAACGGCGTCGAAAAAGGCATCTACATGAAGTCGACCAACGCCAACGACGGGACGTTGACGCTCAAGGTCTCCTTCGAGATCGGGTCGAATCAGGACATGGACAACGTGTTCACGCAGAACCGCGTGTCCGAAGCGATGCCGCAGATGCCGCAGTCGGTGAAGAACTACGGCGTGACGGTCAAGAAAGCGCTGGCGTTTCCGCTGCTCGTCATCTCCGTGAAGTCGCCGAACGGGACCTACGACAACAACTTTCTCTCGAACTACACGACGATCAACATCAACGATCCGATCGCCCGCATTCCCGGCGTCGGCCAGATCAACCTGTTCGGCGGCAGCGACTACGCGATGCGCGTCTGGCTGCGTCCCGATCGCATCGGGCGCCTCGGCCTGACGGTGCCCGACATCGCCAACGCCATCAGCCAGCAGAACCAGTTGACGCCCGCCGGACAGATCGGCGGAGCGCCGGCCGCGGCCGGCACCGAGTACACCTACACCGTCCGCACGCAAGGGCGCTTGCTCGACGAGGAGCAGTTCGGCTCCATCATCCTGCGCACCAACCCCGACGGCTCCGAGGTCCGTCTGAAAGACGTCGCGCGGCTCGAGCTCGGGACGATGCTCTATAACGCCGTCGGCCGCCACGACGGCAAGCCGGCCGCCGTCATCGCCGTCTTCCAGATTCCTGGCACCAACGCCGTCGCGGTCGCCAACACGATCAAGGCGACGATGGACGATCTGAAGAAGCGCTTTCCGCGCGACATGGACTACACGATCTCGCTCGACACGACGCTGCCGGTCACGGAAGGCATCAACGAGATCGTCCACACCCTGTTCGAAGCGGTCGTCCTCGTGATCATCGTGGTGTTCATCTTCCTGCAGAACTGGCGCGCCACGCTCATTCCGCTGATGACGGTGCCGGTGTCGCTGGTCGGTGCGTTCATGTTCTTCCCGTTGCTCGGCTTCTCGATCAACGTGCTCTCGCTGCTCGGCCTCGTGCTCGCCATCGGCATCGTCGTGGACGACGCGATCGTGGTCGTCGAAGCGGTGATGCATCACATCGAGCACGGGATGCAGCCGAAGGAAGCGACGATCAAGGCGATGGAGGAGGTGTCGGGCCCGGTCGTCGCAATCGGCCTGATCCTGATCGCGGTGTTCGTGCCGGTCGGCTTCATGGGCGGCATCACCGGACGGCTGTATCAGCAGTTCGCGATCACGATCGCGATCTCGGTGTTGCTGTCGGTGGTCAACGCGCTGACGCTCAGCCCGGCGCTGGCGGCCCTGCTCCTGAAGGCGCCGACGGGGAAGAAAACGCTACTGACGCCGTTCTACAACTTCTTCAACAAGTGGTTCGGCCGCGGGACCGACGTCTACGTGAGCTTTGCCGACATCCTGGTCCGCAAGATGTTCCGGAGTCTCGCGTTCATCGGCGTGCTGATCTACCTGATCGTCGCGCTGGTTCAGCGCATTCCCGCCGGCTTCGTGCCGGAGGAAGACCAGGGCTACATCATGGTCAACGCCCAGCTGCCCGACGCGGCGTCGCTCGAACGCACCGACGCGGCGATGCGAAAGGCCGAGGCGATCCTCCAGAAGAACGAGTCGATCGAAGGGTTCAACACGATCAGCGGGTACTCGCTGCTCACGTCGGCCTACTCGTCGAACATGGGCTTTTTCTTCGTGCAGCTCAAGCCGTGGCACGATCGCCATACGCCGGAGTCGCATTCGAGAGAAGTGGTCAACGCGCTCAACCGGGAGTTTCGACAGGGGATTCCGGAAGGGCAGGTGCTGGCGTTCGGGCCGCCCTCGATTCCGGGCCTCGGCACCGGCGCAGGGTTCACACTGCAACTGCAGGATCGCAGCGGCGGGCCGCCGCAGTACCTCGCCGATCAGAGCCGGCGCTTCATTGAAGCGGCGCGGAAGCGGCCGGAGATCGCCCGGATCGGCACGCTCTACCGCGCCAGCGTTCCGCAGGTGTACGCGGACATCGATCGCAGCAAGGTGCTCAAGTCGGGCGTGCAGCTGAGCGACGTCAACACGACGCTCGGCGCGCTGCTCGGCAGCTCCTATATCAACGACTTCAACAAGTTCGGCCGCGTCTACAAGGTCTACTTGCAGGCCGAGCCTGAGTTCCGCAAGGACGCAAGCCAGCTCGGTCTCTTCTTTGTCCGGAACCAGACTGGCGGCATGGTTCCTCTCGACACGTTGATCCTTGCGGGGCCCGCCTCCGGACCGGAATTCACCAACCGCTTCAACCTGTTCCGCTCGGCGGAGCTCACCGGCGTGCCCGCCGCCGGCTTCTCATCGGCGCAGGCGCTGGACGCTCTCGAAGCCACCGCCAAGGAGGTGTTGCCCGCCGACATGAGCTATGAATGGGCGGACATGTCGTACCAGGAGCGGCGCGCGCCTGGCGTTGCGGTGGTGTTCGCGCTCGCGGTGTTCCTGGTGTTCCTCGTCCTCGCTGCGCAGTACGAGAGCTGGGGTCTTCCCTTCAGCGTGCTTCTGGGCACGCCGTTCGCTGCCTTCGGAGCGTATCTCGGGCTGTGGCTCGCCCGCACGTTCCTCGGAGAAAGCTACGTGAACAACGTGTTCGCGCAGATCGGTCTGATCATGCTGATCGGGCTGGCCGCAAAGAACGCGATTCTGATCGTCGAGTTCGCGAAGGTGGAGCACGACAACGGCAAGGGCCTCGCCGAGGCCGCGCTCCTTGCGGCGAAGCTGCGGCTCCGCCCGATTCTGATGACCGCCTTCGCCTTCATCCTCGGCGTCGTCCCCTTGCTGACGGCGACCGGCGCAGGCGCCGAAGGGCGAAAGGTGATGGGCATGGTGGTCTTCGCCGGGATGCTGGTCGCGACAATCCTTGGCGTCCTGCTGATTCCGATGCTCTACGTTGCGGTCGAGAAAGCGATCGGTGGCGCGAAACACGCGCCGGCGCCGACGGTTCCGGCGGGTGGCGCGCTCGCGGCGCAGCATGGACAGGGAACGCACTGACATGTCACGCCTCGCACGACTCTCGTTCGCAGCATTCGCGGTGGTGGGCGCGTCGCTGTTGGCCGGCTGTACCGTCGGCAAGAATTACGAGCGCCCGCAGCTTCCGAACCCGGCCACGTATCGTTTCGTCGAAGGGGCCACCGAGGCGCAGTCGCTCGCCGATACGCCATGGTGGCAGGTGTTCGACGATCCGACGCTGCAGGCGCTGGTGCGCGAAGCGCTGCTCAACAACCTCGATCTGCAGATGGCAGTGGCGCGTGTCGAGGAGGCACGCGCCCGCGCCGGCATCGCCAAGTCGTTCCTTTATCCGCAGGTCGATGGCGCGGTCAGTTACGGCGTACGGCAGGCGTCTACTGCCCGCACACAGGCCGGTCTGGACGACGACACGACGCATCAAAGCGGTGCGTACGGTTTTCAGTTGTCGTGGGAGATCGATCTGTTCGGACGGCTGCGCCGCCAGCACGAGGCGTCGTTAGCGCTCGTCCTGGCAAGCGAACAGGGGCGACGCGGTGTGCTGGTAACGCTGGTCGGCGACGTTGCGACCAACTACTTCCTGCTGCGGGAGCTCGATCTCCAACTCGAGATCGCGCGGCAGACCCTCCGGCTGAACAATGAAACGGTGACCTATTTCCGGAACCGGCTGGAGGGCGGCGTCTCGAACCGGCTCGAACTTGACCGCATTCAGGCCAACCAGGCGCTGACTGCCGCCGCGATTCCAGACATCGAACAGCAGATCGCGGTGATCGAGAATGCGTTGTCGCTGCTGCTCGGCCGGACCCCGTCGCCGATCGGTCGCGAACGGCTTGCCGAGACGGAGGCCTTGCCGCCTGAGATTCCGGCCGGGTTGCCGGTGTCTCTGATCGAACGGCGACCCGACGTGGTGCAGGCGGAGCAGTTTCTGGTGGCCGCCAATGCCGACATCGGCGCGGCCCGGGCGCTGTTCTTTCCGACGATCAGCCTGACCGGCTTTCTCGGCGGGGTCAGCGGCGATCTGACGAAGTTCCTCGGCGGGGACGGCGCCGTGTGGTCACTCAACGGCGGGTTGCTCCAGCCAATCTTTCAGGCTGGACGTCTCCGCCGGAACGTAGAAGCCGCGGAAGCTCGCTTCACCGCCGCGGTAGCCGCCTACCGCCGGGCCGCGCTGAACGGCTACCGCGAAGTGGCGAATTCGCTGGTCACCATCCAGAAGCTGGCCGAGATCCGTGCGCAACGCAGCATCGGCGTCGCGGCCTTGCAGGATGCGTCGGAGCTGGCTCGTTCGCGCTACGAATCGGGCCTGGCCAGCTACATCGAGATCCTCACCGCGGACCAGGATCTGTTCCAGCAGAAGCTGCTGTTGGCACAGACCCGCGGCGCGGAATTGCGCGCGCGAGCCGAACTGTACCGCTCGCTCGGCGGCGGCTGGCAGCAGTAGCGGAGAGGACAATGGGCAAAGACGGCAAGCCGGCGAAGATGAAGGAAAAGAAGTATCTGAAGGAGCTGGCGCGCCTGCAAGGCAAGCTGTGCACCCTGCAGGACTGGGTGAAAAAGAAAGGCCTCCGGGTCGTCATCATCTTCGAGGGGCGTGACGCCGCCGGGAAGGGCGGCACGATCAAGGCGATCACGGAGCGCGTCAGCCCGCGAATCTTCCGCGTGGTGGCTCTGCCGGCGCCCTCGGATCGCGAAAAAAGCCAGCTCTACATCCAACGCTACCTGCTGCATTTTCCGGCGGCCGGCGAGATCGTCATCTTCGATCGCAGCTGGTACAACCGCGCCGGTGTCGAGAAGGTGATGGGATTCTGCAGCGATCAGCAGTACGAGCGGTTCCTCGAGCTCACACCGACATTCGAGAAGCACCTGGTCGGCGGCGGTCTGCTGCTGGTCAAGCTCTGGCTCGAAGTGAGCAACAAGGAGCAGGAACGCCGCTTCCGCGCCAGGATCGACGATCCGCTGCGCCAGTGGAAACTGAGCGACATGGATCTGCCGTCGCGGGAGCGCTGGTATCAGTATTCACGGGCCCGCGACGCGATGTTCAAGGCAACCGACACCAGGTTCGCGCCCTGGTACATCGTACGATCCGACGACAAGCGGCGCGCCCGCCTCAACTGCATCGCCCATTTGCTGAAGATGATTCCGCACAAAAAAGTCGGGCGGGCGAAGGTGAGACTGCCCGACCGATCGAAGAAACACGCCTACGACGACGAGGCGACGCTGGCCCGTCGCCGATTCGTCGCGGAAACCTATTGACACGATGAGCCGAGCCGGCGCGATTGTCGCGGTCTCCTGGATGCTCCTCGCATCCAGTGCGGCACTTCGTGCGGCGTCGCAGCCCGGGGCACAGGAGACGCCGCGCCCGACGCTGCGCAGCGTTGCCGCGGCGGAGCCGTCGGAACGGACGGCCACGTTCGTGTTCTTCAACCGCCCGATCGTCGAACTTCGCGCGCGGGTGCTCGGACGCGATCCGTCCGAACGGGTGGAAAGCGCCGCTCACATCGTCGAGGATCTGGTGCGCCGTCGCATCGTGAGGCCAGTCGAGTGGCGGCCGTTCGAGGGTGGCGCGTTGATCACGGTCGCCTCGCGTAGCGTCCTCGCGTTGACGCCACCCGACGTCGACGAACTCTCGGGAGAGACCGTGGAGACGGCGGCGGCGAGTGCTGCGGCGAAGCTGCAGCAGGCGCTCGACGAAGCGATCGAAGCGCGCAGCGCGGGCATGCTCCTCCGCGAGTCGGCCCTGGCGGTTGGCGCGCTGATACTGGCGACGTTGATCCTGTGGGTGATCGCCCGTGCGCATCGCGCGGCCACCCGCAAACTGGTTGCGATCGCCGAGCAGACCGTCGAGCGTACCGGCATTGCCGACCTCGACTCGCTGCGCGCCTCGCGGCTGCTCGACGTTGAACGCTGGCTGATGACGACGGTCGCGGTCGTGCTCCAATTCACGGTGGTTTACGCGACGGTCGGCTATGTCCTGCGGCGATTTCCATACACCCGCGCCTGGGGCGAATCGATGCGCGGGTTCCTGATGGCGACGCTGCAGAACTTGCTGCTCGGCATCGCCAGCGCCGTCCCCGGACTGCTGACGGTGGCGATCATCTTCTGCATCGCACGGTTTTTCGTCAGGCTGATTGGGGTCTGGTTCAAGGCCGTCGAACGCGGACAATTGAAGCCGCGTTGGCTGTACCCTGAAACCGCACAGCCGACGCGACGGCTGCTGACCGGCCTGGTGTGGGTGTTCACGATCGCGATCACCTACCCGTACCTGCCAGGCAGTCAGACGGACGCATTCAAGGGCGCGAGCGTGTTTCTCGGTTTGATGGTCACCATTGGATCGAGCGGGCTCGTCAACCAGCTGATGAGCGGTTTCATGATCACCTACTCGCGGGCGCTGCGTCAGGGCGACTTCGTGCGGATTGGCGACATCGAAGGCACCGTCATTCATCTCGGCATTCTTTCCACGAAAGTGCGAACGGTGCGGCACGAAGAGGTGACGATTCCGAACGCCGTCGTCGTGTCGCAGACGACGACTGACTATTCGCGCCTCAATGACATCGGCGGTGTGTTCACGCCGACCTCGGTGACGATTGGCTACGACGCCCCCTGGCGGCAGGTGCACGCGCTGCTCCTGCTTGCGGCCGAACGGACTCCCGGCCTTCGAAACGATCCGAAGCCCGAGGTCGTTCAGGAAGGGCTCGAAGACTTTTACGTCAGGTACACGCTGCTCGTGTGTCTCGATTCGCAGGAAGCGCGGCTGCAGACCTTGAACACCTTGCACGCGCACATTCAGGATCTGTTCAACGAACACGGCGTGCAGATCATGTCGCCCAATTACGTGTTCGATCCCGCCGCACCGAAGATTGTCGCGAGGAAGGACTGGTTCGCAGCGCCGGCGAGCGAGGCGCAGCGACGCCCAGCCTCCTAGTCCTGGCCGAAGAGGAACGCCGAGGCCGCTGAGGCCGCCGAGATCGTCACAGTCAAAATCATAGATTCTCTGCGTTCTTGGCGAACTCCCCGTTCATCGTGACTAGGCCCCTCAGTATTCGCTGAACAGCCGTTGCAGATCCGCGGCCGTCCGTGGCTGCAGCAGCGCCAGCCGCAGCAGTACCCGCGCTTTCTGCGGGTTGAGGTCCATCGATGCGATGAAGCCGGCCTTGTCGTCATCAACTTCGACGTTGCGGCCAACCCGCCCGGTTGCGACTCGCGTGGAACGGACGCAGACGATTCCCTGTTTGGCGTGCTTCTCCAGGCTGCTCAGCGCCGCGGCCGTCATATTCCCGTTGCCGACGCCAGCGACGATCACACCCTTGGCTCCGGCGGCGACGGCGGCGTCGATCAGCGCGCCGTCCATGTTTTCGTAGGCCATCACGATGTCAACGCGCGGCAACGCCGTTACGCCGTCGAGCGAGAAGCCCGACTCGCTTGTGTGACGGCCGACCGGGCCGCGAAGGAAATCAACTTCGCCGTAGGTGACGGTGCCGATCAGCCCGGACAGGGGAGACAGGAACGTCTGCACCGCCGTCGTGCTGGTTTTGGTCAGAGACGAGGCACCGTGAATCCAGTCGTTGACCACCACCAGCACGCCGCGTCCGGCGGCGTCAGGGTGCGCCGCGACCGCTACGGCATTGAAGAAATTGAGCGGACCATCTGCCGACAGGGCGGTGGATGGCCGCATCGCCGCCGTCAGCACCACCGGCTTCCTCGACTTGACCACCAGGTTCAGAAAATAGGCGGTTTCCTCGATCGTGTCCGTGCCATGGGTGATCACGATGCCCTTCACGTCCGGCGCCGCAGTCAATTCGTTGACGCGCCGCGCCAGCGCCAGCCAGACCTGGTCGTTCATGTCTTGCGAACCGATGTTCGCGATTTGCTCGCCGCGAAGTGCCGCGAATTTTTTGGCTTGCGGAACGGCAGCGAGCAGTTGCTGCACGCCGACTTGGCCAGAGGTGTAGGCCGCCTGAACGTCGCTTTGTGCAGCACCTGCGATCGTGCCGCCGGTGGCGAGGACGACCACCGTCGGCAGTTCGCGATTCGCTGGAGGTGCCGTCTGACCGGCGGCGGCGTTCACCCACGTCAATGTTCCGACGACCAGCAGAATCCTCACCCGTAAACCGATATGTGACTGCGTCAAAGTACACCTCATCTTCATCACACCAGATCAGCGGAGCACCAGCCGGAGCCACGGCACACCGACGACGAGATAAAGAACCATGCTGATCACCGTCGTGACCGCGCCGAAGCGGTAGAGATCGCGTTGCGACAGGAACCCGCTTCCCGCGAACAGCAGGTTGGCGCTCGATCCCTGCGGCGTAATCGCCGCGAAATAGTTGGTTGCAAACAGCAGTTGAAACGCCAGCGGCGCCGGCGGTACGCCGAGCTTGACCCCGACGTCGAGGAACACACCGAACAGCGCGAGCAGGTGCGCTGTCTGGCTGACGAACACGTAATGCAGCAGTACGTATGCGCCGACGAGAACCAGGCCTGCCGGCGCCGGTGACAGTCCAGTCATTGATCCGGCGAGCCGTTGACCGAGAAAGCCCATGAACCCGAGTTCGTTCAGCTGACTGCTGAGCGTGAAGAGCACCGCGAACCAGATATAGGTGGCGAGCACATTTCCTTCCTTGGCAATGTCGTCCGCCGTGAGCGCGCCGGACGCCAGCAGCAGGCCAAGACCGAGGAATGCGATCGCCGTCGAATCGATTCCGAGCAGCGACGCCGACGCCCACAGGCTGACCATGCCGGCAAACGTCGCGAGGGCGATCTTTTCGTTGCGGCTTAGTGGGCCGAGCGCCGACAACGCGCGACGAGCAGCCGCAGGTGCGTCGGGAGTGGCGTTGACTTCCGGCGCGATCAACCAGCGCAGCAGCGGCGGCATCAGCGCGATTCCGACCAGCGTCGGGACCGACGCGGCAAGCCACCACGAAGCAAACCCGATGTCGACGCCGAAGGTTCTTGCGATTTCTACTCCAAGCGGATTAGCGACCATCGCCGTCAACCAGAGCGCCGACGACAGGCTGAGACTGACGATGCCCGAGTACATCAGGAAGCTGCCGACGCGTCTGCGGCGGTCGTCGCCTGGTGTCGCGCCGCCGGCCTCGGCGAGCGCGAAGGCCAGCGGATAGATGACGCCGGACCGCGCCGTGTTGCTCGGAAACGCTGGTGCAATCAGGCAGTCGACCAGAAAGATGCTGTACGACAGCCCGAGCGTTGAACGTCCGAAGATGCTCACCAGCATGTAGCCGATGCGGGTGCCGAGGCCGCACTTGACCAGCGCGCGTGCAACCAGAAACGCGACGACGATCAGCAGAATCGTGCCGTTGGCGAAACCCGCGTAGGCTTTTGCGGGAGATAGCAATCCGCTCAGCACCGACAGCGCGACCGCCAGCACCGATGCGGTGAGAATGGGCAGAGCGTTGACCACCACCGCGACGATTGCTGAGGCGAACACGGCGAACAGTCTCCACGCCTCGATCGTGAGACCGTCAGGTGGCGTGACGAACCAGAGGGCCAGCGGAAGGATGCCGATCAGCGGGCGAATCGGCAGCGCCGGCCGCCGCTCGACGATCGCTGTCGCAGTCACGGCTGTCGCTCGACACGCAGGCGGCCCGTCAGGTCGGCGGTTCGTCCCTGGATGCCGTCTTCAGCGGTGACGACGTACTGCCATGTCAGCGCGTACTCACCGGTTGCGCCGGCGTATCGTCCCGTCCCTCCCGTGATCGTTGCCGTGATGCGGCGCCCGGTCTGGATTGCGTCGCCACGAAGCGCGCTGAACACGCGATCGCCACGGCTGTCGGTCCAAACCGCGCGGCCTGCACCGACACTCGAGCCGTCGTCGAACGCGATGACTTCGCCTTGAAACGCCGTGCTCCGGCCTGGTTGTTCGGTCAACACCACGGAACCCGACAGCTGGACGATGCTGGCTGGCCGGGAGGATTCGGTCGCCAGCGTGTAGCGGCGACCGGCGGCCGACCAGCTGCCCTGGAAGGTGCGCCAGTCGCCGGGCGTTTCCTGCGCCCGCGATGTTGTTCCAACCGAAGCCAGCGTCGACACGACCAGTAACGCCCAGCTCGATGGAAGAACACTGCGGATGCGCTTCACGCCGGATGTTCCTGGCCGGTCATCGTCATCGGGTCGAGGACCTCGCCCAGTTGCTTCTCGGAGAGGATCGCTTTCTCACGGACGAGCTCGAGAATGCCGCGCCCGGTTCTGGCCGCTTCCGCCGCCAGTTCGCTGGCGCGCTCGTAGCCGATCACCGGGTTGAGCGCCGTGACGGTGCCGATGCTGTAGTTCACATTGTGCAGACAGACGTCCGGGTTGGCGGTGATCCCCTCGATGCAATGCTCGCGCAGCGTGCGCATCGCATTGACGAACATCGTTTGCGCTTCGAAGATACAGGCGGCGATCACCGGTTCGAAAACATTCAATTGCAGCTGGCCCGCTTCGGCCGCCATCGAAATCGTCTGGTCGTTGCCGATCACCCGGAAGCACACCATGTTCACGACTTCCGGGATGACCGGATTCACTTTGCCGGGCATGATCGACGAGCCCGGCTGCTTGGCCGGCAGATTGATCTCGTGGAGGCCGCAGCGCGGGCCGGACGAGAGCAGCCGCAAGTCGTTGCAGATCTTCGAAAGTTTGATCGCCAGGCTCTTGAGGCATGACGAGTAGAGCACGAACGCCTGGGTGTCTTGCGTCGCCTCGATCAGATCCGGTGCCGAGTAGACCGGCAGGCCGCTGATCGCTGATAGATGGTCGGTGCATCGCTTGCGGTATCCAGCCGGCGCGTTCAGGCCGGTGCCGATCGCGGTGGCGCCCATGTTGATTTCGCACAGCACGTGCTGCACCGCCTCGAGCGCGCGAATTTCGCCGTAGAGCGTTTCGCCGAACGCGGTGAACTCCTGGCCGAGCGTCATCGGTACCGCGTCCTGCAACTGGGTCCGCCCCATTTTGAGGATCGCGCCGAATTCGCGGCCTTTTTGCCTGAACGCGGCGATCAGTTCGTGAATCGCCGAGACCAGTTTGATGTTACCGAGCGCCATGCCGATGTGCAGCGCGGTCGGATAGGCATCGTTAGTGGACTGCGACGCATTCACGTGGTCGTGCGGATCGCAGTACTGGTATTCACCTTTCCGATGCCCCATCAGCTCCAATGCGCGATTGGCGATCACTTCGTTCGCGTTCATGTTGGTCGAGGTGCCGGCACCGCCCTGGAAGACGTCGAGGCGAAATTGATCGTGGAGCTGTCCGTCGATGATTTCGCGGCACGCGCCAAGGATGCCTTGCAGCACTTTCTCGCTGAACTGCCCGCATTCGAAGTTCGCTCGAGCCGCGGCCGCTTTGACCATCGCCAGCGCCCGGAGCAAGTCGGGGTAGAGCCGCACCTCGACTCCTGAAATATGGAAATTCTCGAGACCGCGTACCGTCTGGACTCCGTAATACGCCTCGGCGGGAACATTCTTGGTGCCGAGTAGATCACGCTCGAGGCGGGTGGTTGGAGCGGGCATGACAGTCTCCTTTTTCGGATCGTGTGGTCACGACCGAGCGGCGTTATTTCGCGAGTCCTTGCTTTCTCATTTCCTTTACGGCGGCACCGACCAGCTCCTTGATGAAGGCCTGGGCCTCTTTGGGATTGGTCGTCGTACTTACTCCGGCCCAGAGCAACGTGCCGGCCGGCAGCCGGTAGATCAGCGTCTCGACGACCAGCCGCGTATCAACTCGCGTGCCGCCCGGGCTGTACACGCTGGTCCATCCGTAGCCGTAATAGCCCCAGAGCGTCGAATACGACGTCGTCGTCCAGACGTCCGGCGCACGCGTGACCTCGGTTTCAGCGCTGACCGGACGCAGTGCGACGACCCCTTCGATTGCTGCGCGCTCGAACCACGGGCGCGCGCGCGCGGCATCGGTGGTTTCGTCACGTGGAATGAACTGGTAGGCCGCGACGCCTTGGATGCCGCGGGCACTCAATTCCCGCACCAGCTGTTCTTCACCGGAGATCCGGAGGTTTTGGTCCGAGCTGATCACGAGCGCCGCGACCTTGCGGCCGGCGAAGCTCACGCCGGCTGCTTCTGGGGCCTTCCATGAGGTTTTGAACTTCGGAGCTTCGGCGATCGCGTCGGTAACGAACCAGGCGACGATCGACGCTGCAATCAGCGGAACCAGACGATTCCGAACTTCAGATTCCATTGGCCGTCCTCATTGGGTCCCCACCACAGTTCCGGTTTCATCCAGACACCGAAGCCTCGCGACATGTTCCGTCCGAGCTGCACGCCCGACTCGATGCCGGTGCGCGAATCATTCAGCCAATCAGTCTTCGACTCGGATCGGCGAGGACCCACCACCGCTGTTTGAAGATGTGCACGAAGGTCGGGGTCAGCAGTCTGTCGGTTCCGGTCGGCATCACGACACCGAGTCCGATCACGAAGCCACCGGTCGGCGTAATGTGCGGCAGCAGCCGCAGCTGACCATAGGCATCGCCAAGTCCTACGCTGGTGGTGGTATTCGCGACGTCGGTGGCGGCGATTGGCACTTCGAAGCGGACGACAACGCCACGTTTGCCGGGGAGGAACCGGCGGGCGCGGAGCGCCGCCTGGTCGTAGCGGAAGATCAGGGCTGCCTGTTTGACGTCGTCGCTCGGGCTGTAGAACTCGGGACGAATGCTGAACAGGACGGGACGCGTCGGATTGTTGTCGTTCCTCAATATGTTCCCGGCCGCTTCAGCAGGGTTTTGCGGTGTCTGGCCGTGCGCGCGCGCCACCATGGCGAGGATGGCCGCCGCGGCGAGCGTACGGGCGATGCAGGAATACATGGTCGTCGCCGAACTGTTGCGGCAGCGCGGTCATGGTTGCACGGTGACCGCCGCACTGAGGGTGAACTGCAGGCGAGTCTCGGCCGGGAGTTCGAGATGTTCGGTCCCCTGGCTGGACATGATCGCGCCGCCAGCGGCGCCCGCGGCGGCGCCAATCGCCGCGCCGGTGCCGCCTCCGGCGATGCCGCCAATCACCGCGCCGAGGCCGGCGCCGCCGGCGACTTTGCGCGTCGTCTTCTTGCCTTCACCGGCGCCCTTGGACTCGACGTATGCGGTGACGATGTCGTAGCGGCGGCCGCCGAACGAGAGCGAGTGGGCCTTCAACGTAATCTTGTCGGCGCCTTTCATCTTGCCCGCCTGTTCGACCTTGACGGCCTGCAGCGCGACCGCGGTTCCGCGCGGCAACACCACCGCGCCGCCCATCATCACCGGATCGTCGAGCAGCGATTTGAACGTCATGCTGGCCTGCGCGGCGTCGACGGCGATCGCCTCGGTCAGGCGGACGCTGAGGATCGTTCCCTGCGGAATGGTGATCGGTTTCGGCGCTCGAGCCGGGTCGGGCGTCGCCGCCGGGGTCGGCGGCGCCTTGCGCGGCGAGAATTCCAGGTTGCCGACGTCTTCCACTTTGAACTCGGCGACCGTACCGTTCGCGAGCAGCAGACGTACTGTTTTGGGGTCGGCGCCCATGAACGATCCTTCAACGACTTTCCCCGACCGCAGCCGAACGCGATCGGCAGACAGCTGCGCGCTGCCCGCAATCAGGAGGGTAAGTGTACCGGCGACGACGAGTGAATTGATTCTCATGGCGTCTACTTCGATGCGGCCGGCAGGTTTGCCGCGATTTGTAGATCGATCAACAGCTGAATCTGACGCTCGACCTGGAGATACCGCGCCGCTGTTTTCGGCGCGACCGCTTTCTTGAACCGGTCGTAGTACTCGACAATCAGCGCGTGCCGCCGCGCATCGAGGCTCAGCGCACGCGTCGCGATATCGTCGGCAGTGGCGTCGGTCAACGAGGTGTAACTGTCCGCGTATTGCTTGATCAGCGCGATCCGGTCGTCGTTGATCTTGGCCAGCGCCGTTTCGTATTCACGGTAGATCGGCCAGAACTTCGCGTCCTCCTCTTCGCTGAACCGCATCAGGTCGGTGATAATCGCGACCTTCTGCGATCGCAGATCGGATCGCATCAGCGCGACGTAGGCGCTCAGGTTCGCCTCGCGCGACTCGGCGTCCTCCGACTGGTTGGCGGTCTGCGCGCGCGCGCAGGGCACCGCTGCGATCAGCACCAGCGCTGCGATCTGAAAGTGTTTGATTCGAATCATGGCCCCTGGACTCCTGTCGGCAACTGCTTACCGGCGCCCGCCGCCGCCGCCGCGGGACATCGTTCGTCCGCCGCCGCCACCGCTCGGACGGTAACTGCTCGAGCTGCCGCTGCGCGCACCGCTGCTGCTCGCGTCGCGCGTCCGCTGTGCGCCCTCCGAGCGTGCCGCCGAATCGCGATTGAGCTGGCCGATCGTCGCCGAGTCGGCCTGGGTTGAACGGGTGCCGGCCTGGCTGCGTGCGTCGTCGGCGCGTTGCTGCGCCTGGTCACGCTGCTGCGGCGTCGCCTCCGGGACGGAATTCCAGTTACCGTTGTCGTACTTCTGCCAGCCGCCGTCCTGTTTCTTATAAACGTTGCCGTCGCGGCCGGCGTAGACATCGCCGCTGCCGGTGCGTGCGACGCCACTGCTGCCTTGCGGTCCTCGCCGCGTGACCGCTTCACCGCCACCACTGCCTTGCGTCGCACGCGTGGTTGTGTCGGTCACGCGGTTCGTCACGCGCGACGTGCTCGCCCAGTCATTGCCGCGCTGTACGCCGGTTTGTCCCCAGCTGCCGTAGACGCCGGAGCCTTGTCGCGTCGCGCCGACCGCGCCAGTTCGGGGATTGTAGGCTTCCGCGTAGCCGCGCGCGCCGTAGGGACCGTACGCGGCGGCGCCGCGTGCGTACGTGCCGGTTCGCGGGTTGTAGCGTGCGCCGACTCCTGCGCCACCGTACGGGCCGTACGCCGCGACGCCGCGGCCGTACGTTCCAGTCCACGGGTTGTACGACGCGTGATAGCCGTAGGTCGGGTAGTACGGATAGTAAGCAGGGTAGAACCCGCCGTAGCCGATGTAGGGCGGATAGTAATAACCGGTGCCCCACACCGCACAGCCCCACGCGACCATCAACCCGGTGTAGGCCGCCGCGGTCGCAAAGACCACCGCATCGTCGTCGTCTTCGACGACGGTCACATTGGTGACGTTGTAAGCGGGTGAGCTGACGGGAATTTCGTAAATCTCACCGGGCACCGAGCCGGTGACCTCCCACGGGCCGTTCGGGCTGCGACCCATGAACCAGACGCCCTGGAAGCACATGTAATAAAGATCGCCGACCTTGATGATGTCCTTGTCGGTGTTGACGGCACGCGACACTGTGGTCTTCTCGACCGGCTGGAATTGCGGCTCGCCCTGATACTGCACTTCGGGCGCCTTCACCTGCTTCTTGGTAACGCGCGCGGTTTGCGGAATCTGCGCGAGCAGCACTGCTTCGGCTGCCGCATCGGTCCCGGGAACCGACGCGAGCACGCGTGATCGCTTGTGCGATAGCGGGATCTTCTTGAAATCCTCCGGAAGCGTCGGCGTGGCGAAGGTCCACGGACCAGTAAAACCAGGCGAACTGAACCAACGGCCGGACACGAGGAAATAGACCGGACCATCCTTACCGAGCCTGAACACGTCAGCTTCGGTGTTGCTTACCCACAGCAGCTGCGTGCCGGTTATCGCAAGATAATTCGGCGCACCGGTCAGCAGAATCATCTCTGCCGGCGTCGAGCTGACGAAGACTTTCGGCGCCGGGGCCAGAGGTTGTCCGGGCAGTGCCGCTTTCACCTCTTTCCAATTGGCGTCCGCCGGCAGGGACGTGAAGCTGCCAGGTAGCTTGCCGGCGGCTTTCCAAGGACCGTTGATCGCGGTCGCGCTGAGCCAGCCGTTGCCGTGACGGAGATAAAAGGTGCTGCTGGATTTGTGTTCGAACAGGTCCCAATTCGTATTTACCGCGTAGCGCAGATCGTTCTTCTCGATCGGGCTCCACACCGGTTCGCCATCGAGGTTGACGAGCAGGGCCGGCGACGTACTGTAGAAGATCGTGGGCGGCTCAGCTTTCACGCCTTCGACGTTCTTCGGCATGATCTGACTCTTGTCGAGGCGCGCCAGCACGCGATCGAGCGCTATCATCAGGGCCCCTTGCGGAACCGACGGCTGGATGACGGCAACGACTTCCTTGAGCTGTTCGTTTGGCAGGTCCGGAAAGTGCGTCTCGGTGAGGTTGACCTTGGTGAAATTGACGAGCCGCTCGGCGACGGCCACTGACGTCTCGGCTTCAATTTTCAGCGTGCCGAGGGCGGCCTTCGTCGCATTCTTCGGGGTGTACGAAACGGCGGCGTAGGCCACCATGCGCCGCTGCCCATCCCAGCTTGCCACCTGCGGCTGAAAGACGCGCGCGGATCCTCCGCTCGCCGTCACGTAGTCGCGGGGCCAGCCGCCGTCGATCTCAGGCGCCGCAGCAGGAGCGGCAGTTTTTGACGGCGCTGCGGCAGGAGTGGCGGTTTTCGGCGGTGCTGTGGCCTGGGTGCCGGTTTTCGGCGGGGCTGTGGCTTGCGCCAGAATCGGCGCAGTCGAGTGGGGTACGACAGTCCACGCGCTCACCACCACGGCGATGGTGCGCGAGGCACGTGAAGGCCTTCTCATTATTCGCTCCCGCTCCCGACGCCGTCCGTCACTGCTGAGAGGCCCGAACTTCGTTGACGAAGTCGAGTCCCCGTGTTTCGTGAGGCAAGGTGAACTCGATCCGCGGCGGCTGATCGGCGTCGTCGATGAGCGAGACGAGCTGAACGAACGTGTCCGACATCACTCGCTGCCGAAGGTCGGCCTCGGTCAGCCATTCCTCGGTGTAGCGCACCATCCCTCGATTCCCGATGTCGGCGTTGACCGAACAGCTCACGCAGCCGCGCGTCGTCCGCACGTTATCGGCGACGGTATGAAGGGCCATCGTGATCGGGCGCGTCTGACCCAGTGGGAGCAACCACTCGATCGTCATCCGCGCGCGCGTGGACAGCATATGGCAACCAGGCTCCAATGGGTTCGAACTCCAGCTGGAACGCGAGATGCTCGATACCGTTCCACTATCGAGCAGGCCGCATGCCATACCGTTTCCTGAACCCTCCGACAACTCCGGACCGCCAGTTACGCCCTCTTAACGTCGGCAGCAGCGACCTTAGTCGTCCAATCGTGCTGGTTTTGTCTCCGGCCCGCAGGAGTCGCTCCGAAATCTCGGAACCGTCTCTGGCGTGGCGGGTCTGGACGACCTGGCTCTTCCTGCTCCTGGCCGGCCGGGCGGTTGCGGCGGCCGACAAAGTCGACGTCGTGTATCTGAAAAATGGCGACCGAATCACCTGCGAGATCAAGAAGCTGGATCGCAGCGTTTTGACGATCAGCACCGATCCGCTGGGGAAGGCGTCAGTGCATTGGGGTGAAATCCAGGAACTGCGAAGCCCGAGGAAGTTCGACGTACAACTGACCTCCGGCGACCATCTGCTCGGCTCGCTCGCCGCCTCACCGGCCGGACAGCTGGTCCTCCAGCTTGACGGTGGGGCGACCACGACGGCGCCGCTCGCGGATGTCATCCGGATGGCGCCGATCGGCCGAAGCCTCTGGAGCAGGATTGACGGCAACCTCGACGTCGGATTCAGCTTTGCGCAGGCTGACCTCGAGACCCACTGGACCGTCAATGGGGCCGCCGGGTATCGCAGCCTGAAGTATCAGGTCAACACGACGGTCGCGTCGCAGGTGACGACGCGCGAGGAGGACGATTCGCTGTCGCGGAACAGCATCGGCATCAACGCCCTCCGATCGTTTGGCAATCGCTGGTACACGACCGGCTGGAGCCAGCTCCAGCAGAACCAGGAACTATCCCTCGACCTCCGGGCCGTCGCAGGAGCCGGGTTCGGTCGCGATCTGGTGCATACGACGAGACGTCTCTGGTCCGCCTATACGGGGCTCGCCTTCACCCACGAGCAGTTTTCCGGCGAGCCGAGCGAGCAATCGCCCGAAGTCGCGGTTGGCGGGCAGTTGGATTTCTTCACGCCGGGCAACGACGATTTCAGGATTACCAACGCGGTCCTGTCCTACTTCAATGTCGGCGGGCGGGCGCGAATCCGTTTGGAACTGCAAAGTGCCTGGCGGCAGGAATTCCTGAAGGACTTCTACTGGAGCCTCAACGGCTTTGAAAGCTTCGACGGCGACCCTCCGCCGGATCGCAAGACCAACGACTTCGGCGCCAGCTTCACTCTGGGCTGGAAGTTCTGACGAAGTCGGTCATTTGGCTGAAAAACGTCGTGAAATACGAGATGGCGATGGTCGTATGATGGCCGCGCTGCCTGCACGATGACCTTGAAGCGGACGTTCTGGATGGCGATCGTCGGCATCGTCTTGCTGCTCCAGGCGCTTCTGATCTGGCAACTGTGGCGAATTCAAGCGCTGGCCCCGATCCGGGAGTCGCGCGTCCTGATTATTGCGACGCTGACGCTGATTCTCACGGCAGTGCTGTGCGTCGGGGAACAGTGGCTGCACCGCCGCCTCGCACAAGAGATTCGACTGACCGGCGACCAGTTGCGGCTGGCGATGAAATCGGGTCGCGCCGTCGCGTGGAATTGGGATCTCAAGAGCGGCTGGGATGTCCTGCTCGGCGATTTGGACACGATTTTCGGCATCGCCCGCGATCAACAGGCTGGAGACGTCGCTGATTTCGTCCGTTACGTTCACCCGGAGGATCAACCCGCCATGTGGGCAGCGATGGCCGACGCAAGGGAAAGCGGCCGCGAGTTTCGCACGTCGCTTCGTGTCGTCCGCAACGACGGAGCGATTCGCTGGGTGACCGCGCGAGGCCGCTTTCAATATGCGGCAAATGGCGCGCCCGAACGCTTATTCGGCATCGCAATGGACATCACCGAACGCCACGAGATGGAAGAACAGTTGCGCGAAAGCCAGGACCGGATGGCCGGCTTCAGCCAGCGATTGCTCGAAGCCCACGAGCTGGAGCGCGCGCGAATTGCCCGGGAACTGCACGACGACATCGGCCAGCGAATGGCGGTGATGACGATGGACCTCGATGGGTTGATGCAACTGCTTCCGCTGTCGACCGCCGACTTGCGGGTGCGGATTGCCACCATGTCGAACCGCGCGATCGATTTAGCGAAGGACGTTCAGGCGATTTCGCATCGACTGCACTCATCCAAGCTCGATCACCTCGGTATTGCGCTTGCGGCGGCGGCGTTCTGCGATGAATTATCGCAACACCACGGCATTGCCATCCAGTTCAGCGCCGGGGAAATCCCCGACAAACTCCCGAACGACGTCGTCCTGTGTCTATTCCGTGTGTTGCAGGAGGCAGTCACAAATGCCGTGAGACACGGCCACCCGCGTCAGGTCACGGTGGAATTGCGCGCCAGCGACGCCGACATGCGGCTCGATATCGTCGACGACGGCAGCGGGTTCGATCCGGTGTTAGCGATGAAAGGCCCGGGGCTCGGCCTGATCAGCATGCGCGAGCGGCTCGGCCTGGTCGGCGGCGAGCTGCGCATCGAATCGCGACCCGGTGCGGGTACCGCGATTCGTGCGCGCGCGCCGCTTCGTAATCCCGACGCCCATGACCTTCCGCAAGCCGGTTAAGTGGTCAGCTGGCTTTCTTGCGGGTGATGCCCAGTCGCGCCATCCGGCTTTCCAGCGTCGTCGGTTTGAGACCGAGACGCTGCGCGGCGCCGCCCGGCCCGCGCACTCGCCAGTTGGTGGCTTCGAGAACCGACCGGATGTGGTCGATTTCGAGAGCGTTCAGCGTCATCGCCGCATGTGGCACCGGGCGTTCACCGATCCGTGGCGCCGGGACCACCAGCTGGCGGTCGGTCGAGACGATCACCGCGCGCTCGATGACGTTGCGCAATTCGCGCACGTTGCCCGGCCACGGGTAGCGCTGCAGCTCGCGCAGGCTGTCCTTCGAGATTGATTCGATTGTCTTGCCGAACGCTCGCGAGAACTCGTCGATGAACGTCCACACCAGCGCCGGGATGTCCTCTACCCGCTCGCGCAGCGGCGGCATGGTGATCGGAAAGACGTTCAGGCGATAGAACAGGTCTTCGCGAAACGTCTTGTCCCGTACTGCGTCCTCGAGATTGCGGTTCGTCGCCGTGATGATCCGGACGTCAACCTTGACCGGCTGGGTGCTGCCAAGACGCTCGATCACGCGTTCCTGCAGCACGCGGAGCAGCTTGACCTGTACTTCCCCCGGCAGGTCGCCGATCTCGTCGAGGAAGAGCGTCGACTGGTGAGCCGCTTCGAAGCGGCCAATCTGCCGCGACAGCGCGCCGGTGTAGGCCCCACGCTCGCGCCCGAACAGCTCGCTTTCGATCAGGGCGGTCGGGATGGCGGCGCAGCTGACGCGGATCATCTGGCGTTGATGACGCGGGCTGAGGTCGTGAATCGTCTGCGCCATCACTTCCTTGCCGGTGCCGGTTTCGCCAAGCAGCAGCACGGTGGCTGGCGTCGGTGCGACCTGCTCGATCTGCGTCAGGACGCGCTGAATCCCAACGCTCTCCGAGACGATCGGACGCGAGGTCCGAAGCACCTTCACTTCGCGGCGAAGCTCCACGGTCTCGGAGGTCAGGCGATCCCGCAGTTGCCGGATTTCGTCGAGCGCCGTCCGCAAGGCGCGATGGCTCGCTCGATGTGCAAACGCCTGGCTGATGACGCCGGCCACCAGGCGCAGACGCTCGAGGATCGCCGGCGCCCACTCCTGTTCCCGCCTTAGCGAACCGAAGGTCAGCGCATTCAGCGTGTCTTCTTCCCCCGGCGGCGGAGCCACCGGGACGATCGCGGCCGACTGGAGCCCGCGCTCGCCAAACACTTCACGCTCGCCCCCAGGTAGATCCTGCAACGACGAGAAACAGCACGCGTTGCCGGCAGCGAGACTGGCGACCACCGACGGGATCGCCGTCGTGGTGAGCGGGTCTGGAGGAAAAACAAAGGGCGCTTCAACCCAGTAGTGCGTCGGCGTCGCGATCAGTTCGCCGCCATTTCTCCGCCACAGCACGCCGCAATCGAGCTGCAGTGCCTGCGCTACCTGCCGCAGGGTGTCGACTACCGCCTCGTCGACCGCGTCCGGATCGATGCCAGCAAAGCGGGCGGCCACGTCGGCGACGAGCCGCTGGAATCCGAGGTGGGCGTTCGTGGCGGCGGCAAGGCGCGCTTCGAGGTTCAACCGTTCGGTGATGTCCGTTATCACGGCGACGACATGGCGGTCTTCGCCATCCGCAACCAGGTTGACGCCGATTTCGAGCGGAACCTTGACCCCGTCGCTGCGCAACCCAGCCGCCGGACGCCGGGCGATGGTTGCACCGCCGCACAGCTCGTTCCAGAAGGTGGTCCAGTCGTCGTTGGCGTCAACGGTCGGCCGCGGCAACAGCAGCGTCAATGGCTGCCCGGCGAGTTCGTCCGGCGCGTAGGCGAAGATCGCGCACGCGCGGGTGTTCGCGAAGAGGATGGTGCCGGTCTCGGCGACGATGAGCACGCCATTCGGCGCCCCTTCGAACGCGAGCCGGAGTGCGCCCAATGCATCGGAGGGCTGGGCGCCCGAATGAATAAACGTCCGCCGCTCCGAGTTAAGGCTTGTCAACATGGGATTATGGACAGTTGGTATAACAAGCCGGCCGCAGCCGAACAATACAGAGGATTGTGTATAGCCACCGTGTTTACACGTGGCTCTTCAGGAAATTGGGGCCATATGGCCGGCTTTGTGGTGCCTGGAGTGCGGTTATGGCTCAATGATGCGGTTGCGGATGGCATACCGAACAAGCTCGTTCATCGAATGGAGCTTCAGTTTGGCCATGATTCGGGCCCGATGGGTCTCGGCGGTCTTGGTGGTGATGCCAAGCCGGGCCGCCACCTGCTTGTTGGCCTGACCCTCGGCGAGCAACTGCAGCACTTCACGCTCGCGGGCGGTGAGGCCCGAAGACTTCTTCGAACGGCGTGGGTTGGCCCGCCCCTCGCCGGCCGCTGAATCGACGGCGCCCCGCACTCGCTCGGAGATGAATTCGCCGCGCGAGATGATCGCGCGCACCGCATCGCCGATTGTCCGGCCCGCTTCCGCCTTCAGGATGTAGCCATTCGCGCCGGCCTCGATCGCGTCGCGCACGACCTCGTCGGCGTCGTGCATCGTGACAACGAGAATCGCGGTGGTCATCGCACGTCGGATCTGGCGGATGACTTCGACGCCGTTCATTTCCGGCAGCCCGATGTCGAGCACGAGGACGTCGGGTTTGAGCGCCAGCGCCATCGCGAGTGCCTCGCGTCCGGTGGTCGCCTCACCGCAGACCTCCCAGTCCGGCTCGCGCTGAATGATCGAGCGCAGGCCTTGACGCACCAGTTCATGGTCGTCAGCGACGAGAATGCGTAGAGGCTTCACCAGGGGGAATCGATTCTCGCGAGGGTCCTAATCACGATTGGGACCACATCTTGCGATGCGCGGCGTTCGTGAAAATGTCGACTCCCACCTTTCGAGTGGCGTCGCGACCCAACGCATCGGGCCTCCTCCGATATTTCGGATAGGGATTTCATAGGGAAGACGGGCGAGTTCGACAGAATGGCCGCATGGGTGAGCGCAAACCGGCGCAATGTCCAGCACTTGCAGGGAACGGCGATGTTGGCACCCTTGGTGCTGAATACCGGGCGTCGGCTGCGGATTGTCGCGGTCATCCTTCCTTCGTCGATTGAGGAGTGTGGTTCATGCGGAGATTACTGGCAGCTCTCTTCGGGCTACTGATTACAGCGGCACCTGCGGCGGCACAGGACTACAAACCTGTGGATGTCAATTTTGGATTCGGGTGGGCGTTTCCAACGACAGACTTCAAAAAGGAATTCGACTCGGGCTGGACCGGCACCTTCGGCGTCACGTTCAACCTGAACCGGCACCTCGGCATCCAGGGCGAATACATCTACGCGCGGATGGATGGACCCGACAAGGTTATCCAGGTCTCCAGTTCGCCGATCGGCGCGGCGCTCACCAACGGACTCATTGAGAGCAACCATCAGATGCACGTCGGCAGCTTCAACCTGGTTTACAAGGGGCAGAGCAGCGACCGTCCGATCGGCGGTTACGCGCTGGGTGGTTTTGGCATCTACCATCGAATCGTTCAACTGACGTCGCCGAGCGTCGGCTACGCGACGGTGTGCGATCCGTACTGGTACGTGTGCTACCCGGCGCTGGTCCCGATTGACACGATCATCGGCGATCGCTCGTCCAACGACTTCGGAATCGACTTCGGCGGCGGTATCACCTTCGGACACGAAGCGAAGTTCTACATCGAGTCGCGTTATCACTACGTGTGGGGGCAGAAGATCTCGCCGGTGGCAGGAAACCTTCCCGCCGGAGGAAGCACCGCGGCGTGCTCGGGCGGTTGCTCGACTAACGCGGGCTACTTCCCGCTGACGTTTGGAGTGCGGTGGTAAACACATTCGGCCGGTCGGTGATCGGGGCCGTCTGCGCTGGCGTGGCTGGCGTAATCGTCGCTGGCGTTGTCGGCTGCGCGCCGGGTCCAATCAGCCATCCGACCGCTGCTCCCGGAGGGATGAACCGGCCCGTGCCGCTCGGCTCCGATTCCGGGTCGGGTGCGCTTGAATCGGAGCGGCGCCAGCTGGAAGGAACCTGGGACCTGGCCAAGCTCGAAGTGGCACCGACACCCGGCGCGGCTCGCGTTCCGGTGCAAGCGTCGGGAACGCTCGTCTACGACGAGTACGGCAACCTGACGATCGACGCCCACACGACCGATCCGGCCGCACCACCCGCGGCGCGGGAAGCGACGCTGTTGGCCTTCAAGGGTCGCGCGGTTCTCGATGTCGTGAAGCACGAATTGAAGTTGATGGATATGACCGGGAACGTCAATCCCGACGAAGTGCTGTCACCCGAACGCCGGCGCCGCTATGAGATCAGTCCGGGGCTGATGACGCTTTCGTCGTTCGACGCAAGCGGGCAAGTGACCGCGATTGCCACGTGGCGGCGACGTCCGTAGAGAGAATCAAGTGATGGACAATCGGCGCCGCGTACCCGAGTCGATCGCCGTCGTGTTGACGGCGCTGGCGATCTGGCTGGTGACAGTGGCGCCGTTTCGCGCGGCGAAGACCGACATCAAGGTCGATTACGACCCGAAATTTTCGTTTGCCGGCCTGCGAACCTGGGCGTGGCATCCTGACGGGTCAGGCGAGGTGAAGCTCGCCGTCGCCGACGCCGATCCGAAGCGCTGGGCGGCTCGCCTCGATCCCATAATCATCCCGGCAATCGAGCGCGAACTGGCGGCGCAGAAATTCAGCCGCGCCCAGCAGGGCGCCGATCTCTACGTTCATTACTACGTGCTCGCGACGGTCGAACAGTTCCGCCAGACCGCGGGTCAGTTCTTGCCGGCGACGCCCCAATGGGGCATACCGCCGTTCATCGCGTCGACGTCGGCTCTCAGCATCTACCCGGTGGGCACGTTGATCATCGACATCACATCGGTCACGAAGCAAGCGATCGTCTGGCGCGGCTCCGCGGCGCGAGAAATCGACTGGGATCGGACCGACGAGCAGCGTCACAAGGTCCTGGATCAGGCGATTCGAGATCTGCTGAAGAAGTTTCCGCCGAAGCCGTAGTCAGCCGCGGGCGGCCACGACATTTCGGACGCTCCCCAACGTTCCGGACTGGCGCGCGCCGGGACCCGACCGATTCGGCCGCGTTTCGGATCTGACCCTGGGTCGGATTCGGGGTCAGATCCGGGGTCAGATCGTTTGCGGCACGAGACGTGCTGATTCCGTAAGGCTAGTGAGCTGAACACCCGGACCGCAATCCAGCGACTGTCCACGGTGAGAGGCAATCGTCGGAGAAGTCATCAAGGAGGCGTGATGCACGCAATCACAACGTATGGAGCGGCAGCGATGCTGGCTCTGAGCGCGACGTCGGCGGTCGCACAGGTCACCAAAACTCTGACCGGCGAGAGCCGCGTGGTTACCGCGACCGTCGAGGCAATCGAGAAGTCGAGCCGAACCGTGACGGTCAAAAAGGAGGATGGCAATCACGACGTGTTGTATATGCCGGCCGCCATCAAAAGGTTCGACACCCTGAAGATCGGCGACAAGATCACCGCGAAGTATTACGAGACCGTCGTGCTCCAGCTGAAGGCACCGGGGGCGCCAGACACCGACAAGAGCAGCGGCGGCGTCGTGCGTACTGAAGGCCGGCCGTCCGGGACCGCGTCCCACCAGCAGACCATCACCGCTACGATTACGGCGATTGATCAGGCCGTTCCGTCGATTACGTTCACTGGTCCGCGCGGCTGGACTTACAGCAGCCGCGTCGAAGACAAGGCCGCGCTCGCGAAGGTCAAAGTGGGCGACAAGGTCGACATTACCTGGACCGAGGCCCTGGTGCTGTCGATCGACGACGCGAAATAGCGGGATCAGCCGTGAGGACGATGGCGGGTTTCTGGTGAGTGCGGGGAGGGGGGCAATCGGTCGGTCGTCACACCATCGGACATCGGGCCGCATCGGTGTGACGAGTATTGCCACTCTCATCGCCATCAGCACCCTGCCATCGTCCGCGCGAGCGCAGGACCCTGAACCCGCGACACGCGTCTCGGTACTGGAACGCGCGCAGGCGGAGAAGGCGACGCGGCTGACGCCTCACGTCCCCAGTCTGGCCGAGAAGTATCTCGATTACGCCGAGTCCGTCCTGAGTACCGGTGGGATGCACATCCATCCCTACTTCGACAGTGCGTACTCGGGCGGCGGCTTCACCCTCGGCGCAGGGTATCGGCGCTATGTCAGCTCGTACAACACGGTGGACGTGCGCGGCAGCATTACGTTTACAGGCTACAAACGCATCGAGGGCGAATTCCTCGCACCGCGTCTGTTCGATCGGAGCGGCGTGCTGTCAGTGATCGGGGGATGGCGTGAGGCCACCCAGGTCGGCTTCTACGGCACGGGCACAGCCAATTCAGAGGACGATCGAGCCAATTACGGATTCAAGCAGCCGTATGGAATGGCGACGCTGACGGTTCGCCCGGCCCGTCGCTTCGTGCTGATGAGGGGCGGCGTCGAAACGTCGCAGTGGGAGCAGACGCCGGGGTCGGGCAGCGCACCGTCGGTCGAAACCGTCTATACGCCAGCCACCCTGACGGGGCTCGGTGCCAAAGTGACCTACCTGCACTCGCAGGGCACTCTCGGCGTCGATACGCGCAGCTCGCCCGGTTACGCGCGCCGCGGCGGGTTTTACGGTGTCACCTTCCACGATTTCGCCGATTCGGACAACCGTTACGGCTTCACGCAAACGGATTACGA
>Ga0207659_10000315_pt1 | contig 29320 bp, 19 predicted proteins | sample KBSM43metaG_FD_184330 | JGI IMG/M metagenome (GOLD analysis project Ga0207659, IMG submission 184330) | Miscanthus rhizosphere microbial communities from Kellogg Biological Station, Michigan, USA - KBS M4-3 metaG (SPAdes) (version 2) | ecosystem: Host-associated > Plants > Roots > Rhizosphere >...
GTCGCTCGGACGAAACCTGGGTTCATGTCGCGGCGCCGCCACATGCACTGGCAATGTCACCGTCGAACTGATCCCGCCGAACTCGCTATTTGAACCGCGGCTGCAGCAGGTCGATCTCCGGTTCTCGCGAATTTTCGAATTCGGTTCCCGCAAGCTGCGCGGCGACGTGGACATTTACAACCTTCTCAACGCCAGCAACGTGCTCAACATGAACACGACTTACAGCCCTCCAGGCGGCGTCTGGCAGGATGTGACGCAGATTCTCGGTGGACGGCTGGTGAGGCTCGGCTTTCAGGTGGAGTTCTGACGGGCGCTCGAGGCGGGTGAGGCGGGCGGGGCAGGTGCGGCCGCAAAGGAGAGAGCGATGCCGAATCGACGCGATTTCTTGAAGACCGTTGCCGGCGCCACCGCGGGTCTGGCCGTCGGAGGCGACAGCTTCGCCCAGGGAACACGGCGTCGCGCGACCATTGCCGGCCGCCGCGTCACCGTCGTCGACGTGCATGCGCACACGTTCGTTCCCGAAGTGTGGGACCTGGTGAAAGACACGCCCCTGGCCGCCACCGCGAAGAACAACCTGACTGGAGCGATCGCCCTCGGTCCGGGCACGGCGGCCCGGCTCCAGTACATGGATAAAGAGGGGATCGACTACCAGGCCATCAACGTCAACGCCTGGGGCTATTCGGCGGACCGTGCGCTCGCACGCGACCTCATTCAACTGCAGAACGAAAAGATTGCCGCGGCCGTCGCGGCGCAGCGGGATCGATTCGTCGGCATGGCGACGGTGGCGTTACAGCATCCCGATCTGGCGGCCGATCAGCTCGACTACGCGGTCACCAAGCTGGGACTCCGAGGTGCAGCGATCGGGGGGAGCGTCGAAGGGCAGGAACTATCGGATCGCAAGTTCGATCCGTTCTGGGCCAAGGCGGAGCAGCTCGGTGTGCTGCTGTTCATGCATCCTCAGCAGGCACCGGGAACGACAGCGAATCCACGATTGAATGGAAAGGGTGGGTTAGGCAACCGGATCGGCAATCCGCTGGAGACGACGGTCTTTCTGTCGCACCTGATCTTCGAAGGCGTGTTCGATCGGTTCCCAGGACTTCGCATCTGCGGTGCGCATGCAGGCGGATACCTGCCGTCCTACAGCGGCCGATCGGATGCCGTGTGCGCCCAGGCCAACGGCGAGGATTGCAGAGCGCTCAAGAAGAAGCCGAGCGAGTACTTCAAGAAAGAGATCGTGATCGACACGATGATCTTTCACGAGGAAGGACTGCGCCATCTGGTCGCAGAAGTCGGCGTGGGTCAGATGGTGTACGGAACGGATTATCCGTTCGACTGGCCGGTCGGTATTGACTTCGTCCTCAACGCGAAATTCCTGAGCAACGCGGACAAGGAAGCGATGCTTGGTGGCAACGCGATGAAGATGCTTCGAATCACGTCGTAGCACATCTTTCGAAGTCACGGGCCCCGTGAGAAACGGAGAAAGATCAAATATGCCCGAACGTGACGAATCCTCAAACCGCTACCGTCGTGAATTCCTCAAAGTCGCCGGCGGCGTCGCGACGGCGCTCGTGGCGACGACCGACATGCTCGCACAGGGCACGCGGCCTGGCGCCGGCGCGCCAGCGGCGGGACGGCCGGTCGGGCCGCCCGACAGGGGCCTATGGGCGACGTGGTACGACCTTCCCGTCGAAGGGCGGGAGGCCTATCTGAGCTGGCTGCACGCGACGTACCTGCCCGCGTTGCTCAAGCGTCCGGGATACGTGTGGGCGGCCCACTATGCCACGCGGGAGCGCGAGGGCGGCGGAACGCAGATTCAGCACACAACCGATCCGAAGGTCGGCACTGGGTATCACTACATCCTGCTCGTTGGTGCGATCGACGCGGACGTGTTTGGCAATCCGACGCCGAGCGCCATCAACGCGGCGTTACCGGAGGCGGGGCGGAAGATGGTTGCGATGCGGGTCGGGGAGCGAGTGAACATCCTGACGGAGACAGGCCGCTGCGAAGGCGGAGCAGCCGCCACGTACGAAGGCCGCATGGTTGCGGCGCCGTGCATCCAGATCGGCAGCTTCAACTGTCCCGTCGAGTACGAGGAGGAAATGCACGCAGGCTACGTCTCCTCGCGCATGCCGGCGCACTGCGCGACCGCGTCGTGCATCCGCATCAGGAAGCTGAACTCGGTCGCCGGGTGGGCCAAGCACGTAATCCTCTACGAATACACGACGCTCGACGGCTTCAACCGCGATTACGAAGCGGCGAACTCGAAATCACCACTCGGGGTTGGCGGGCACAGCATCGTGCCGTACCTCGTACACGCCCCTTCCGGGCCGAACAGCGCGCTTCGTCTCTGGCCACCGGTCAAGTCCTGACGTCCGTGTCATCGAGTCGTTATCCCGCGTAAACCCGAAGCTGTTCCTGGGAGGGATGATCATGACGACTTACCTGCGCGCCATGGCGGCGCAACTCGCCGTTCTGCTCCTCGTCATCGGTGCCGCACCATTGTTCGCACAGTCCACGGCCACCATTGTGGGTGTGGTCAGAGATTCCGGCGGCGTTCTGCCAGGTGCTACGGTCACCGTGCGGAATGTCGATACGGGTCTGACGCGCAGCGTTCCGACCGGTGGCGACGGCGCCTTCCGGTTCCCTGCATTGCCGGTCGGTCCCTATGAAATCCGGGCGGAGCTTTCAGGCTTCCGGACGTCGGTCCGGAGCGGCGTGCGTCTGCTCGTCGGTCAGGAAGCCGTTCTCGACATGGTGCTCGAGCTGGGATCGATCCAGGAGACCGTGACGGTCAACGGGGAAGCCCCGCTCGTCGAGACGACGACGAGCGCGCTGGGCGCGGTCGTGACGGAAGCAGAAATCGCCTCGCTTCCGCTCGAAGGGCGCAACTACATCGGCCTGACCATGATGCAACCGGGAGTGAGCGAAAGCCGGACGATCAACAACAGCGCGTACCCCGGCATCTGGTTCAGCAGCAGTGGCGCCCCGCCACGTTCCAACGGTTATTCGATGGACGGGGCTGACATGCGGAACGGCACCGGCGTCACCACCTCCTCGGTGACAGGCCAGACGCTTGGACTCGATGGCATTCAGGAATATCGCGTCCTGACCAACGCCTTTCCCGCTGAATATGGCGGGGTCATGGGAAGTCAAACCGTCATGGTGAGCAAGGCCGGGACCAATCAGTTCCACGGCTCGCTGTTTCAGTATCACAGGGACCGCAACCTCGAAGCGGCCAACTACTTTGACGAGCCTGGCGAGCGCACTGAATTTGCGCGCAACAACTATGGCGGATCGTTCGGCGGGCCTCTTCGGCAGAATCGACTCTTCTTCCACGGCACCATCGAATACGCGAGGGTCCGGCGGGGCACGACGAATATCTCCAACACCCTGCCGGCCGCCGCGCATGTGGACGGCGGATTAGTGCCTCGGATTAATCCGGCGATCAAACCGCTTGTCGATCTGTATCCGTTGCCGAATGCCCCGGGTGATCGGTACGCGTTCCTCTTTACGCAGCCGGCGTCCGACCTGTACGGGCAGGTTCGCCTGGACGCGAACGTGTCGGCGAACAGCACCGTGTTCGGGCGCTACACCGTGACCAATGGAGATATCACTGCCGCTACCTTCTTTCCGGGGTACGAGACCCACGCCGAAACCCGGAACCGTTTTCTGACGTTGTCGGAGAACCACATCTTCAGCCCGACGGTCGTGAGCACGACGAGGGTGTCGTACAGCCGTCCGGACGCGCATTACATAGCCGACCATCCGCCCCAGCTGCTCACCGATCCCCGGTACAACTTCCTGCCCGGCGAGGCGATGGGGATCGTCTCCGTGGGAGGTGTGACCGACATGGGGCCATCGGCAAATTTTCCACGCGCGTTTGCGGGGAAGGAGTACACGGCCAGCAACGACACCAACATCTCCGCCGGCCGGTCGTCGTGGAAGTTTGGTGTTCGCGTTAATCGGGTCGAGCAGTTCGTGCAGCAGGCGTTTTCGCGGGGTGGTCAAGCCAGCTTCGCCAACGTGACGGCATTCCTGCAGGGATTGCCGAACTTTACGAGGGCACCGTCGCCTGGCTCTTCCAACTCCAAGACGTTGACGTACACGGCGGTCGGCGTCTACGCGCAAAACGACTTCAAGGCCTCCGACCGCCTGACGCTGAATCTGGGTCTGCGGTACGAACCGCAGACGCGATACAAGGAGAAGTTCGGGCGCGAATCAGCGATCCGAAACATCCTGACCGACCCGGCGGCCACCCTTGGTCCCTTGTTCAAGAACAACACGCTGGGCGATGTCAGCCCGCGCTTCGGATTTGCGTGGGACGTACGAGGGAACGGCAGGACCGCGGTGAGAGGCGCGGCCGCGCGTCTCTACGACCTGGGCAACATGGCGACGCCGCTCGTGCAGGCAGTCGCCGGAACGCCTCCGTTCTCGTCGCTCAGCCGCGTCAACAACGCGCCGTTCACCGTACCGTTCGAGTTGCCCGCGGAAGGGACACCGCAAGCGCTTCGCATCATCGACTACAACCTGGCCGCGCCCAACATGTGGCACTACAACGTTGCCGTCGAGCGGGAGTTGATCGCCAGCATGGCGCTGACGGTGGCCTATGCGGGCTCACGCGGCATCAATCTGATCCGGACCGCGGAAGGCAATCCCAGAGAGCCGTCGCAGAGATTGGCGGACGGCCGTCCGTTCTGGACTGGATTGGAACCGCGCGTGAGTCCGTACTGGAACACCATCGAGCTCAAGGTCGCTGACTCGGGGTCTCAGTACAACTCACTCCAGGTGAAGTTGAATCAGAGATTGAGTCGAGGCCTCCAGTTTCAGAACTCGTTGACGTGGGCCAGCGCGAAGGACAATTACTCGGCCTTCTCCAACACCGACCTTGGCGGGGCCGAGGGCCAGACGGGTGACAGTCCGTTCGACCGGGACCGTGATTGGGCGCCCATGCTCACCGACGTCAGGCTCAACTACCGGTTCAATCTCGTGTATCGCGTGCCTGACGCATTCACGCCGGGATCGGTCGCCGGCGCCCTTCTCAACACATGGCAGGTCGCGACGATCGTGCAGGCCACGTCAGGGCAGCCGTTCACGCCCGGACTGATGACCAACCGCTCCCGAAGTGGGGTGCTTGGCGGGCAGGCTGGGATCGACCGGCCGGATCTCATACCCGGGGTTCGACCCAAGGACGTCACGAAGGGTGTCTCGCGAGGCTGTGGAGACATCAAGGCGGGAACGCCCGTGGGGACAGCGGACTTGTGGTTCGATCCGTGCGCCTTCACGATTCCGCAGCTGGGCACGCTGGGGAACGCGCCAAGAAACGGGTTTCGACTTCCCGGCTATTCACGCGTCGACCTGTCATTCATGAAGATGATTCCCTTCGGCGGATCGGCACACACTGAACTCCGCATCGACGTGTTCAATGTCTTCAATCGAGTGAATCTCGGCATTCCGGACCGCATTGTGTACGGCGCTCTGGCCAACGTCGAAAGTCCGCTGGTGACTGCGGGGACGATTACAAGCGCAGATGCGGCGCGGCAGGCCCAGTTGTCTGTGAGGGTCAGCTTCTGACGCCTGTGTCTAGATCCATTCTGATGCGCCTGACGACCGCGGCTCTAGTCGCCGCCGCGTTGCTGTCTCCACTCACGCTTGCTGCACAGAAACGGGCTGTTCCCGACATCTGGGGAGTATGGATGGGCCTCGGTGGCGTTGAGGATGCCGATCCTCGCTTTCGCAACACGCCGTATCCCCGCGATCCGGACTTCACGGAATGGGGTGCCGCCGAATCGCGGCGGCTGGCGAGTGCGAACACCCCCGGCGAATGCAACCCTTGGGGCCCGGTTGGCGTCATGGGCGCGACGGGCCTCTTTCCGATTCAGATCCTGCAGGGCCCGAATGTGATCGTCATCCACCATGAGGCCATCACACAGCCGCGGCGGATCTACATGGACGGACGTCGGCATCCACCTGCCGACGAGCTGTTGCCAACATTCAACGGAGATTCGATCGGACGTTGGGATGGCGACACGCTGGTCGTGGACACTGTGGGCACCAACGGACGCACGCGTCCCCTCAACGGCTATGTTTCCGGCTCTGTGCTCTCATCAGGCGTGGATACCGCGCCGCGACTGCCGGGAAGTGAGCAGTTGCACGTGTCCGAACGCATCCGTTTGGTTGGCGGCGGACAGTACCTCGAGGATGTGATCAGCGTCGAAGACCCGAAGACATATCGCAAGCCGTGGAGCGTCAAGCACTATTGGCAGCGGCGACGCGACATCGACGTGCAGGAGTACGCCTGCGAAGACAACCGACGACGGGACGCTGAAGGCCAACAGATCACCGGCACGGAGCCACGATGAGGAGGACGCAGTGAAGCTGTTGTCATCCATCGGCTTGACGGCCATCGTGTTGGTGGCGCAGCCGGCTCTTGCGCATCACTCTTTCGCGAACTTCGATCTCAACAAAGAGATCACCGTTGCTGGAACGATCAAGGAAGTACAGTTCACGAATCCACACGTCTGGCTGCAGGTCATGGTCCCTGATGGCAAGGGAAGCCAGACGGAATGGAGCATCGAGGCCGGCGCGCCTGGAATGTTGCTGCGCACCGGCTGGAAGCCGAACACCCTCAAGACCGGTGATGCGGTGACGGTTGTCACGCACCCGGCGAAGAACGGAGAGGCCAACGGTAGCTTGATCCGGGTGACCCTTCCTGACGGCCGAACGCTTGGGCCAGGCGGCCCACCTGTTGCGCTGAAGTAGCGCGGTCACCAACCATCAAAACGCTGCGGCGCCGGCTTCCGCCACGGCGTGATCCTGCTCTCCCGATCCGCCGCTGACGCCGATCGCTCCGACGACCTTCCCATCACGCTTGAGTGGGATGCCGCCGGCGAAAATCATGATGCGTCCGTCATTGGATGCATGGATGCCGAAGAACTGACCGCCGGATTGAGAATGCGTCGCCAGGTCCTTGGTCGCGATGTCGAACGCACGCGACGTGTACGCCTTCTTGATCGAGATGTCCACACTGCCAATCCACGCGCCATCCATACGAACGTGAGCCACAAGGTTGCCGCCCTCGTCGGCGACCGCGATGTTCATCGGTTGTCCCATCTGCGCGGCTTTCTCTTCAGCAGCCGTAATGACTCGTCGTGCGTCTTCCAAACGTACGCTCATCTGTCCTCCTGAAATTCGTCTGACGCGGTTGTTCGCCTAATTTCGGTAGAACACGTAGTCGGCGGTGTACGGCACCAGCGCTTTCTTGCCAATGTCACCGGCGTGCCGACACCCGTCGGCTGCGGGCGTGATGCCCCCAGTCGTGTGTACCCGCTGCACGAAGGTCGTCCCGAACAATGTCATTCCGCCGGTCGGCCCTTGCTCCACTCCGACGACTTGCAGCTTGAGCCAGGGAATGGCGCCGGGTACGACATAGGCTGGATCCGTGGAGGTCGCGACGGCTTTCGCCCACACCGCGCTCGTATCTTCCGAGTGCTGCCACGTCGCTCGCAGTGTGCCGTTCTCGTCCGGGTTCGCGCTCAAGAAATGGGTTGTCAGCTGCTGACCGTCATCGCCGAACAATGTTGCCTGCGGGCCGAAGAATGTCCACGCAAAGCCTTTGGGCGCCAGCAGACAGATGTAGTTCTGGGTGCCCACCGCGTGCCCGACAAGGAACGGCGTGTTGCCGTGCTCCACCTCGAGGTTTGCCGGTACCTGTGGAGGGACCACCTGGGCTTCAACCGGAGACACTCCAACCGTCAGCGCCACGAAAGCCATAGTTGCCGCGGCGACGAGCGCGCGGCGCTGCGATAACCGGATGTCCCGCGGGGTCGTGATGTTCATCATCGTTCTCCTGCGCGCCTCATGCGCGCTTTTGGTCAAGTCCGTGACTGTAGACGCGTCAAACGAGACGAGACCCCGCAACGCGCATTCTTATGCGCAGGTCATGCAGTAATTTTTGTCGGGAGCAGGCGAGGCGGGCTCGTGACGATGAAGCGGACGATTCCGTGCTTGCGCGAATCGGAGCCGTGGGCTGGTCCGCAGCCCACGGCAACATCCGATGGATCGTCCGCTAAGATCCCTTGTTGTAGACGAGGTCGCGTGAGGCGGAATCCGCACCGCCCGGTGTCTGCGCAGCCCGCTGCAGCTTCAATGCGTTGCCGTCGAGGACCCACACCTCACGCACGTTGTTGAGGCCGTGAATCGTCCGCAGCACCAGGCGCGCACCGTCCCAGGTTGCGATCCGCTTGTAGTTGTACGCAGGCCTCGCATCTTCCGGATCGGGCACCTGCTGCATCTTGCCGTCCAGCGTGAAGACCGCGCTCGTCGGGCGACCATTGCGCGGGGCGCCTTCGGCCTCGTATCGCATGGTGAGCGAGATCTGGGTGGCATTCTGCGTCACCGTCATGGAGATCGGTGGCTCCGCCACGCCGTTGCCCATGCCTCCGCTCGCTGCCATCTGACTCTTCGACTTGTCGAAATTCCACGTGCCGGCAAAGTTTGGAATCGGGGCGTTCGGGTTCGGCCGCACCGCGGCCGTTGCAGCGGGAGTCGCCATCCTCACCGTCGAAATTTGCGGGGGCGGCGTCTTCGGCGCGAGCTCGCGGCCGAAGAACAGATCGTGCGGGTTCGCGTTGCGCTTCGGCACGAACTTCTGCGTCCGTCCACCGAAGACTTCAGCGGCGTACAGGTTGCCTTCCGAGTCGGCGGAGATCTGATGCACGCCCCACGTCGCTCCCGGATATACGCCGTAGCGGCCGAAGACGGTTTCAATATGGCCGCGTAGATCGAATTTCACGAACTGCTCGTGGTCGCCGTCGTAGCACCAGAGATGCTGATCGCGGCTCATCGACAGCGAATGGCAGTAGCCGCTCGGCCACTTGTCGAGGAAGACGCCGTTTTCGTCAAACACCTGGATTCGGCGGTTGAAGCGGTCCGAGACATACACGTGGCGATCGTCGCCAACGGCGATCCCGTGCGGCACCGTGAACTCGCCGTCGCCTTTCGCCGGCTGCAGCGAGCCCCACCACAACAATGGCTTTCCGTCTTTGCTGAACTTGACCACGCGGCTGTTGGCGTAACCGTCGCTCACGAAGAACGTCCCATCCGGCAGCCAGTCGATCATCGTCGGCCGGTTGAAGTGCTGCAGGTCGTCGTTCGGGCCGAAGACACCCATCTCGCCGAGCGTGAAGAGCTTCGTCTTGCCGTCGTTGGTGAACTTGTGAATCACGTGATTCATGTCGTCGACGATCCACACGTGCCGTTCAGGGTCGTACGGCTGAACGTAAATCTGGTGCGGTCCGCGGCCCCCCTCGAAGAGGTAATCCCACTGCTTCCAGGAGTCGATGAGATTGCCTTGCCGGTCGACGGTGAGGATGGTGTTGCGGAAGACCGGAACTTCGCCGGTCGCGCCGCCGCGATTGAGCGCGCCCCAGTTGCCGGGAAAACCGGGAGGGATTTTCAGATCTTTGGGCAGCTCGATCTCGCCACGACTGACGAGAAAGACCTTGTCGGCCGACTCCGGATAGACACCTGCCTGCGAGCCCCAGATGTAGCCGGGTGCGGGCCACGTCTTCTTCGGCCAGTTTGGATCGACCTCATAGGGGCCGCTGATGTCGAAGCCACCCCTGGTTTCAACGAATCCGCCCTGTGGGAGACCGCCGGCCCCCCGCAGATTTCTGTCCTGAAGCGAGACAGGCGACGTGAGCAGTGTAACGATGCCGAAAGACACCAGGAGGGACGCGAGCAGCCTGCGCATTCAAACCTCCGCTGAAGATGGGCGGGCTATTGTATCCTCCTGCGCCCTCAACAAAAGCGTTTTCCAAATCGGGCCTCGACGCGAGTGGCGCCCCCCACGTCAAGGCCTTCGCAGCGCGACGCGTCTATTTCTTGCCGGTCACGTTCTGATTCAGAACGGCCGACGTGCTGCTCGCAAAGTTCGCATCCCCGCTGTAAACGGCCGTAATGGAATGCTTCGCGGCGCTGAGCGTCGACGTTGTCAGTGATGCCTGGCCGCCGCTCAGGGCCACGGTACCCAGTGAAGTCGAACCGTCGAAGAATTGAACTGTTCCCGTGGCGGCCGACGGCGACACAGTGGCCGTGAAGGTCACGGGCTGTCCGGTTCGTGCCGGATTGTCATTGGATGTCAACGTGATCGTCGTAGCCGCCTTGTTCACGGTTTGCGAAAGCGGCGGGGACGTGCTGCCCGTGTGGGAACCATCGCCGTTGTACTGTGCGGTGATGGAGTGCGTCCCGACGGCGAGCGTCGACGTCGAGAACGTCGCGACGCTGCTCCCGTTCAGCGTTGACGAACCAAGCGTTATGGCGCCATCCATGAACGTTACGGTGCCGGTTGCGCCAGATAGCGGACTCACCGTCGCGGAGAACGTGACCTGCTGTCCGAATGCCGATGGATTGAGCGACGACGTTACCTGGGTGGTGGTGCCGATCGTGCCCGCCGCCACCGTTTGCGTAACCGCCGACGAGGTGCTGCCGCCGTAGGTGGTGTCTCCGCTGTAGGTTGCGGTGATGAAATGCGTTCCGACCGCGAGGGCCGAGGTCGTGAGGGAAGCGGTGCCGCCGCTCAGGGCCACCGTTCCCAGCGAGTTGACACCGTCAAAGAACTGCACCGTTCCCGTTGGGCCTGAAGACGGATTGACGGTGGCGGTAAAAGTCACCGACTGGCCGAAGACCGAAGGATCCAGTGACGAGGTCAACGCCGTTGCCGTGCCGACCACGCCGACCGCCTGCGCGAGCGGCGGCGAGGACGTGCTGCCGCTGAAATTCGTGTTCCCGCTATACGTCGCGGTAATGGAGTGCGTGCCGGCGGCCAGCGCTGCCGTGGTCAGCGAAGCACTGCCGCCGCTCAGAGCAACAGTCCCCAGGGAATTGCCACCGTCGAAGAACTGCACCGTGCCCGTGGGGCCTAACGACGGAGTAACGGTCGCGGTGAACGTCACCGATTGTCCGGACGACGAAGGATTCAGCGACGAGGCCAATGCCGTCGTGGTGCTCGCTTGATTCACTGTCTGCGTGATCGGAGAGGATGTACTGCCAGCGAAGGTGGCGTCGCCACCGTAGCTTGCCGTAATCGAATGCGAACCCGCCGTCAGCGATGCCGTGGTCAGCGACGCGCTGCCTCCGCTCAATGGGACCGTACCCAGAGAAGCGCCACCATCGAAGAACTGCACAGCACCCGTAGCCGCTGAAGGGGAAACCGAGGCCGTGAATGTCACGGATTGGCCGAACGTGGAATTGGCCAATGACGACGTAACCATCGTCGTGGTACTCGTCTGAGACTGACCACATGAAGGAAACTTGAACGACCCTATGCGCGTGTGCCAGTCGGCGTCTGCCGTGATCGCCTGATATTCCTGCGTGTACCAAAAGGTGCAATCATCGCTCGGGTCACTTCGCATCGCGGAGTAATCACCCCACCGGTTGTATCCGGTTTGCGATCCGCCACCTGACACGAGCCACGTTTCAGCCTGTAAGGTTCCGAGCGGATCGCCGACTTCCCAGCCCGTGTATCGAATGGACGGAAACGTGCCGTCGCTCGACACGCTGTAGCCGACGCCGATGTTGCCCTTGTGATCCATCGCGATGCTCGCCATCCAGCGATTGTCGGAATCTGGCGCGAACGTTCCCTGCTGATAGATGGTCGGAGTGCTGTTGGGACCTCGAACTTCATACCAGCGAACGCCGGTATTGCCGGCCCCGGTCAGGACCGTATGGGTGGCGACGATCGACTCGTGGTCGCCGAAATTGCGATAGGCGAGGCGGTACATCAAACGATCGCCGAGTGCGTCGAGCTTCTGGGTCGTTCCAGGCTGCGGAATGCAATCGCCGATATCGGGGAAACACGGGGGCGTAAATGGTGCGGTTCCAGGAATCGAAATCGGACCGGTGAAGGTCGAATTCGCAGGGGTCGCCCAGTCGACGTGGAATTTCCAGATATTCAAGGTGCCCAACTCTGCATCGATATTCATCACGTAGTTCGGGGAACCCGGCGGAGGCTGGGTCGGTCCATCAACGTCGGAGGGCAGGAGGCTGGCGTATGCACTCGACAGCTGAAAGCACTTGAACCTCGGAGCGTGGACGCCGTTCAACATGTCAACGCGGTTCCACGCACACGCCTCGGCACCACTGAAGGAGGCGCCGCCGCCCGGAAACATGTTCCACGTTATGTAGTAGCCATCCGGCCACATGCCGATCTTCGGATAGTCCGGAATGGTGTCGCCGAAGCCGTACGCCCACAGGTTGTAAGGGCCGGTCGGATCCGACGTCGTGGAGACCGCGAAGCATTGCGCGAACTGACCAAGCAAACCGGGCAACAGTGGAATGGCGATTTCCCCCACCACCCAACGGTTGGCGACACGGTCGTACTGCACGACGGGATCGCTGAAGCCGCCGAATTGATAGCAGGTGCCATATACACCACCCCAGAACGTCGCGTCGTCGACGGGCGCCTGCATGAGCGGCGCGCCCGACTTGTCGAAGACCATAAAAGCGTTGTTGACCCACTGGACGATATGGTTCGGTCCCACCGCAATGTTCGGGTCCGGTGGCACGCCGGTGAGGGTGAATCCTGGATAGCCCGTGCCCAGTCCTTCCCACTGGCCGAGCCCCTGGGCGGCAGCGGCTGTCGGCGTGGACGTCTGGACAACGGGATCGACGACATTGCCCGAAGCTTGATGCGGTGGCCGGCGGGCTCGCTCCTTTTCCTCCAGCTCTCCTCCGTGACGAGCCTGCGGGGGCATGTCGCGCACGGGTGGCGACACGGCGTGTGAGAGGAGCGTCGGTCGCTCGGACGCCGCTGCCTTCTGGGGCAGCAGGAGTCCGACAAGCGCGATCGTGACAGCCACATTCAACCCTTTGCCGAACATGCTCCGCCTCCGTTTCGTTGTGCGTCTCACGGGTGCGCCGGGCGGAGGAGCAATGGAAATGCCTCGTCGTGCCGCGGCATCAGTGGACGCAAACTGCTCTTTGGGAACGAGATCGCGGATCGGTCGGTTGGTGAGCGGCGCGCGCCGCGCGCCCCGATAACATCTTCGACCTTCGACGTAACAGAAGTGACCGCGCCGCATGCCGACCGGGCACTTACGATCTCGTTATTCGTGTTCGACGTTTAGTCCCGCCAGAGATCGTCTGCAACGATTGGTTGATTCGAAGATAGTCTGCGGCTCGCAACGACGACCCATAACGCAACCTGCAACCCGCCTGGGTGACGCCTTGTTTCCGATGCTTCTCGGCGCCGCTATCGAGCGAGGCGAAGCGGAAACTTTCTGGGAACCGGGATCGAAATTGAAGCAGGGAAGCGTCGGGAGTCGCGACTGGTGTGAGCTCGCTCCTTCACCGACAGAGCCAAGCTCGTGTATGCAAAACACGCAGCATCAGGCCGCGCTAATCAGCGCTAATCAGAGCGTGCGCCAACGAGCGCTCTGCGCGCACGAGTACATCACGACCGCACCTTTTGTCTTCGATCCCGGAGATTACGGTCGCATTCTGTTCGGCAGACCGCGCGCGAGCGTTGGATAAGGTATTCTTCAATCACCGCTCAAAATCGTTCGCGGGTCATGAACTGCCCCTATTGCTCCACTCCCGGTGTGCCGTCCTCGGGACGCTGTACTGCCTGCGGGCGGGCGATGCCCCTCGCCGTCACGACGGCGGTATTGACGCCGCCGCCCCAGACCGTCGTCGCCCTGACCCAAGCCTCGCAAACTCCACTCGATGAAGCGCCTACCGATGGTGCCACGATCGTTTCGACGGCGCCGCGGAGTGCGACGGGCCCACTGCAAGTAGGTCAGGCCTTCGGCTCGAGATATCACATCATTCGCGTACTCGGCGTCGGTGGTATGGGAGCCGTGTACCACGCGTGGGATGCCGAGCTGGGTATGGCGGTCGCGCTGAAGGTGATCCGCCCGGAGACGTCGATTGACCCTGTGACAGCGCAGGAAATGGAGCGGCGCTTCAAACAGGAGCTCGTGCTCGCCCGCCAGGTCACGCACAAGAACGTCGTTCGCATTCACGACCTCGGGGAGATCGGCGGCATCAAGTACATCACGATGCCGTATTTAGACGGCTCGGACCTGGCGACCAAGCTGAAGGAACGCAGCAAGTTGCCGGTCCCCGAAGCGTTGTCGATTGCGCGCGACGTGGCCGCGGGTCTGGCCGCCGCCCATGAGGCCGGCATCGTGCACCGCGATCTGAAGCCCGCGAACATCATGATCCTCAGCGACCACGCGGTGATCATGGACTTCGGCATCGCGCGGTCCGCGGGGAACGTGTCGGCGGCGACGGCTCCGTCTCCGTCTCCGTCGCCTCTTACGGGGATGGCCGCGTGGCAGACGCAGGGAGCCGTGACGACGGCAACGGTTGCCGGGGCCATCCTCGGGACCGTCCATTACATGGCGCCTGAGCAAGCCAGAGGCGAAGTCGTCGATCAACGCGCGGATATCTACGCGTTCGGGCTGATCTTTTCCGACATGCTGCTCGGCGTCCGCCGGAGCGAGAACGCGGTTGCGGAATTGAAGCAGCGCATGGAGGCGGCTCCATCGCCGGTACGTGCCACCGACCCCTCGATTCCGGCCGCTGTCGAAACGCTCATCGGACGATGTCTCGAACCGGATACGGCGGCCCGATTCCAAACTTCCGCCGAGCTGGTTGGCGCACTCGACGCGCTGGACGAACAGGGCGAACCCATCCCGATCAAGCGCGTCGTCCGGCTGCCAGTGATGGTCGGCATCGTTGCCGTGCTGCTGGTGGGTTCCGGGGGCATATGGTGGTACCAGCGCTCATTGATCCCGCCGCCAGAACACGCGCCGGTTTCGGTGCTGGTCGCTGATTTCGAGAACACGACAGGGGATAGCGGCTTCGATCACGCGCTGGAGCCAACGCTGCGGCTCGCGCTGGAAGGCGCCAGCTTCGTCAGTGCGTACGACAGAACGATCATCAATCGCATCGGCGTGCCGCCGCCACAGAAGCTGGACGAACGTGCGGCGCAGGAAATTGCGGTGAAACAGGCCGTTGGCGTCGTCGTCGCCGGTTCGGTCGCCCGCGGAGGTGGCGGGTACACCGTAGCCGTTCGTGCGATTCAGCCGGTCACCGGCAAAGTGATTACGACCGCTCGCGCCGAAACGGGTGACAAGAATGCCGTGTCGTCGGTCGCGTCGCGTCTCGCGGAGTCGGTGCGCGAGGCGCTCGGCGACGATACTTCTGATTCCGCACGGCGGTTCGCGATGGAAACGTTGACGTCGGCGTCGCTCGAGGCGGTGCGGGACTACGCGACCGGTCAGGAAGCGATGTCCAACAATCGCAGCGAAGAAGCACGACAGAGTTTTCAGCGCGCGATCGAGCGTGATCCAAACTTCGGCGCAGCGTATTCAGGGCTTGCGATCGCTTCGCGCAACATGGGGCTGCAGCAGGAGGCGGAGAAGTACGCGAACGAAGCCGTTCGTCGCCTCGATCGCATGACGGAACGCGAGCGGTATCGCGCGCGCGGATTGTTGTATTACCTGACGAGTGATTATCCGGCATGCGTGAAGGAGTACGGCGATCTGCTTACCCGGTATGCGGGCGATGTCGCCGCCCGCAATAATCTCGCACTCTGCCTGACGTACCTTCGCCAGATGCCGCGTGCGCTCGCGGAGATGCGACGCGTCGTTTCGATTCTGCCGAAGCGTGCGCTCTATCACTTGAACCTCGCGTTGTACGCAGCCTACGGCAGTGATTTTCAGGCGGCTGAGCCGGAGGCACGGACTGCCGACGAAATGGGCAGTCCGCTCGGCGCGGTTGCGATCGCGTTCGCGCAACTCGGTGGCGGACAGGTCGCGCAGGCGGCGGAGAGCTATCAGCGGCTTGCTATGGCGGGCGGCCTCGGTCCTTCGCGGGCCGCATCCGGTCTCGGTGATCTCGCGGTGTACGAGGGACGGTTCGGCGATGCCATTCGCATTTTGGATGCTGGCGCGGCCGCCGATCTGAAGGCGATGAACGGCGACCGTGCAGCCGCCAAACTCGTTGAAGGTGCGTACGCGCAGCTCCTCCGTGGCCGGATGGCCGCGGCGAATAGCGCTGCAGAGAAGGCGCTGCAGAACAGCGAGACGCTGAAGATCAAGTTTTTCGCGGGGCGGTTGTTTGCGCTGACTGGGGCGACGACACGCGCGCAAGCGATGGCCGCGCAGCTCGCGGCGTCGATTCCAGCCGAGCCGCAGGCGATGGCCAAAATCATCGAAGGCAATATTGCCCTGGCCGCTGGCGACGCACGTCGCGCCATTCAGCTCCTCACCGAGGCCAACACCGCACTGGACACGTGGATCGGCAGGTTCGACCTTGGCCGGGCCGACCTCGCCGCCGGTCAGCTGCTGCAGGCCGATTCGGAATTCGATCGATGCATCACGCGTCAGGGAGAAGCGCTGTCACTCTTCCTCGACGAGGAGCCGACCTTCGGCTATTTCCCTGCCGCGCTCTACTACAAAGGGCGCGTTCGCGAAGCGCTTCGAAGCGACGGCTTTGCGGAATCGTACAAGGCGTACCTGGCGATCCGCGGCAACGCCGGCGAAGATCCGCTCCTGCCGGATGTTCGCAAGCGCGCCGGGGTCGCCAAGTAAGCGTTACTTATTGAAGATCGTTCCCGAATTCGATATCTCCGTCCTGATCAGCACGGCCGGATTCGCATGATCCGACACGTTTGCGGTAACGAAATACGTGTAGGTCACGTTTTTCTTCGCTGATGTGTCCAGGAACGTCGTCGCTGGGGCCAGCACCGTCCCGACGACAATGTGCTGCGGCGTGATGGTCGCCCCTTCCGACCTCCAGATGTCATAGCTGAACACCTTACCGACGTGTGGCGCGCTCCATTTGACCAGAATGCCCTGCGGCGGCGTCTTGATGATGGTCAGCGACTGCAGGTGCGGAGCATCTGTCGCCGATTCGAAGTCGACTTCGGGCGGCGCTCCGTTGTCGCCTTGCCCGTTGTCCCCCTGGCCGTTATCGCCCTGCCCGTTGTCGCCCTGCCCGTTGTCGCCTTGTCCGTTGTCGCCCTGGCCGTTGTCGCCCTGTCCGTTGTCACCTTGACCGTTGTCGCCCTGCCCCTGATCGAGAGACAACGGTCCGACGGCATCGGCAACTGCATGGCTTGCAACGTTGCGGCGGCTGCCAACCTGGCGCAAATCAACCTGGGTCCAGTCGTTTGGGCCCACGGTGAGTGTGCTTTTGACGCCGTTGAAGGTGATGTCCTGAGAGACGCCGGTCTCTGTCGTCCCGTTCATGTTCCAGTCGATCGGAGCCGTTCGTCCAACGCTCTCGACACGTACCATTCCGTTGCCGTTGGTGTAATCCGAGAACTCCTGACTCGAGAGGAACGAGCCGTCGCAGTGCCGACGTAGGGCCGTGCTTCCGACGCTGGCAATCAACGCCGCATTGCGGTTCACGTGCCACGCCGTGGCGTAGTTCATCGTTCCAAGACCCGCCGATTCGTTCAGAGTCGTTTCATTGACGCTGGGAAGGCCCTCGCGCGAGTAGTCGATGACCGAGTCGTTCACCTGAAATCCGTTAATAGGCACGTTCGTCGACTTGACACTCAGCCCGTGCACCTGGAACGCGTAGTTCATGACGCTCTCATAGTTCGGCTGACAGTTCTGAACCGTGAGCAGGCCGCTGCTGACGTACGTCGGACCATGGCGGAGCCCGAAGTTGTGCCCGAGTTCGTGCATCAGCGTCGATGCCTGCTGGAAGTCGGTGCCAACGAAGTTGTCCCAGAACCCGAGCGTCACCATCAGGTCGCCGCCGCCGCTGCCGCCGCCATCACCCGTCCCGGACACACCGACCGGCACAGGCGTCGCCGGATTTCCGGCGACGCTTTCGTTCGCCGCGGTGTTCGGATCGTCGAGCCGTTGCACCCCAAGGGCATGAGCGAATAACGCGTAGTGGAAGATGTCCTTTCGATTGCGATCGAAACGCCTCGAGCAGGCGTCCGGTGCCGCCGTGCAATTGCTTTCATTCGCAGCGGTCGTCGGATCGTCGAGTGGCTGGTCGCGGAGAAACCGAAAGCCGGTCTTCCAGCCGACCACACCGCGATACCCGGGAAACTGGCAATGAAAGTTGTTGGCGGCGCTCGGCACGCACGCGGTTTCGACGATGGCCTCTCCGCCTCGCGCAAGGCAGTTGACGTCGAACGTGTGGTCCGATGTGTCAGGCGGCGGTGTGCACGCCGTCCCGTCAGCATGCTTGAACGGAATGATGTACGGAGCAGCGGGATTGGTCGCAATGCCGTCTTGATAGTGGTTCCCGACATCGAAATGCACCGCGATGCCGGTGCTCTCATTCGGATTCGCAACCGGCGCGCGTTTGAAGGCGTCGCCGACCATTGCCAGTGCCGCGGCACTGGGCATGTGGTCGTGTGGCGTGACGCTTCCCTGGAAAGGATTGGCGTAGGTCTCGTTCAGGACGGTACGGCCAATTTCCACGAACAGGTCCTGCTTCTTCAGGCGGGCACCCATCGCATAAAGGTCGGGAAGAGGAACGTCATTTGGATCGAGCAGGGATCCTGACGTTGCCGGATCTTCCCAGCTGTCCACAATCCCGTCGTTATCATCATCCTGAGCCGTAGTGTTCAGGATCAGCGCCGTCTGGTTCAGACAGTCATAAGGCGTGGCGTTGCCGTGGGTGATGGACACATCGGCCTGCTGGCCGTACGCGGTCGTCGTCGATTGCCCGATCAGAGCACTGACGTCAAACGTCGGACTGTCCCAGCCTCGATCGGAACCTGGGCTGTTGACCCCGATGAAAGGATTCGGCGCGATCGACTGGTTGTTGAACCAGAGCTGTTCCGTTGTGTTCTTCGCACCGCTGCCGACAATCGCGGTCAACGTCGCCGTAGGCGAGGACGACGCGAGGTAGAAGCCCTTGATCGTTCTCGTGGTGGTGGCCCCCTGTGCTTGAAGGTCGAGGCCATCGAAGATCACGACGGAGGTCAGCGGCGGACGCTGTACACCCAGGGCTGGTGAGATATCGTCGCGCGTGTCGCGATAGATGATGACGAGGCTGGCTCCCGCCGTCTGCGGCACCTGATTTCCGGTGCCCGCTTCCGGAAGGACCACCGTGTGAGCATTTCTGGCATCGCTGACATCGGGGAACTGCATTGCCAGATCGACGGAATTGGCGAGTCGCTTTCCATACCCTGGCTTGGTTGGGTCATCGCCGATCGGTAGGAACCTGAGGACATCAGTCCGGTACGTCGCCATCGTGTACGTCGTGTTGGAGCCGCCACCGGAACTCCAGCACGGCGCAAAGTTGGCCGACAACGGACGAAACCCGACTTGCCTGGTCACGGAACCGATATCGAAGCCATGAAAGCGGGCTCCCGATACGGTCGAGGACTGGCTGCCCGCCGCAATCGTCTCCCAGTAAAGAAATGCCCCGACGATGTCGGCATCCTGCGGAACGCCGGTGATTGGAATGACTCCTGTGGCGAAACCGTTCCCACCGCTCTGCGATCCGAGATCGACGGAACCGGTGACTGATCCACCGGTCACGAAGTAGTTCTTGAAAAAATGCAGGCCGTCGTTGACGCCTTGCGTGTGGCCGATCTGTGTCGTGACGGCCAAGAGGATTGCGGCCAGGCACACGGGCCTTGCCCGGAAAGAAAATGGGGTATTAAGCATGGGATGGACGAATCTTTTCATTGGTTCGCGCGTCGAGCAATGACAATCGGGCCGCCGGCGAGTAACGATGATGTAAACGATACGAAACTGATTCGCGTTGCGTTCGCGCCGGTCGTTTCGTATGCTGCCGGCATCCACAAGTAAAATACGGATGGCGACATTGGACGACTACGATCTGCTTCATACGATGATCGGAGCCGGACGACGTTCAGAGGACGTCATTCCGGCCGCCGATACGGGCGACTACCTCGTGGTGCTCGAAGGAGCCGATCCCGGAAAAGTCGTTGAAATCGGCGAGGAACCGCTGACGATCGGGCGCGACGCGCGTCAGACGATTGTTTTTGCCACCGATTCGGAAGTCTCACGCCTTCATGCGCGTGTGCTTCGACGTAATAACGAAATAGTTGCGGAGGATGCCGGTTCGACCAATGGGACTTTCGTCGGACCCGAGCGGTTGACGGCGGATCCTACCGTTCTGCGCGAGGGCGACGTGCTTCGTGTCGGCCGTCAACTCCTCAAGTACGAACGTCGCAGCCGCCGCGACGTGGATCGCGCGACAAAACTGAATCGCGACCTGCTCAAGGCCAGCAACTATGTCTTGTCGCTCCTGCCTGTACCGCTTGCAACGGGACCTGTCCGCGTCAGCTGGCGGTTCGTCCCATCGGCGCAACTCGGGGGCGATGCGTTCGGGTACTACTGGCTCACCCCGGAGACGTTCGTTTTTTACCTGATGGATGTGTCGGGACACGGCGTTGGCGCTGCCATGCACTCGGTGGCGGTCATGAACATCCTGCGGCAAAGGGCGTTGCCTGGTGTGGACTTTGAAAGCCCCTCACAGGTGCTGTCCAGCCTGAACGACAGATTTCAGATGTCCAGCCACAACGACATGTATTTCACGTTGTGGTACGGCGTCTACAACACCCGAACGCGCACGCTGAGGCATGGGGCGGGGGGGCATCACCCGGCATACATGGTCGATGCGGCCCGCGAGCGGACGCAGCCTGTTGGTGATTCGGACATCATCATCGGCGCGATGCCGGACCAGCCATATCAATCGCAAACGACGTTCGTTCCCGTCGGAAGCTCGCTGTATGTATTCAGCGACGGCGTGTGTGAGGTGGCGACAAAGGATGGCGAGATGCGGGGCTTGTCTGACCTGGTGCCGCTGCTTGCGCAGAAGCCGCTTGAGAATGTGACCGAGCCCGAGCGGCTGTACCGCGCCGTCAATGAATCAGCAGCAACCCCGGGGGAGCTCGACGACGACTTCTCGCTGATGGTCCTCACGTTCGAGTGACGCTGGGTCCTCGCGTTGTCAATTCGCTCGTGGCTCGGCATTGATCGGCTCGAGGCTCCGCAATTCGCGCCTTTGCGTGAAACGCTCGACGCCCTCGACCATCTCGACGCCGAGCGCGCCCGTCATCTTGCCGCGTTCGCCTACCTGCTCGGACGGGTGGCGCACGCCGATCAGCACATCTCGGCCGAGGAAACCCAGACGATGGAGCGGCTCGTCGAGCAGCACGGAGGGTTATCGCACGAGCAGGCGATGATCGTGGTGCAGCTGGCGAAGACCAGCAATCTGCTGTTCGGCGGCACGGCCAACTTCATCGTCGCAAAGGAGTTCTCGACGCTCGCCACATATGAGCAGAAGCTCGCGCTCATGCGCTGTCTGTTCACGCTGGCAGGCCCGACGACAGGATCTCGACGACGGAAGAAGGTGAAATCCATCGCATCGCAAACGAGCTGCGGATCGAGCCGGCGGATCTCGTCGCGCTGCGCGTCGAGTACCGGCGGCACCTTCCGGGAATCGCTCGCGGCGGACTCTAACGCTGACACACCGGACAGTAATACGTCGAACGTCCGCGCTGATGGATCATGACGTCATGATGCAGATCGCCGACGAAACGAATCGCACCCGCCGTCCGTTCGTGCTGGCAGAAGCGATCGGTATCCTGCGGCGTACACCCGTCGTGATTGACGCGTTGTTGCGCGGGCTGCCGGATAACTGGGTTACTGCCGACGAAGGCGTCGGCACCTGGAGCCCATTCGACGTCGTCGGCCATTTGATTCACGGCGAGCGTACCAACTGGATGCCGCGGGCGCGGATTATTCTCGACGATGGCGAGTCGCGGGCATTCGATAAATTGGACCGGTCGGCGCAATTCAGCGAATCGAAAGGAAAGACGCTGGCCGACTTGCTCGACGAGTTTGCGATGGAACGACGCCGGAATCTGAATCAGCTCGGCGCGATGCAGTTGACCGACGCGGACCTCGATCGGCGCGGTCGCCATCCGGAACTCGGCGTGGTCACACTCCGCCAGCTCCTGGCAACGTGGGTCGCGCATGATCTCGATCACATCGTGCAGATCGCGCGTGTCCTCGGCCGGCAATACTCGGACGAAGTCGGTCCGTGGCGGGCATATCTGCGCGTCATCAATGGCGTGCAGGGGTGACCAATGTCTGATGCGACCGCCGACCAAACCCGTCCCTCGATTTCGGATTATGCTGTCGCGCGATGAACACTCTATGCGCCGTCACGATCGTTGCGGTGCTCGTGGGAGTGGGTCCCGCCGTAGCCGCGACGTATCCCGTACCCGTCGAGGGCGACTACATCGTCAAAAATTTCAGATTCGCTACAGGCGAAGTACTGCCCGAGCTGAGGCTGCACTACCGGACAATCGGCACGCCGCGTCGCGATCAGACTGGTGTCATCCGCAACGCCGTGCTGCTGCTGCATGGTACGAGCGGGACCGGCGCCAATTTTCTCGCTCCCGATTTCGCCGGGCAGCTCTTCGAGCAGGGACAGCTGCTCGACGGCACTACCCACTTCATCATCATTCCTGACGCAATCGGCACCGGCCGGTCGAGCAAGCCGAGTGATGGCCTGCATGCCAAGTTCCCCCGCTACGACTACAGCGACATCGTCAACGCACAGCACTTGCTCATGACCGAGAAGTTCGGCGTGACCCATCTTCGACTGCTGCTCGGCACCTCGATGGGGGCGATGCAGACCTGGATGTGGGCCGAAACGTATCCGGCTGTCAGCGACGCGTTCGTCGCCCTCGCCAGCAACCCCGTCGCGATCGCGGGACGCAATCGGATGTACCGCAGGATGATTATCGACGCGATTCGCAACGATCCCGGCTACAACAACGGCGAGTACACGAAGCAGCCGCACGGGCTCGCGACGGCGATCTATCTCTCGATGATCGCTGGCGCCGCGCCGTTGCAGCTGCAGCAGCGATACCCGACCGGTGCTGCCGCTGACAAGTACGTCGAGGATCAGTTGAAGGCGCAGCTGGCGATGGCGGATGCCAACGACACAGCGTACCGGTACGACGCGTCGCGGAACTATGATCCCTCGCCGAAGCTGGAGTCTATTACAGCCCCATTCCTCGCGATTAACTCGGCAGACGACTTCATCAACCCGCCGGAGCTCGGCATCATGGAGCGCGAGGTCAAGCGCGTCAAGCATGGACGATTCGTGTTGATTCCGATCACCGATCAGACGCGCGGCCATCAGACACATTCGCTTGCGATCGCTTGGAAGAATCACCTGGCCGAACTGCTGGCTGCCACCGAGCCGAAATGAGCATCATGCGTCGAGCGCTCGCCGTCGCCTTTGTCGCGCTCGCCCTGTCAATCGCCCACACGACTGCACAGGTTCCCTCCATCGTCGCCATCGACGGCGATGACATCGGCGGCATCGTGAGCAGCGCGCGTGGCCCCGAAGCCGGTGTCTGGGTGATCGCCGAGACGACGAATCTGCCGACGAAGATGACCAGGATCGTCGTGACCGATGACCAGGGTCGGTATGTCATGCCTGATCTTCCGAAGGCGACCTACGACGTCTGGGTCCGCGGCTACGGCCTCGTCGATTCCCCAAAGGTGAAAGCGATGCCGGGCAACGCGTTGAACCTCGCCGCGACCATCTCGCCCGATCCGCGAACGGCGGCGCAGTACTACCCTGCCAACTACTGGTTCGCGCTCATGACGATGCCGGACACGAGGGAGTTCCCCGGCACAGGTCCCAGCGGCAACGGGATCTCGCCGGCGATGCGCAGCCAGGCACAGTGGATCGCGAACATCAAGACGACGACCTGCACGCCGTGCCATCAGCTCGGGAACAAGGCGACGCGCGAGATCCCGCAGATCTTCCGCGGCCTCAGTGCAGTCGATGCCTGGGACAAGCGCACGAACTCCGGCGTCGACGACATGTATGCCTACCCGGCGCGGTTCGGCAAGGCGCGCGTGCTCGCAACTCTGGCCGACTGGACCGATCGCATCGCCGCGGGCGAGTATCCGCGCGACGCACCGCCGCGGCCGCAGGGAATCGAACGGAATGTCGTCATCACCGAGTGGGACTGGGCCAATCCGAACGAGTATTTCCACGATTCGGTGGCAAGCGACAAACGCGACCCGACGGTCAACGCGAACGGACTGGTGTACGGCGTGCACGAGGTGAGCTCGGATCACATGAGCGTGTTCGATCCGAAGATGAACAGCGCGACGCAGGTCACGTTTCCCACCATCGATCCCAACCTGCATCCCGTTCCGCGGCGTCGCGGGCTGCCGTCGGCCTACTGGGGAGACGAGGTCTACTGGGAGAGCCGCGTCATCACGCACAGCAACGTGATGGATCAAAAAGGGCGCGTGTGGAATACGTCGCGGCTGCGCGACCCGCAGAACCCTGCGTTCTGCAAAGCCGGATCGAATCATCCGTCGGCGAAGCTCTTCCCGCTCCAGAACAGCAACCGTCAGTACGCCATCTACGATCCAAAGACGAAATCGTTCAAGACGTTGAACACTTGCTTCGGCACGTTCCACCTCAACTTCGCGCACGACGCGAACAACACACTCTGGTCCGGTGAGTTGGGCGTTGCCGGCTGGATCAATACGCGCGTTTGGGACGAAACGGGTGACGAGCAGAAGGCGCAGGGATGGGCACCCCTCATCCTTGACACCAACGGGAACGGCAAGCAGGACCCATGGGTCGAGCCCGACAAACCAGTCGACCCGGCGAAGGACAAACGGATCGACGCGAGCTTCTACGGCATCGCGGTCAGTCCCGTCGACGGCACGGTATGGGGGAACACGAACGCGTTCCCCGGCGCGGCGGTCCACGTCATTCCTGGGCCGAATCCCCCGTACACCACGTTGACAGAGATCTTCGAGGTGCCGTACGGCCGCGTGCCGGGCGCCGGCTATAACCCGCGCGGCATGGATGTCGATGCGAACGGCGTGTTCTGGACGGTGCTCGCGAGCGGACACTACGCGAGTTTCGATCGCCGCAAGTGCAAAGGGCGGCTGAACGGTCCGAAGGCAACCGGTCAGCAGTGCGACGAAGGATGGACGTTCTACCCGGTGCCCGGGCCGAACTTCAAAGGCAATCCGGCATCAGCGGCCGCGGACTCGAATTACTACAACTGGGTCGACAAGTACGACTCGTTCGGCCTCGGCAGAGACACTCCGATCGCCACCGGCAATCTCTCCGACTCGCTGCTCTTCCTCAAGGACGGCCGGTGGATCACGCTGCGCGTGCCGTATCCGATGGGATTTTTCGTCAAGCAGATCGACGGCCGTATCGACGATCCGAAAGCGTCCTGGAAGGGCAGGGGATTGTGGACCGCGTCAGCGAGCCGCGCGACGTGGCATCTCGAGGGCGGTAAAGGGACGCGCCCAAAGCTCGTGAAGCTGCAGCTTCGTCCGAACCCCCTCGCGAAATAAACGCCGCACCTCCAGCGTCACCGCGACGAGGCTTGCGGCGCGACGCCCTCTTTGTAGCGGATGTAGGGCATCAGCGGCGTCACCGCGAGCGGCATCTTCTCGCGAATCGAGGCCAGCGGCACCGCCGGCGATTTGTCCAGCACTAACCGATCGTTCCACGGTTCGACGACTATCCGCGCGCCAAGCGACAGGGCTGAAATCTGTTCGAGATTGCCCGGCGCGAGGGCAGGTGCCTCAGCAACCAGACCCGCAAAGCGCTTGATCTGCCCGCCATCGGCCACGTGGTCCCCGATGTGCGGCTGGATGAGATTTGTCAGTTGTCGCGCCGATTGCGCGATTGTCTTCAGGAACAGTCCGGCACCCGCCAGCTTGTCGTGGTACGGCGACGTCTTCAGCAGCTCGATGACCCGTTCGTCGGCGGCAGCCTCTTCTCGTGGTGTGCGATGGAACTGCAGCGCCTGCAGCAGGTCCGCATCGCTCACCATCAGACGATCCGCAAACGCGAACTTCGTGTCGATCAACGGGTGCCCCAGGTCCACATGCGCCAGCTCGTGTGCGAGCATCGTTGCCAGACTCGCCTCGTCAGGAAGGACGTCGATCAGACCCCGGCTCAGGACGAGCGTGTGCCCGATCGTGAACGACTCGAGCGGAGACGTGAGGAGGATTCGGCAGTGGAGCGGCCGCTCGAGCGCGAGCTTGTTCGTGGCGACCAGATTGTTCAATACCGTTTCGAGCACACGGTCCACTTCGCCTGCGGGCGCGAGCAATCCGATCTTTTCGAGCCGCTCGATCACGTTCGCTTCGGCTTCCTGCTCCCATCGTCGCTGGCTCATGACCGGCGACAGCTGGCTGGATGAATCGGTGTCGTCGACCACGGCCTCATTGATATGGATCGCCGTCAATTGCTGTGCATTGACGGCGGCCTGCGCTTCGTAGCCCCAGATGCGGACCTGACTCCTGAAGCCCTTGGCGCGCGGTGAGGCGGCGTCGCTCAGATCGGTCTCCTCGGAGTAGATGTAGGACGGCAGCCACACGCCTGGCATCACGTTGACGCGCCACCCATCCATGTGAAACGACAGGCGCTTGTCGTTGAAGAAGGACGACAACATCTGGTTGGTGCCCTGATTGATGCCGTTGAAGCGAATGAGCGTGTAGTCGCGTGCCTCGATCCAGATACGACCGGAGAAGCCATCACCGCCACTGCGGAGCGGCCTCACGTCGAATACGAACGTGCGCGCCTCACCAAGAAATTCGCGACGGACAAACGTGAACTGATAACGGCTGCGGTCCAGCCCCTTCCAGTCGGGCGCCGCCATAGCCGCGAAGCCGTCTGGGAGCAGGCGACCTCCGTTCACCGGGTTCCAGCGAGAAACTCGATTTGTCTGTTTTCGCTCCTGGCCGAGCTGCCGAAGCCGCGGCCGATCCGCGAAGTCGAACTGGCCCAGAAAGTAATCGTCCTTTGCTGGTACCCACCCGAGTTGTTGATCCGGAACGAGATGCTGGATGTACGCCTCGACGAGCGGGTGATAGGTCTTCAACCGCGTGAACAAGGCTGTCTCCGAGCGGTTCATGCGATCGATGACGTCGGCGACGTTCAGTTCGTCGCTTCCGGGCGTGTTGGATTGCGCACGCGCTGATGACGCGACGGTCGACAACGCGATGAGCAGAACGGCGGCGTACGCACCTCGCATGATGGGTCCTCTACTGGTTGTGGGTTTCCCAAACATTTCTGGGCGCTCCGATGTCGCGCCCAGCGGAATCGTGGTCAAAGGACTGTCGCAGGCGGATGTGCATCTGTTGATACGCGCCATTAAGAGAGATGAAATTCGATCTGGACGGTGACACGGGAGTCGATAGCGACTCCCTGACGGCGGGCCGGCTTGAAGCGAATCTGCTCGGCGGCGCGGACGGCGGCCTCGTCCAGTCCGTGCCCGAGCTTTCGGATGACGCGCAGGACTCGAACCTCATTCGACGCCGTGAATTCGACCTCGAGTACGACGGTGCCCTGGATTCCAAGGGTCTCGGCCTCGTCGGTGTAACGCGGCTTCGGCTTGAACAGAATTTCAATGGGCGCCGAATCGCCAAAGGCCGCGACTGGCGCGACGCTCGGCGTGACTGGCGGCGGCGGAGCCACTTCACGATCGAATCCGCCGGACGCAACAACAGCCGTCGGCAATGCGCGAGCGGTTCCTCGTGCGGAGGCGTCACCAAACCCCGCGGGTACGACCGCCGCCGTTTCCCGCGGCCGAGAGCGGCTCGGCGCGACGGCCTCGAAGGCGCCCACGCGAACAACGGGCTCCGCCTTCTGCACGTTAGGAATGGTGTTCGGCGGTGGGTCCTGAATTTCGGCTTGAACGAGTGGTGCCGGCGGCGTCGGCGTCACAGGCGCCGGGGCCTCAACCTTGCGAATCGGCTCGTCGGCCGGCACAGGTGCGCGCGGCGGCTTCGGCAACGGCTCGACCTTGCGGATCGCGAGGCGTGGCGGCTCGCGCCGAGCTGTCAGCGCGTCGCGCGGCACGGCGAGGCTGACCGGAGCGAACGTGAGCGACGTCTTTGGCCGCGGCGTACGGTCCACGGCCGATCGCGTGATCGCGACAACGCCAAGCAGGCAGGTCACGTGCAGGACGACACTGAGCGCAACACCGGGCACACGCGCGTACAACCCCGAAGCCTCGGGCTTCGTCTGGAAGAGGGACCGGTCAGACACACTGACAGTCAATGCTCGTTGATGGCTGAAGTCGCTCACTGGAGAAGTCTCGCCGGGCGATTCGGGCAAGACGGCTGCCACCAGTCGCGCGGCCGCGCTTACTGGAATTGGCCGGCATTCGAAGGTGTGTCAGGGAACCAGTGATCGCACCCCGCGAATTCCGCAAGCGGAATTGCAGATTTGTGGAGGGTTCGGCCGCGCGGGAAACGTGCCCGCACGGCCATCACAGAATTGCCACGTAATCGACGCGTTATCGTCGTCGGGTCGCGCGCAGGTCGCGGTATTCGTCGCTCTGGCGCAACGCGTTCTCGAGATCCCGCTGCGTCCAGTTGTTGTTCATGACCTGCTCCGTCCAGCTGCGCAGTCCCGATGCATCCGGATCGCGCCCCAGAACCGATCGATAGCTCCGCCGCACTACTTGCTCGGCATCGCGGTAACTCCAGCGGCTCGCGTTGGGCTGCACGCGGCCGTACTGCCCGTTCGGGTACTGCCCGTTCGGGTACTGTCGCGCGTCAGGGTACTGTCGCGTGTCGCGCGACCAGTTCCCACGGCCGGAATCCACCTGGAACGACGAGATCCGATCGTTGAAACCGAACGACCGCAGATCGCTCACGCTCGAGTTGATTACGCGTGAGGAGCCGCGGAAATTCGGATCGCGGTACACGGTCGCGACCGCGTCGCCGAAAATGCGGATCGATGAAATCTCATCGTTGTTGCCCGATGAGACCTTTGCTGTGGATTCGCCGGCAGCCGAGCAGAAATAGCGGCCGCCGAAGTTGATGTCTTCGTAGAAGCAGACGCCCGAGCGTGGTGTTGCCCCGCGTCCCCAGCGTTGCGCATACGCCGGTGCCACGCCGACTAGAACGGCCGCGCCGAGCACAAGCGCGGTTGTCATCCGTCGCATAAAGCCTCCTCCAACTCCCATAAAGCCAGGCGATGGTTGATGCCCTAAGGAGAGCAAGGATGCTGCCAGCCAGAACGTCCTGCGAGCGGCGAGTTATTCGTTTAAATGTCGGCTGCGCGCAAGCGGGCCAAAGTTGGGGCCGAGCAAGGAAGAGGACATATGGTTGTCCTCGCCTTCCTACTTTAACTCTTCGGGATCGTGCCGTCAGGCGTCAAGCGATCGACAGCTTGCGGCAGCACCTGCGCTAATTTCTCCACGAGTTCCTGGACGGGCAGCCCGGATCTCGCGGCCAACTGCTGCAGCAAGTCAGGGCCGAGCACGCGATGCACGTCG